>Ga0209208_10008940_pt1 | contig 13259 bp, 6 predicted proteins | sample S1TSphfallax_3_FD_187694 | JGI IMG/M metagenome (GOLD analysis project Ga0209208, IMG submission 187694) | Host-associated microbial communities from peat moss isolated from Minnesota, USA - S1T2_Fd - Sphagnum fallax MG (SPAdes) (version 2) | ecosystem: Host-associated > Plants > Peat moss >...
AATTTTTTTTAAAAGAAATGTGTTAGTATTTAAAGATTGATAACCTAATTGGAGGATAATCAAGTCATCCAAATCAGTGTGTTTTTTTTTTTTCAAATTTCTCAAGTAGGTGCACTAGCTAGGATCCTCAAAATTAATTAGCAATAAATGGAAATTGTCTTGGTGGACTAATAGATCTTTTTTGGAATCTTGGCTAATTATGGCGACCTACACAAACACATTGTCTAAATTTGGCAACTTCTAAGTTTTTTTGGTCAAGATACGGTGATTTTTTTTTAAATCTCAAAAATCCCTTTCTTGAATTCACTAACCTTTTTTTTTGTCACCAAGTTGTGAAAATTTTCCAAAAAGAAAACATTGATCCAAATAGGTTATTAGATTTTTTAAATAAAATACCAAATGGTTATCAATTTAACCAATTATCAAAAAGTCAATAATTGATTGGTAGGTTATTAATCTATAAATGTCAAGGTGGAGCAAATTGGAGTGCCATGAATGCACACCATTTAGTTATCAACTTGTTGTGAGAAGAATCCAAGGTTCCAAGTGCATGAAACTTTGAATGCACAAAAGAAGGTTTAGTGACTTCAAAAGCTCCAAGCTTGGAATACTTCTCTACAAAATTTGGATAGGTGATCAAGAAATTGACCACAAAAACAAAATCATGTTCATAACTAGTTTAAATGTTCATAATGTTTTATTTGTAATTGCAACATCAATTTTACCATTGGTCCATATTGACCAAAGTTTTCAATAAGCAACAATAACTTCAAGAGACAACTTTTTCATAATTAAAATTTCTAACAATAATCTTAAAGAGCTTTCAAAATTTGTTAATTTTAATTATAGAAAGGATATAGGTTCTAAACTCCTCCATGAACTATAACATTGGCTTAGAAAAGATCAAAATCAAAGCAACTTGATTGTGAATCAAATTTTGTTTTCTAATTTGTCGTGGCCTTAACCTTGGGCTCACGACCAAAGCAAGGGCTTACAAAGGTGCAAGCCGAGAATGAAACCCGGGAGTCACATTTCATGCTCCTAGGAATGTAGGAAGGTGTGAGGGAATGAACCCACACACTTCCAAATGGGCTCCCACTTTGGGAATATAAGTCCAAATGGAATGTTGAATCTTCAAAGAACGATTTCAATTGCCAAAATTCATTGGGTTGAAAAATTCATTATACTTCTAAAAATCATTTGGACCGTAAATATATAAATTGGGATTGCACGTCCCATTTGAGCACTTAAAACACAAGTTATGGCTAAAGAAAAAGTCAGGAATCAAAGTGCCAATTTGATTCCTAACCACTAAAAGTTGACAATCTCCTTGCTTTACTTTTATGTAGGTGGCATGCCACATATCATTGGAAAGCTCTTGACAAGGGCTAAAACTTTGATTTAAACCTCACATCAATCGGAGGTTTTCAAAAAAATGTTATGGGCTTCCAAAATTACGGGAGTCCTAATTTTGAGGATTTCATGACAAAATGACATTTGGGTGCAAGCCCCGTGGCCATGCACAAATAATACTATAAGGAGGAAGGTGATGGCTTCTTCCAAGTCTAGGCCTTGGTGAACTTGTGAGTCCATGTATGCATGTGGCTCAATCGTGCATTAAAAATGCTCCAATTACACATTAACCAACTTGTTGTTTGGTTTTTGTAAGTTCGTGTGAATAATTGACCCGTTTGTCATCTATTCTAATCCCCATCCTAGTGTTCCAACATGCCCCTCTACCCCCAAAATGTTGCAAGCTAGGGAACGTACCCCACTCCTTCTTATTTTGTTGTTTCCACTTTTGGATTCGCATTTGAATTTTTCAAGGAATGTGGGGGTGTGTCATAGTTGATGAAAACTAATTTTACAAGGCAAAAACAACCAAGGAGTTTTGTGGCCAAAGAACCCAAGTCCAAAAAAATTTTGCTTCTTATTTAAAAAATATATTGCATAACTACTTAATTGAACATTAAAAAAAAGTTGAAAGGTGTACAAATAGCCAACTCAACACATTTTTAAAAAGTGGTGGGGTGGAAAAACAACAAGAACTTCCACTTGACTCCTTTGCAACAAAAGAGTGGAATAGTTGAAATAGGAGAACTTAGAACAATTGTGAATCTTAAAAAGGCACATTTTCTGATAGGTGAAGAATCCCACAATGATGGTGACATTCATGTTGAATTTTCTTCTGTAATGTGTTTGTAGCATTCAAAAAATCCATGCCACCTCCTACAACATTTGAAAACATCAATGCCCTTGTCATGCATTTTGTTTTAGAAAAATGAACATCACCTATCAAAAGCAATGACAAGAATATGAATCACATATTCTCAACACAATGCACTTCAATAGGTGTCAACACCTTCCCCGTGCTAATGTTAAATATAAATTTTATTTAAAACACTCCAAGAAACTTTGGAGCTTTTGGTTTTCCTCTTGTGTGTTCTAGAATGTTTGACAAGAAAATCACACCCCCATGATGATAAGGCCCAACACTTTGCAAAATGCAACAAACAACCTTTAAAAGGTTCATCGATGGTGACAACAATGGTGCCCAACAAACCATTTAACAACTTGAAATTAAATTCTTAGCACAAATGTCACCAACAATGGTGCAAAAATGTGATCAAGTTTAATCTTCCTGACAAACACACCTAGCTCCTAGCAATGGTGTGACAAATTTTACTCAAAAAAAAAAAACAAGCTTGAAAGTTTTGATTCATTCAACAAACCTTCAAATGTGAAAACAAATGTGGTCTTGCCACCTTCTTGCTTTGCAACAAATGGTATAACACTTGAATGTCTCCTTCAACTTTGTGATATCAAAAATTTGATGATTTTTTCTCAATAACTTAACAAAATTAGTTGAATCTATAGTAGGAGGAAAAAAAACAATTATTTTGTCAATAAAAATAAATTTTATCAAGAAAATAATAGAATAATAATTTTTACCATGGGTAAAACGGTTTCAAAATTTGATGGAGCCCAATGTATTGATTTATGTTAGTTTTTTACCTTCCCATCATTCATTACACTACACCCAAAATAAAATGATTGGGAAAATTTTCTCAAATTTTGGTTTTAGGTAGAAAGTGGTGAAAATTTTAATGTTTTATAGGTTTTTAGTTGCAAAAATTCAGAATTGCCATAATATCACTAAGTTTTCACTATGTTCTAATAGTTAACCACATAACTATAAATTCCATATATATTCCAAAAAAAGGATGCTTGTATTTTTTTTAAGTAATGTATAGGTTACAAACATATCAAGTGAAATATTCAAAAGAACTAGACCAATGCAATGTAGATCTTTATAAAAACTAAAAAACATTTTAACATACATTGCCAAAACAATAATAACTCCCTAAATGGAATGAATAGCCCAACTATTTAATTAATTGAACATGTTGGAAAAATATTTTTTTTAACATTTAATGATTGATTAGTGAGAGAAATTTACATTGAATTAGTGATTTCCAAATTAATAATAATTAGATAGTAAATCTTGTTCATCAATTTATATTATGTGATGTTTTGGTATGCCTTTCCATCACATTTCTATTTTCTTTGATGTATTTATTATTTAAGGGAAAAAAAAATTGAGGTAGGTTAGACCATATTACATTTATTTAAATTTCAATTCTTTTTTGGTCAATCCACTTATTGAAAAAATAGGGATGAACAATTTTTGGGACTTGTGTGTGGCCACTTTGCCTTTTGGATGCAATGTTCATCTCTCTAAGCTAAATATTTCAAGCCAATAATGGATATGTGTTAAGATGTGCAACCTTTACTTTATGGAAGAAAGTTCATCATGGGGAACTTTGAACTTTTGATTGGGCTAAATTCCAAGGCTTCAACCAATTTGGCTAGTGGAACTTAGGCTTGAAATTTTAATTATGACCTTTTTTTTCCAAATTTGCACTAAATTTTTTCCAATTTTCTTTGGTTAATTTTTTATATTTTGCATTTGTAACCATAGTGCACAAGTTCACCATTCAAATTTCTTGGTGATGTGGCATTTCTAATAAGTTCTTCTAGGGTTTTAATGTTAAGGATTCAAGTCATCCCCATCCTTTTTCTCCAAGAGAGTGTTCATCTAGGGGTTTCTTAACTTTTTGTGGCATTTTGTGATGAATTTTCAGAGTTATTTTATCTTATTTTTCAGTTTTCTAAATTTTATCGGTTGACATATGTAAGTAGTCAACTTTGGCTCAATTTTCACAAAAAAATAACAAAATCATAAATATTTATGAACAATTATTCAACTAGGTGTTTTTGAGCATTTTGTGGCATTTTGCAATGATTTTTCAAAGTTATATATATATATAAATTCTATAGTTCTATAATCTCAAAAGTTTTCAATTTGGTTAAATCTTCTTTTTGATGATGATAAATTTGGTAACAACACAAAATTGATGAAAATAACTTACAAACAATCATGCTTGAACCGTGAACACAAAAAAAGGTTGTGAAACATTGTAAGGGATGAAATGTTCAGGCATATTGGCAAGGTAGTGTTAAGGAAAAATGACAAGACTTGATGAAATCCCAACAAGTTCCTAGGAGCTATCAAGTCATGTCAAGACAATAGTCATAGAAGTCGAGATGACCATAGTCAAGTTTTGACAAGTCAATAGTAATAGAAAACAAAATGACTATAATAAATAGTAACATGTAACAATATGACTAGTAGACAATTATAACTACTTCTTGGAATTGCTAAAAAATATATTAGTGCGGAATTAAGGGAGTCCAAGGAGACTTGACATGGCGCTTTTCAGGAGAAGAGATTTTGTGTATGTTTAAAGAAGGGAGAGTGTTGCTATGTTGTAAATGGATAGGAGAGGAAAAAATTGTAATTTCTAATGTTATGCATGAATTGATCATGTTAAATAAATGATTAAATTAAGTGCGCAATGTGTAATAGACTATCCATATTGGTTGTGCTACTTATTTTGCGAGAACACATCATGAACATTATATTCCCAGATCTTGGTATGTAATTACTCAAGTTGATGGAAGGTTAAAGGTTGGAAGACTCAAAGGATTGATGGAAATTTTGACATTTTGTCAAGGCAACAAGTATGCCCTTGGTTCTTTGGTTTTTGTGATGTTAACTATTGAGAAGGAACCAATGAATTGGAAGGCATGGTTTTTTCAAAAATTGCAAAATGGTCGTAGTTTAGCAAAAAACTAGGAAATAGACTAATTTACCCTAGTCAAACTTGCCTTGACCATAATCATGTACTATTATTGGGAATTGTTTGCCAAAGAGCAAGAGGATGCCGCAAGAATGAAAAGAAAACCCCAAAAGTGAAAGGGAAAGATCCACATTAATATTAACACCATTATGCGAATGGACAAGATGAAGAAGAAGAAAAGACTTTCAATGACATTGAGCAAGGAGATTGTAAAGGAATCACCATGTTAAGAAGGGGATATTGATAAGTCTACTAAAACATTAAATGTCTTGATCAAAGTTGTAGACATAACTATTAAGAAATTCAATGAGTTGAGAACAAACCCGATTATACCACTTGTGGAAGAACCAAAAATAGAATAGGTGGGTTTAGGGAAAAGACCATTAAGTGAAGAAAAACAAAGGTTGAATGACACTAACAAAGAGCAAATCATAGAAATCATGGGGTTACGAACAAAAGTTATCAAAGAACATACTATTGTTGAAAGAAAGCATGATGAGGGACTGCAAAGGTTAGGAGATAATGTGGTGGGGATCATCAATTGACAAGGAGAGTTAGTAGATTAATGAGAATACCTTTCCACGAATAGCTAGAGAGAGATGTTACAACATGAAGGAAAATAAGTGCATCAACTATAATAAGAAAAAAAAGCATAACAACAAGACCAAGAGGCCTTGTTGCTAGAAAAGGAAAAATTCCAAATATATTCTAACTCATATGATTTGGGAGTTCAAACCTCGTTAATCTTACAACATGATGAACTTGTTATTGTTGAACCAACCAACATCAAACAATTGGGAGAGGTGGACAATGTTGATGTGAATGAAGGATTAAGAATTATCACTGAACAATTCAAGGCCATAGTCCTCAAAGTTCAAGGTAGGAATAATGTTATGGTAGCACAAATCATAGAGCTACAAAAGGAGAGGGATGTATGGCAAAGTGGGGAGGAAACAAAAGATTAAAAAAAAATGGAAAAATAAATAAAAATTCAAAGGAACAAAAGATAAAAATATGGAGCTACATAATATGGTTACTAAAATAGACCATCAAGGTGAGGAATTACAAATTGTTATTGTTATAAAAGAAACCTTCAAAACATAACAATTGAACATGTATGAAAAGTTAAGGGAAATGGAGAAAATAATGGAAGAACATAAGAGTATGTTGACCTTTTAAAAAAAGATAGTTGAGTGAGCTCAAAAGGCTCGTTACCAAGATCATGATGTATTCATTGCAAAAGAGAATAAGCTTTTGAAGGAGTTGTAGTAAACAATGTGAACTACAAAAGTTCCATTTGTAAATCAATAATGATTGGGAAAGTGTAGTTATAACCGACTAAGATTAGGTAATAGTCTATGACCAATTGGTAAAGGGAAGTTCAGTCAAGTTAAGAGAAGTATTGGAAGAAGTGGAAGTAAAATTCAAGAGGTGGCATTTTGAACAAGTCAAGAATTATGTTAGTACTTTGACATGGCATACTATTAAATAATGCAGCTAGAGGGAGGAGAAAATAATGAAGATGACGCCACCACTAAAGGAGAAATGAAGCAAATCAAGGAAAAAGACAAATCAATTGAAATAATAAAATAGGGTAAGTATATTATTACAAATATAGATATAGTCAACAAATATGATGATGATGAGATTACACCATATCAAAGTTTTAACCCTAGAGTGTGATAAAAAAAGAAACTTGACAAAATCCATAATGGGTGCCCATTTTGGACCATGTTGTAAGTCGAACAAGTGATGGACAATTACTAAAAAGTAGCATGCCTTACTGATATCATTGATTGAACAATGGCTGCATCATTTGGAGAATCACGAATGAGTAGATTAAGTATTCAACTATAGAGGCACATCTCAACATTGATGAATTGTCTCTGCAAACAACCATACTTAAAACATGGCATTTGGTGGAATAACTATCCAAGCAACCACTATTTGGTAAGGTTTCTCATTACCAACAATGTCTACTGCATCTAGTGAAAAACCCTCAAGCTAATAAATACCTTTGAAGACAACAAATTAACTAGATTAGAAAAGGAATCAAGTCTTCTGACAATTAGATTGAGGACTACCTAACTTCAACACAATTAATTTTGTATGCAAGATCAAGTTGTCATAGGAATTAAAAGTAGGTAGCGATGTAAAAAAACATTGTAAGAAGTTAGATGTAGTTGTGTGAGGACACCACAACATTTAAGAGGGGGATAGTGTAAGGGATGAAATGCTCATGCATATTAGCATGGTAGCATTAAAGAAAAAATTGACAAGACTTGATGAATTCCCCACAAGTTTTCAGGAGTTCTCAAGTCATGTCAAAACAATAATCATAAAAGTGAAAATGATCACAATTAAGTTTTGACAAGTTAATAGTAATAGAAGACGAAATGATTATAGTAAGTAATAACATGTGACAATATGACTAATAGATGGTTATAACTTTTTCTTATAACTACGAAAAGGCATATCGGTGTAAAGTTAAAGGATTCCAAAGAGACTTGATAGGGGGCTTTTTGGGAGGAAAAAACTTGTGTGTGCTTAGCAAGGGGAGAGTGATGTTTTGTTGTAAATGGACATGAGAAAAAAAACATTGTTATTTCCAATGTAATGCATAAATTAATTGAAGAAAGACTAAATGTTTCAAAGAAACATTTTAATCAAAATATGGATTATTAAACCTTGAAACATAATTTACATATGTGGACCAACTAAATTTTCAAACAACAAATTTTGAACGTAAAGAAATAATTTTGGATTTCAAAAAATTTAACATATTCATTATGTTTCAATACATGATAATTTTTAATAAATACATGTATAATTCAATATATATAAATATAAATATATATATATATATAAAACATAAATTTACACATAATTTATTAATATGCATATATAATACATATATTATAATATAGGTATATAGTCAATATTAATACTTTATACACGAATATTTAATTTCATTACATTATTTAATTTAATAACCATATATTGGATTTCAATTATATATTTATTATAAGTATATAATTAATTAATCAATAAAATTTGTGATGATTATAAAATAATATAATGTATATTTACACAAAAATTATATATTATATATTTATTAAAATTTACACCTTTATTATCATATAAAGGCATTCATATACATACCATATTGATTAACTTCTTTAGTTTTTCATTTAAAAATAGGCCCTTATACTCATTTAGTTGCAAATTTGGTTGTAATTTGATTACTTTTTGTGGTGTGCCTATCCATTTGATGTACATTAAGGTATTTTGGACTATAGTAATAGTACATTTAATATGTAATGAAGGTAGCTATTTTAACATATTTAAATATATTTAGCTATATTCAACACATAATGAACACATATTACATCATATTATGAGCATATTAAAATACACAATTTCATCTTGATTTTACATAATGGTTTGTTTAAAACATAGAACATTTATTTTAATGTATAATTAAATTATAGTGGTGAGGTCAAGGTGACATAATTTTAATGTCAAACCAATACTCTTTATTCAATAAACAGTAATATCAGCAAATTAATCAAATAATGGAAAATATGGAATAGTAATCAATTAAATACAACTGATTTTTTATGAGTAAATAATTTATATTTATTACTTATTATTGATCGATCAATTAATAATTACTGATAAATTCATACTAATAATTAATTTAGTATAATGAAAAATGGATTAATTATTGATTAATTAACTAAAATTATTGATTTAATTATAACATCATACTAAACAAACAATAAGAAAATTATAAAAAATTAATCAACAATTTATTCTGTTTATCTAACCTGTTAAATATTTTATTACATAATATTCCATATTTACTGATTAATGCGATAATTTTTTCATTTCAAGCTATTAACTAGACTACAAACTATAAATAATTAAAGAACAAGTTCATTACTAAATAGCTAGTTTTCATTAATATTTACTAATCAGGAATTGTGGTACAAAGTATATATATTAATAATTATGTAGCTGATAGAAATGCTAATTACAATTTCATAAGTTCAATTATCTAGTTATTATTAATGATCAATTAAATTTATTTCCTATTTAGTTCATAAGTTAGAAATTAATAATTATATTTATTAATCAGTTTAAATTATATTTATAGTTAATTAATACTTCAATTAGTAGTTTAATTAACATTCAATTAATTCTTTCATAATTTGCATTCACTAATCAAGAGTTATGGTAAATAGATAATTAGTATTAGTTAATTAATAGCTGTGTAGCTAATAAAAGTATTTATTTAAAATTTGAAAATTCAATTATCTAGTTATTATTAATTATTAAATAAATTTATTTTCAATTTACTTCATAAGTTCAGAATTAATAATTAATATTTACTAATCAGTTCAGAATTTATTAAAAGCTAATTATCACTTCAAATGATAGTTTAACTAATATTCAATCAATTATCTGATAATTCAATTTTACCAATCAAGAATTATGGTTAATAAATATTAAATTAAGTAATAGTTAGTGAGCTATTAAATATAAATTAATTAATATTCATGTGATAAATTATTAATTTAATATTAAGGATTAATTTTAATCCAGTGTCTTTTGAAATGATATTTATCGAGTAAATAAGTTCATAACTTAATAGTTAATATCGAATATTCAAGATTTATTATTATTTAATAATTGATTGTATTAGATAGTCAATTAATTACTTACTTACTTATTTATTTATTTGATAAATAAATTTTAAAAGGTTAATTTATTTTTAAAAATCAATTGTAATAATTAGTTGATCAAATTTAGAAATAAAATAATAACCAGTTAATTAATTTCATAAAATGATTACATATTGTTGATGAAAACTTATAGGTAATTATAGGTAGGTTTCTAAGTGGGTTGGTAGGCAGGTAATTAGTTAGTGGGTTATTAATTAATTAATTTCTTATTTATCTATTTAGTTATGTAGTTATATAATTTACAAAATAAAAAGCAAGCACAAAACATATGGGTTAAATTTTCTAGTTGGAATTCAATTTGTAACTACAATTTAGATAAAAAAATTTAACCCATATGTTTTACTTTCATGTTTCATCTTGGAAACTATATAATAAAAATGTTTTCTTTTATGTTCTCACATTTAAAAACATGTGCCATTGGGGATGAGCACAAAGAAACGTAATTGTAAAAACAAAACATAAAATGAAATAACACTATTTACTTGCCTATTTTTTAGCCCACCTACCTACCTACCTAGGTAAATAAGTAGGTATGTAACCTAAGTAGGTATGTCCAACCTATTTAATTTTATGTACCTACTTACATAGGCATATGTGCTTGCTTACTTATTCAAATAAATAGTCACTTGATATATTTTCAAATATAATTAAATATGCCACACGGAAATTTTTGGTTGTGCCACATGTCATAATCTTGGACCATCTAAAATGAAAAGTTCATTATGGATGGTGAAGATCAATGTTTGAATAATAAAACAATTTTCACTTATGATTTTTTAGACATGGTGGATTTTGGTATCGTTAAGTGGCACAATCACAAATCATTGGAATTTGATGGCATGGATTTTTTCAAAATTTTAAATCATTGTTTTAAAATCACTTTAATTTAAAACATGTGGCGAATAATGTCTGGATATTTGATAATTGTAAAAATAGTTGCAAAAACAAGATTTAGTTGTAAATGTTATATGGATGGTTAAAGGATCACCATGTATATATTGAAGTATACATCATCCATGGTGCATTTGATGACGTCATGTTGAGTCATGATTTGTACTAAATGTTGGGTGTGATTTCACTTATACAACTAAAGTAATTTTAATTGTAAATGTTGGTTGTTGCAACCCTAACCTTGGGCTCGCGACCAAGGCAAGGGCTTGCAAGGTTGTGGGCCAAGAAGAAAGCCCGGGAATCAAGCCGCATGCTCTCGAAAGTGCAAGAGAGTGTTGGGGAATAGACCCTCACACTCCCAAGGGAATTCCCACATTAGGAGTTGGAGTCCCAGTGGACTTCTGAATGTTCAAAGAACAATTACAAGGGTCAAATCCTAATGGATTGAAGATTTTTTATATCATTAGAAAGATATTGAAACTTAAATGTCTAAAATGAATTCGCATGACCCATTTGGACATCTGAAACATAAGTTATGGCCAAAAGAAAGGCCAGGAGTCAAATTGGCAATTTGACTCTTGACCACTAGAAATCAAGAATCAACTCGATTTACTTACATGCAGGTGGCGTGCAACATACCATTCAAAAGCTCTCGACGAAGGTTACAACTTTGCTTCAAACCTTATCTCAATATGAGATTTGCACACGAAGTTATGGGCCCCCCAAAGTCGTGGGAGTCTTGGGACAAAATGCCATTTAAATGTGGGCTTCATGGAGAGGCACAAAATCTTATATATTAAAGTTACAATGTTTGTCTATCTGTCCGTCCAGGTCCTGAAACCCATATCCCAAAAATAAAGGGCAGGGCAGGGCGGCAGGGGCAGGGCAGGGCAAGCAGTTTTTAATTTTTGGTTGCAGTTCTAAAAACATTTGCAACACAACATTTGCGACATGAATTCGAGCGAGCTTTCTGATATAATTCCTTTAGCCGCCAATTTTGTTTTTGCAGTTTTCAGTGGGATGCTGTAGAATCTGAACGAGAGCTTTCTGATATTTCCAGCCATCACATTATGTTTTTTTTTGCAGTTGTAACAAGATTTGCGACAAAACGATAGCAAGGAAGAGAACAAAACGAGAGAATTCGGGACGCAGAAAAAGCTCGCATGGAATCACAGAACAGGGAATCGGTGACAAAGGAAAGTGCAGAAGAATGGATGCTTTACTTCACAACCAGAAGAGACAGCAACAGTGGTAGCAATCGAAGGACTTAGCGTTTGCTGCTGCGGTGTTTACACAGAACCGAGAATTGGTGACAAAGGAAAGTGCAGAAGAATGGATTGTAGCAATTGTTGTTGTATACAAAGGATGACTGTGAGCGGTGTGTAAAAGGCGAGAACAATCTACAATCTGACCTCTCATAACAGATGATGCGCGTCTTTTCAAGTGCGTCGTGAGACGATGGAACTGATGGCAGATCTTTCCTGAGAAAAAAATGGCTTTGATCTTCCAAATAACTCTTTGAGACACAATAAGTGAAAGCAAAGGAGACGTCCACCTTCTTCACAAGAAGAAGAGCACTAATGAGGTAGAGTAAACCAAAAGAAAGCAGCGAAATCCTAAGACCTCAGACAAACGCATCATATCCAAAACAAAACAAAGAGAGCTTTCTGATTGTATTCCTCCAACAAGCAATTTTTTATTTTTGGTAAACAAAATTTTCGCAACATCAATTCCATCAAGAGCTTTCTGATATTTCCAGCCAGCAGTTTGTTTTCAAGATTTCTTAGAATTGCGACAGTAATTCGAAAGACAGACGCATCAGATCCAAAACAAAACAAAGAGACGCCGAGGAGAGCTTTCTGATTGTATTCCTCTAGCAAGCAATTTTTTATTTTTGGTAAACGAAATTTTCACAACATCAATTCCATCAAGAGCTTTCTGATATTTCCAGCCGGCAATTTGTTTTCAAGAATTCTTAGAATTGCGACAGTAATTCGAACGAGAGCTTTCTGAGACTTTTATAAACAATCATGCAACGCCACACGAATTGTTCCCGACAACAGTGGCCTTTTTTTGTTGTTGTTTGTTTCTCGCTATGGCTGCTGCTGAGTGCTGCTAATTTGCTTAAGCTTCCAGAAAGCCAAAAGCTTTAGGATTCATACACAAACACAGACAAACAGAAAAACACTTTAACCATTAGAAACTTTTTTTAAGCACTTAAAAATAGAAAAAAAATGAAAACATATAAAATTAACATATTTAAACATGAAACAAAAAAGGGAAATATAGTAAAATAATCTTAAAAGAAAATTAAAAAATAAATGACAAAAAATAAGAAACAAAACAGAGAGCAAAAGAAAGAGAAAAAAGCCATACTTGAGAAAAAAATGAGGTTTGTCTTCTTTTTCCAAACTTC
>Ga0209208_10008941_pt1 | contig 13259 bp, 15 predicted proteins | sample S1TSphfallax_3_FD_187694 | JGI IMG/M metagenome (GOLD analysis project Ga0209208, IMG submission 187694) | Host-associated microbial communities from peat moss isolated from Minnesota, USA - S1T2_Fd - Sphagnum fallax MG (SPAdes) (version 2) | ecosystem: Host-associated > Plants > Peat moss >...
AAGCCTAAGTAACCTAGGCTAACTTAAAGCCTACCTAGGTTCTACTTAATCATACCGAGGGCCAAGATAGGTCTATACCCTAACAAGATCCAATCCTAATAACTTACTTACCTACTTTACCCTTCACTACCGTACCTACATACGTACCCTAACAACCTACATAACCCTATTTTTCCTTACCTACATACTTACCCTAGCAACTTACCTATGATTTACATACCTTACCCACCTATGGCATAGGCACCCAACCCTACTTACCTTCTTTTGTTCAATCACACAATGAATGGAGTTTGAATTTATCAATAATTCATATATTTATATTTTAAAAAATTATTTGAACATTTATAAATTATATTAATTTTATTGAATAGATCTTCATAATGTGCTTGGTGACACTAAACAATTCAAGTGGCCAACTTCACAAGGCTGGAGGAGTTGAGGTTGTGGGGTTGTTGGGGAGTTGGGATCGAACCTTGATAGTTTGGAGAAAAGTTGTCAATGAGATATTGCAAGGTTGCCCATGAGTTGGAAGCTCAGGTTGCATGTTGAGAGTCATTGTGTCTCAGAAAGGTAAGAAAGTGGTCTTCCAAAAATAGTGGGAATCCAGAACCTTACAGACTTTTTCCTCCCAAGCTAGTTTTCTTGAGAGGGCTCTTGTACAAGGATCCTGGAAACTCTTGGACAAGAATCCTGTAAGTCTGTTAGAATCCCTACAACAGATCATATATCAGTAGAATCACGATCATACTCTGGATGTGAATTTCAATCAGATGTACATCCAGGCATGCTTTGCTGCTAGCTTTTACTAACCATTGTGTATACTAGGTGCGCTTATGGTTCTCTGAAGACTGGCAGGGGCCAAAACCTCCAAGACATCAACCTTTTGGTTGGCAGCTTCATGCGCAATCTCTCTGCGAGATACATTCCACAGTTGCTCCTCTATCCCCAGCCTCTTTAGCTCCATCAAGCCCCGTTCAACTGGCCCCCACCAACGGTTACTACTACTGTTAGTGTATTGATAGAGGAAGCATTGAGTTACTGTGATTGTATTGAGTTACTAGAACTTTGCAAGAGAAAGCAGTTGTGAAAACTGTATCCACACCACAAACTATTTTGCAAAGGTTGCTTTGGTTGATTATGCTCAGATACAGCAGGTACAATAAGTGGTTTCAGGCATCTTATTTTCAGCCCATCTGGTCAACAGCCAAAGAATGAATCCATAGGGGCATACCATCCACTTCATCATGTGGTGCTGGTTTTTGCATGGTTCGACTGATCCAAAACTGGAGGCGCTCATCAGCAATGTCATCCTCCACTCCATTGTTTTTAGCACGGTGCCAAAAGTAGATCAACCATGCCTGAGCTCCATCCAATAGCCCCCTCTCAGATTGCTAGTAAATTGAAACTGGTACTGACATTCTTCACAGCATAATGGAATTTAAAACACAAGAGTGGTGAGTCTACACTGCTGACTACCTGCTTGAATTGCACATCTTCAACCTCCATGGGGCTTAACTCTGCACAAAAAGTATGATCCAAATTATCCAGTGAGGTAAACCAAGCATGGGAAAAGCAGATTGTGTGTCCCAAGGAGGTCAGCAGGTACATGTAAGTTGGATAACAATGCAGCAACTTGATGTGGAAGACAGCAACACTCATTACTCACCAACAGCTTGCATGGGCTTTCCATCTTCCTGTGTATCTGCATGGTAACCATGTCAACCACATCTGGTCACACTTTGACCTATATATAACCTTAGCAGAGCTGAATCACACTGCCTCAACTAGAAGCAGCAAAGAGAAGACAGAGGAATCCACAATGAGGGCTTCAAAGAGTCAGGAGGATGGATAAAAGTGGGGAGCACCTCATAGTAATTGTGAGAAAAGAAGATAGTGCAAGAGCAGTATGTAAGTTAGTATGTGCTGTGAGTAATAAGAGGGCAATGACACAAGATCAGTGCCCTCTGTTCAGCTTGCACTGATGGCTGGGGGTATGGTCCAATCAAAAGAATGTTAACACAAAGGCTATTGATACAGTGCTGTACAGAACCAGAGCCCATAGCCCATATTTTCAAAGAAGATGACAATGTTGCACCTTGGACATGAGTTGAAAACAAGGAAAACCTTTCAAAACTGTGATCATCATTACCTTGTGGCTGCAGATTCTGTTAACAATTTGGAAAAACCACAGACAGAGACAGACAGACACAGAAACAAAGTGTAAGTGTTTTGTACGCAGATATCAGGGTGAAAGTGTAGTCCACAAAAGAGGAGGAGGTGGAAGAAACTAACCACCCCGACCAAAGGATGCATACCGATGTCGAGACAGAGCTAACATAACAGCATCTTCAATCTGTATCCAGTAAGTTGGCCCACCATAACACAGCACAATGTCAGTCACAAAGTGAAGTAAGCACTACCTTCACAGTGGATCATCTTCCCTCACCATCTATAGGGTTCCAGATCCCATGTCATAATTCAGATAGCTAAAAGAAATTCCCTGACTCAAAATGGTTGCAAGGAAAAATTGGCTAGCATAATTCCACAATACAAAGTCTTAGGCTCACTTTCAAGGAGGCAAGCTCCCTTAGGCCTTTCTCCACCGCCAGCATGCTCTCAATGTTGCCTTCTCCGGTAATGTCATTCACATCTCGAGTTGGTTTCTTATGACCTGCAGAACAGCGAACAGTTATACATCCGACCACAGGAGTTTAAACTGTGCCTGACATTTGGACCTGCTGCAGCCATACTTAGTAATACATGCAACCAGTATTAGAATGAGCATATGCTTTAACGGCAAATAAATTTACCATTGCCAGAGAAGCCATTCTGGGATTTTGAGGAAGGCTGCTCTTTTGCCCTCTGACCAGCTGATAAAACAACCTCAAGTGGGAGTGGAGCTAATGATGACCAAAATTCTTTCTTCCCATTTGCTGTCTCTGGATGTATATCTGTAACAGAGTTGACATTGGTGAATAGTGAGTAATAAAATCAAAAGCATGAATCTTCATAAGCACTGAGAACTTCTCCATAGTTACAATTAAAGTCAACCTGAATACATACAAAAAGGGATTTCTCATTGCGATTGGGAATGATTCAATTGATGACAAGGAGGTACATACTACAACAATACAGGATGCCAAGTGAGAACATTAAATCCTTCAACATGATCACATACCAAGGCGGGCAGCCAATGCCCAATAGCGAGCCAGCCAGCACCGCTTCAGCACTACCTCTTCCTGCACCAATGCCTCACACAGACAACTGCTAATATGTTGCATGTGATGACCAATCTAATCCTCTTGTGATTTCAATGATGAGGGTGTAGTGTATAGTCATCTGCATCTTCCCTTGCTCTTATTACAAAGACAACTCTTGTTCACCACACACTTCAGAAGTATTTAACCTTTGGGGGATTACATATTCTGGAGAACCAGCCAAACTGAGGGTAAATGACCAAGAGTCATACAGCAATGGCTAACCAAGGGTATGACAATCCTTAGAAATTAATATGAAACCCTCCTTCAGCCTCAGTTGCCTGAAATACTAACTAAATAGAATTTGAATATCACATACCATTTCCTCCTGAGTGAGAATCATACGGTGAGTCATGGTCCGCAGGGCCTTCACTTCAAGGTCCACTTCTCGAGCTGCCTCAGATGCTGCCATTGCCTCATCCCTTGCAGCCTAGCATCACCCAATTTATAAAGCATTGGATTATTGGAATCCACTTCAGTCAATCAATCACTGATGTAGAGGAGCAGGCTCTCACATTGAGGAATATAAATTGCATACCCTACTATTAATTAAGAACACAACATTCCTCACCAAAAATAACTTCCACAAAAACTCAAGTGGGGTGTGAAACCTCTGCTTCAAGCCGCAAGTTTGCAATTTCTTCATCCTTCACATCCTTGCTCTGCTCTTTAGCAGCTCGTATTGCTGCCTGAAACACCATTCACCCAACATCCCACTAGTACCATGTCATATCTCACACCTTGAGCAGAACTTTACATCCTCGCAGTCAGGAAGCAAAACAAATGTGTAATTGCAAGGATAATGCAAATAGAGGTCAATTTTTACCTCACGCTGTTTCAAAAACTGTTCTTTCCTGTACAGACATGGACCCACCCATAGGATGAAATCGCCCCAACAGCCAAGTCAGGTGAACAAACAGGCTAAATTTGTATCAAAGCTGTGACTGGATATCTCAGGCTCACAACTGCCAATCACTTCGTTGTAAATCACAACAAATTCCCTCTTAAACACAAGCTTTTGACTATTGCATTTGACTATACATAGCAACCAACAGTATGATTAATCTATAGTCACAAGCTGATATGGGAATTTGTTTCTTGCAATTGGCCAGCACTTGCAAACAAACAGTTGTGGCACATTCAGACAGACAAAAGAAGCAATCTCTGTGAAGGGACATAAAACCTGTTTAGAAGCCGAGACTCCAGTGAAATCCCTTCCCCAAGAGATGCAACCTGCTAAGAATCACATAATCTCTGCAGGAGTCAGGCTTCGATAGCAAGCAACTAATGCACTCTTCTGCTCAGTTTTCCTTTGGATATGCCCAGATCCTCTCAGCGGGTTGTTTAGGTCAGGGTTTAGAAATTCTTTGGATTTATCTAAGAGAAGAAGTGTGGCCAAGCTTGAGTAAATGTCATAGTCCTGAGGAGATTAGTGTCAATATATGAAGATCACAGTAGAGCTCAAAACCCTTTGATTAACAGCTTCATAATCACTAAAGATGTACAATTTAAGTCAACCTGTATAGGATTAGGATATAGCACACTAATAAGGCTATAGAGATGGTAGATCTGACAAAATCTAAGGAAACCCAACACTAAACGGTTAGACAGAAGAATAGAAAAACAAAAACTGAGGAGCAGTTAGGACAACAATGACAGTCATGCACATGTTCAGAGAACTTCAACAGCAACATGTAAGGTATTGACCACCTAAAATAACATACCCACTGACTTCATCAGCTACCAGCAGTAGGTGGTCATACATTAAGAAAAGAGAAAAAAAGATCACAAGACAGAATTGAGGAACATCAACAGTCATAATGCACATGTTCAAAGACCTTCAACAGTAACATGCTAGGGGTTTCTAACCCGGTGCTTGCCCAAAACTGATATTGACCACCTACCACAACATCCCCACCGACTTCATCCATTCTGATGATGGGTGGAGGTTAATGTCAAACATCAACCACTGTACTGAGCTTCTGTCACAAGACCAGCACTACTAGAAAAACTCAGCCATGATGCAGGCTGGCTCTACAAAACCTAATAGAGATAGAGAGGACCAAAACTGCTCCACCAAAGAGGATATATCTCTCATGAGAATCAAGGAATCTCCATTTTCACAATTAAGTAAGCCAGAACCCTCACAACCCTTGTTCTGGGACTAACCTTGTTAAAAAACATAATTCCATGTCAGCTACTAGGGATTGAAGGAAGACACTACATGATGGAAGGCAGATTCAGACTGGAAGAGACCTTTCTTATCTGTGTGAGAGGAAACAAAAACTGAAATAATGAGATCTTTACACAAAGACTCAGATTTAGAGGGATTGAGATTATATCACCAAGGAATGAGCAGACCCAACACATTGATAAGCTGTAAAGTGTGACCAACTTGAAGACCTAACTCATGAGGAGGAAACTTTAAAGTGAGGGGAATATGAACCAATGTTTTGGTCCTATAGTTGGCAAGAAACTCAGATGAGAAGATATGAGACTAAAAAGACCAGTCCTCTTCTGTAATCTATCTAGAAATGAACCCTCAAATGATATTAACTGAAATTATATGCAGGGTAGAACACCTTTAAGTCTTTCTCAATCATGTGGACATACAACCCAGTAATAAGACAGGCAAAACAAAGCATGTGAACACCTATTGGTGAAAGGAAAAGAGGAGGCATTACAGAAGTAACTTATTCTGAATTTTAAAAATTCACAATGTCTGGAACACACCTGCTTCTCAAGCTCCCTTGACCGGGTCTCCTTCTCCACAAGTTTCTCTTCAACAAGCCGCAGCTGCAGGAGGAAATACTTTTTACATGAGCCTTGTGTATGTAACCTTTGAGATCAAAGAGGTATTTCAGCAGGTGTAAGATAACTGGGTACACCCACATTCAACTTTGATATGCAGAAGGTGAGTGCAACCCCTACTAACATTAAAACTAAAGTCATACTCAAGAGAACTGAGTTTATGAACTAGCTTTTCCACTGAATCCTAACAAGCACATACCTTATCCAGAAGTGCTTCATTCTCTTCCTGAAGAATATCAATCTGCAACACTATTATAAACCATGTCAAAGCACAGCTTATCACCATAGCATCCATTCCACTCGGGCCCTTCTTTGCTTGATAAAGCAAGTACACCACCAAATATTACTAAATAATGACAGCTGTTACCCATAGCCATGTTGTGTCATCATCACCTTTCAGGATATGATCAACCAGAACTAACATAGAACAAATGACATAATAGAACTATGAAGTGGACATGTCCTATATGCAGTAGAAGTTTTCACTGATGGGCCTCAAAGACACCATCTTGATTTGATTATTCATGAAACACCTAACAGGGGCAAAAGTACAAACCTCATCACGCAAGGCTGCTGTTTCTCTTCTTGAAATTGGTCCTGTCAAGTCTTGCCCACGACTTTCAAGTGCCAAATCTATAGGATATCTGCATTCATTTCAATACCAGGCTCTTTGCTCAGCATGAGTGGGCCTGTCCTAAAACAGAAAGTTTGCAACTCCCACAATAATGTTAGTATCTTTGGATTTTCACGCAGATTGCCTAGGGAATGGAGAAGAAAAATCTTGAACTGATGAGATGGTACTGTTTCCACAGGCTTATAAACTTGTGAATTTATCCTATACATTGAGCTGCAGAGGTACATTAAGTCTCTGGCTTTGAAAAGAGTCAACCTAGCCATTGAAGTGCACTATTGTTGTGGGTAGACATTTTGACAATTACCATACATTTGCATCTTAGCATCGAGAAGAATGTTAAAGTTGACAGGTTGATGATTATTCTCATGATTGTACAAGCAGCCCCCTTCAGTCAGGTTACTATTTGCATTGCAGGGCACTTATTTCATATGCAAAGTCTCATGCCCGATTCAATCAAAAGTCAAAACCCTATTTAAACCCAACAAAACACCAGTCCCTCAAAGAAGACAAAAGGTGAGCAAGGCAAGCTCACCTTCTGGTACGATCAATAACAGGAGCTGGAGTTGGATCTTTGACACGCAGAACAGAAGGGGCCACAGCCAGAGCAGGCCGTGCTCTTGGGGTGACTGGTGCCAATGGAGGCACAGGAGTAGGTTTCAGTGTGCTCCTGCCAAATGTTGCTGAGCGCAGTCCTGCCCCAAGGGCTCCATTGCTACTGTCGTAAGCTCTCATAAGCTGTCAAAAAAAACCTAGAGTTCTCACTCACATACAAAACCTCTGTTTTAAGTGAGGGGTGCACTGACAATTGATACTTGCCCAGCAATCAGACTTCATTATGTTGCATACATTGCTCCAGCTCACTCTCAGATGATCTTTTCACATTGAAATATGCGACAGTCAACCCTTCTGAAGCAGGCAAATAGCACTTGTGCAAGGGTAGAGTAGGAAAAATGGGAGATTCTGCCATGCAGGGCAGTTTTCATCTTAACATATGAACAAGGCTCATCAGCATGCTGGGATTCACAGAATGCAGCAACTACAAAGTCTAGAAGCATGGTGATGAACATAGCTTAGTACTAGGAAAAACCACTGAACATCTGGAGGCTAACCTGGGGAGACAGATCTCTTGCATTAGATGCATCTGACCCAAAATGTGGAAAGTGGTGGTCATCATCTTCGTCATCATCGTCAGCCAAGTCACGGCTAGCCTGCATGACTTTTGCCAGGCGTGCTGCAGCTGCCTTAGCAGCATAGTTTTGACTTTTCTTGAGGGGATTGAGGGCACCTGATCGAGCCTTTTTTTGGGGGTAAATGAGGACCAAAGAACAAGTAACACCGATTAGAACTGTGCCAGCAAGAAAAATTGCTCAATAGGAGCCCGAGAGCTGAATGGAACTGTCGACTTGTTGCTAGGGCCGAATCTGAGTATATAAAGCACAAGTTCAAATCTGCGAATGCAACTATCATACAACTCCTTGGACACACCTGTTGTGAAGGGGGAATAACGACTCCTCCTCCTCCTCCTGCTGTCCTCTGTCCGGAAATCAATGGGCTTGAACTCCGCTCCCTATCAGCCATTTTCCCCTGCGAGGAGGCGCTTGCTTGAACAGATTGTCTACTGCTCCTCTTTTCTCTTCTTAAAATGCGTCTCTCTGCGTTTAACCTGTCCTTGATTCGAATACTGTTGTGTTGTAATGAGAATAATAGCCGCTCCGCGATCTCGTCTTCGGCTTTTTTCCAGGACGGACAAAAATAAAACCGACAAGTCTAAAAGCTCCAGATTGAGAACCGGCCGCCACAATAATGCTGAATCGAAACTTGATGGACAGGAGGTCGTCGAGCGCCTGATCGATGCTTCCACGAGCCTCTCTAAAAACAAGAACCTAGGATCATATAATCTCGAAGGATGAGATGAGATTGGATCTCTGCCTCGTACCTCTTTATGCGCCTGGTTTCAATCGAGGAACAGGAATATCTTAGTGCTGGATATGATCAGGGCGGGTGCTGGTGATGGAAACCAAAGATTCTTGGATCCGATCCGAATTGTGGTGTTGAAAGAATGCAGCAAACGGTCATGCATCATCGCCCTTTAGTGCTGAAAGTAATAGTGTCGGTTTCTTCTTATTCTTCTTCGTGTCTGTCAGTCAGTCTCCGCAGCTTCGAAGACTACGCCAAGTTCCTTTCTTCCTTCAAAGGAGGCTCTCCATCCGAAACCGCAATATCACCTACTACTGTGTTCCTCCTACATTTCAAGTATTGCAGATCCGGCAACGACAGTACGTGCAACGGCGGGCAGAGAGCTCATGTCGTCGAGGAGCCCGGAAGATCCGCAATGTACACTCACCACGACGGCACTCCACCGTCAACTCTGACTCCGTTGTTCTGCTCTCCTGCACCGCATTGTGCACGCATTACAACCGATTTTCTCTACAAAGAAAGTGCTCTCCAGCTCTCAACCAGAAAAAAAAAAACTCTTCTAACAAAACAGACGTGACATTTTGCCAAGACGAAACTGAAACGAGAACATTCCAAAGCAAATCCACCCTCAAACTACTAAAACTTAAAACGAGGAAAAATCCTTACCAGACAATAATGTCGAGCAGACGCAGCCAAAGCAGACGCAGATATCCGGATACCGAACCGCAGCCGCAGACCGTTGGAGCCCAAAGAATACCACCCACAGAAACGACTACAGGCATCGGCTGAGAAAGAAATTTACTTCTTTGTGAAGAGAAAATTCACAGCATTATGAAAAAAACGAAATAGGAAAGACAAAAGCATTCACAGTGACTGTCGACGAGGAGATGGAAGCTGCGGATCGCGCCATAGCCGGAGGACGCAACTCTCTGTGTGTCTGTCTGCCTTGAGCAGCATCTTTCCGTGGCGGGGGCGTCGGTCGTCCTCGTAGATCGAGATGTCCATTCCACAGGCCAAACACGAGATGAGAATTGGAGTCCTTAACGAGGTCCTGAAAATTGGTGTATTAGGCATGAGATCTGGAATTGAAACCTCGGTTTGTCGGGGAAAGAAGGCTTTGAGAGTTTCCATTGCATTTCAACAAAAGGAGATACTCTACTCCTTAAGATGCGTAGTTTTTGTTGACTTCTTGAATTCGATACCCTAAAATTCATCTATTCAATTGTTTTGAACCTTTGTGCATAGAGGATGCTACTAGCCATGCAAATAAAATTGGCATTTTGTAGATTGTGTTGTGTTGTGTGACTTGAGAGAGAGAGAGAGAGCTTGAAAGCTTGGATCACATTTCAATAACACTAGAGATATATTCCCCGAAGATTTGGGATTCTCTCAACTTGGTGAAGAAATTCTACCCTTAAAAGTTCACTTGTTGGATTCGTTGAACTTTAGTGTATATACTATGCTACTAGCTATGTGAATAAATGGCATTGTGTAGCGTGTTTTGTATTGTGACTTTGGGAGAGGTTGAAAGTTGCAAGCACATTTCAATACCAAGAGATATTCCTAGAGATTCATAATTTTGTTGTTGACTTGTAGAAGCAATAACCTAAAGTCCATCTGCCTTCATTTGAACCCTAGTAATGTTATTATCAAATGAATGGCATTCCATAGCATCTCTTACGCAAGGAATAGTTCTATATTTCTCAGGGTCAACTACTCATTCAAGTGCATGGTGCCTTGTGTAAGCATTTAAGGTACCTCCCACTCCTAAATACTAGGCATAAGGTTCCCTCCTCTTAGCAAAGAGCAATAAACAATAAACTCAAAAAACATAAGGTGCGCTGGGAGCGACACTAGAAAATGTCTCACAATGTCGTATCTATCTGCTCAAAGCTTTGCAAAACCATTTCTGCACAATTCTATGCTGTGTTTTTCTGTTACATGTCTTGAAGGAGTAGGCAAGACTCTGAGCATGATGGGACCGAAATCCACAGAAACAGGATACAAGGTGAGTACCTAATATGGTTTGATTACAATGAGCGTGGGGTTTAGAATTTCACATTCATAAGTGCAAAATCTAGCCAATAATCACTGACACACCAGTGCACAGAGTGTAGTAGCACAGGTGTCACACCTTCTGCTTTATTTTTCTCAGATAATACATAACAATGGTGGAACCCACAATTTTTCTAAAACAAATAGAGTGCTCCTTGTAGCATTTCTAGTGAGATGTTACTCATCCTCTGAATTCCTAACTCCTTTTCACTAATGTGGTTTCGAGCAATCTTTGAGATGCCCAGCCCAAGTACACAAATTTTGAAAGAATCACACAACCTAGGATTTGAATTCTCCACCCACAAAACAATGACAACTTTAGGACTTTAAGAGCAAAACCAAGTCCATTGGACTAGACCCACTCATACAATGTTTAATCTCTCTGTCTTGATGATGCAATGAGCAGTGTCACGGCGATGCCAAACATTATTAACATGGCAGACAGCAGCATATAAGTCCTTCGAGATGACTTATGATACTCGCCAAATAGCAAAATCCCCCACAGCGTCCCAACCAATGGAAGTGCCTGCACAGAATTGGTTTCATCAGGCCACCCATGTTGTGCAACAGCTTCCACTGGAAGTGATTTCTTGACTAAGATTGACTGTGAGCATCATAAGCATGTTTGCAGGAAGTTGGAGACTCTTTGATTCTGACAGAAGATTGGCAAAGGCACCTCAGTTCTTGTAGCCTCTGAAAGGCAACAATTGAAAAGTGACAATTCCAACAAGAAGACAAAAAAAGGCCAGGGCACTAACTAACCTGCACAGCATCAGCAGCAGCATAACCAGCAGCTTGGCCTCCCATGAACTGGAAGCCATTGCCAAAGCCACAAACGAGGCCTGCGAGAACTGCAAGGTCGCGACCCTTCCAATCCCTCAAATACGCTCGCAGAGAGGATTTTGGGATGTCCAAAAGAGGGTGGTAGAGCAAATATATATTGATTACCATGGCACATATGAAGAAAGATGTGGAGAAGTAGAAGAAGGTGGTGTAGACCACTAGGTGTGGCACATTCGGCTTGAGAAGGTGAAACTGGTCATTTGTGGCGAGGTTGAACAAAGGTGAGAAAAGTGCATAGCACCCACCTGAGAAAAGTGCAATCCCCAGCCCAAAGCCCACACTTCTCCCTTTTATCTGCACCATGAGACTGAAATCGATTACAAAACTGCACATTTGTTCTGAACCCACCATCGTAACAAAAGCTAGCAATAGGTACACACCTTTATTGCCCTGTGGTCCTCTAGATTTTGCAAGAATTCAGCACTTCCCACAGCTGCCTCAGCTGTCTCCAATCCCCATTCTTCACTGCTGCATGAACCCTTGCCCTCCTCAACCTGAGCAATTCCCTCTGTAACTGTGCCACACAACCAACCAGGCCTAAAACTAAGCTACTGAACCTGTTGAGTGTGGCTCAAAGAACATATCTCAGTCCGGTGCAATGAAACCATTTTTATATAAAGAGTAACTCAATCCTGCCAGGACTCTTCAGTCAAGATCCCATGGTTGGTTAAACATCAAAAGGTTGTGATAACTCATGCTTGGACAGGGTGCCATTTGAAAAGCCTTTGCAAAAATGAAAAAGCATTGAGAATAGGAGGGAGACTGGGGAGAGATGTCTACTCACAACATTGCTTGTTGAGCAGCTTAGCATTGACACAATCTGTGAAGTCTACATTCATTGTTGTTTCTTCTAAATCCTCTGACCTGGTATTCCACACACGCAGAAAATATAGTGTCAAAATGCTGTCATCTACAGTGCATACGAAGATACTAGCACATCAACCAACAAATCCATCACCAAGCTCAGTGAATAAATCAAATGACACTTCAGGGATTTTGCCAAGGAGGATATGTGTTGTTGCCAGGGAACTTGGAGAAGGACAAACAACATACTGGGTATGCGATGCAATGTAAGCAAAGAGGGAAAGAAAAAAAATACTGAGGGAAAGGAGAAAAGGGGGAGAGAGAGCAAGAGAGCTCACCTGTAAGGAACAATTTGCTTAGAGTTGAGCTTCAAAGTTATGTCGGCTGCATTGGAAGCATGGCAGAAAGAGCCCAACACTACTGCCACCAAAAAACATGCTACTCCTGGAAATAAAATGACAGCACAATTCATACCACCATCTAGAACATAGTTGACACTTGTTCCTGCCAAACCCCCCCACAATCAACTACCTACAGTCAGTCAGAGCTTAAAGGTATATGCTGCCTGCAGCCAAGATTGATGCAGCACTCTCTTTATTCTTGCACACTGCATACAACACCAAGAATTTCATCCACAACTATATGGACAAGGTCCAGAAAAAAAATGTTGGAAAGGAAAGAAGGAAATACAGTACACAAAGATACTCACCGACCACAACAGCCAAACTAGCTGACACAACCTCAGTCAATGAGATGCCAACAAACGCTAGTGCATACTGCATGGAAATGTTGCCCAGGCAGAGCGCCAATCCACCTCCCATTGCAAATGCCACTGACGGTCCATTGTCCTGCATTGTCATAACTACAGCCCTATCATCAAATAGGGGAACCACTGCCACACTACCCATCTTCTTCTTCTTCTTCTTCTTCTGATTTCC
>Ga0209208_10008943_pt1 | contig 13258 bp, 10 predicted proteins | sample S1TSphfallax_3_FD_187694 | JGI IMG/M metagenome (GOLD analysis project Ga0209208, IMG submission 187694) | Host-associated microbial communities from peat moss isolated from Minnesota, USA - S1T2_Fd - Sphagnum fallax MG (SPAdes) (version 2) | ecosystem: Host-associated > Plants > Peat moss >...
ACGGATCACACTAACATAAATTATTATGTGTACCAGTAACAATCTAAGTGGTTTTAGTTCACAACTGACAAATGAAGTGGGCAATCCACAGTTTGCTTGTTGCCTCGCTTGCTGTGCAGGAGTCAGGGTTGATTTTCATGCCTACTGCTTGCCCATTCTTCAACTCTCTCAAATTCAGCGAAATTGTCCCCAAGGGGTTTATTTCTATGTGCTCAACATTATTAAGCCACCCAATTCCACACCATGCCAGACAGACACGGAACCAGTGTGTTTCGCTCCTTCCATTTCCTGATGGAGAGAAGAGTGCCAAGCATCCATCCCTAGGCAGATTTCGACTTAAGACCAATCTTTTCCAGAAAACTCATAATTGTGTGTAGTTAGTCAGGAGGCATGAATTTGATGATGCCCCAGTTTTCTGTCAGAATTTGGCGAAGTTTTCTTTTTAAGAACGGGCATTTGCGACAGAATATTGCCATTTCAGAAAACTGTGTCACCTTTTCACGAATGTTTTCCCCTTACAAAAATGACAGAATAAAATAGCCATAAAAGGGAATGAAGCACCACTTGGTCCTGTTTAGATGGCAAATCAGCAAGTCTAAATTTCATGTTGATGGACAATTGAAAGTTAATGTTGAAATTGTTGATTTAATATGATTAGATTTATAACTTCCATCCACATGTTAAATACATTTTTGTGATCAAAAGCTTAGTAAATCTAAAGTTTTATATGTTTTGATGAATAATAATTGTCAACATACCCATTGTCCATGCAAATTTACTAAGAAGATTCATTTATGTTTTGATAAAACTGATGTCACATTGATAATTACAAGGTACTTGTTTATACTCTGGAAGTAAAACTAAATTTTATTTCAAATTATTAGAAAAATATATTAAGCACATAAAAAAAGTTTTAAACAATTATTTTTTCAAATCATTCCAATATAAAGTTAAAGATGTTTCATTTAAAAGTAGATTATGTATTTATTAATGGCAATTTTTTATCACATTTCTGAATAAATAAGGGTAGGATTGACATTTATTCCATTATAATTAGGTAACGAAAGAATACCTTGAAATATAAGGGTATTCAATAAACCCAAGTAGTGACACATTGACCCATAATTAAATTAATACGATAAAAGAGTTCTATGAATCTAATTTGTTTCCCCAAAGCAGAGGGTGGGTCTTTTCAAGCATATTTTCTACATGAACAAGATAAGTTGATGGATCTTATTGACCAAGGATTAAACAACAATGTATTGAATGATGAAGCGCAACATGTGATTAATGTGGCATTATTATGTGTGCAAACATCAACAACAAGACGTCCATCGATGTCATGTGTGTTAGCCATGTTACTAAATGAGGTGGATATGGAGGTTGTTTCAAAAAAAGCTAATAGGATTCATGAAATGGATGTTTCACATCTTTTTGGGTCAAATAATTCCCTCAGTCCAAGTGGGCTAATATGAGATAATATCATTTTATGTCTAATCATGTTGTGCCCAATAATCATGGCAATGTTAAAATTGACAACACATTTAAATTTCTAGTTAGTTATTTTTTAAAACATGTCAATTAATTTATAATCTAGTTTGAGACCAATGGTGTCCTAGTGAATTGAACAACTTAAATCATGCACAAATTTAATGTGGGCCACATTTCATTGTTTGTTAATTGTTAAATTTGTTCATTAATATATTTTAAAACCTTCAACTTATGGATTTATTGACATTGAATATTTGACTATTAAAACTCACAAAGATATTTATCAAATACTTAAATTGAAGGCATAACATGTTATGAGACTAAATTGGTACATGCTAAAAAGTTTTTAAATTCTTGAAGAAACTTTTGTGATCATTCGAAATAAAGTCACATAATCTTGTCATGAAAAAAACTAGACCTTTAAATTTGTGTTGAAGTGTATTGAAAATGTTAAATAACAATCCATTGAACTCACAAAATCCACATCAAATTCCTAGCTTTTATTGTCATGTGAACATTGTCTTTTAAAATAATCATGCATGTAAATTGTGATGATTATGTCAATGGAATAACATCCACATTAATGTTAAAAAATTTCTGGATGTCATGTTCAAAAAGTTGCCTAATGAGTTGCCCCCAAAATAATGAGTCGACCATGCAATTGAATTGATGTTGGGAGTGGCACGTCCTGCCAAGGCCCCATATCAAATGAATCATGAGGAATTCAATGAATTCAAGGTTCTACTTGAAAAACTCCATGCAACAAACCTAGCAAGCCACAATATATATGGGGCACCCATGTCCTCTTCATTTATAAAAAGGATGGGACATTGAAGATGTGTGTGGATTAAAAATCCTTTAACAAGGTGATGGTGAATAATCAATACCCATGACTTCGAATTGATGATTTGTTTGATTGACTTTTAAAAGTTAAGGTGTTTAATAAGATTGACCTTATATGTTTGAGATATTACCAAATTTGAATCATGGAAGGGGACAAAAAGAAAATTGTTTGTTGCACAAGGTATGGCTCATATGAGTTTTTAATGATACCTTTTGAATTCACCAATGCACTCATCACATTTTGCACATTCATGAATGACATTTTTTGGGAGTGGCTTAATGATTTTGTGGTCATATGCATAGATGACATTTTGGTCTATGCAACTCTATGGAAGAGCATGTGGAACATTTTCAAAAGGTGTTCCAAAGATTGGAAGAAAACAAGTTGTATGTTAAATTCAAGAAATATGAATTCAAGGCGATGGAAATGGATTTCCTTGAACATAGGATCACCCAAGAAGGCTTGAAGATGGATGACCACAAGGTGAAAGAAAATTTGGATTGGGAGTCACCTAGGTCGATTCCCGCCTTAAGGTCATTTTTAAGATTGGCCTCCTATTATTACAAGTTCATAAAAAACTTTGCTAAGATAGCCATGCCTTTGACAAACCTTTTGAAGAAGTCATCCAAAACCAATGAATGGAATAAAGTATGCAATGAAACCTTTGATACCTTGAAAGGCATTTTGGTGAAAACACTAATGTTGAAATTAATTGACTTTGACAAGGATTTTGAAATCCATTTCGACGCCTCTGACTTTGCAATTGGAGGAATCCTAGTGCAAGATGGAAAGCCAATGGAAGGCCAGTGGAAGGCCATTTACATTCAAAAGCAAAATGTTGAGTGAAACAAAACGAAGGCAACCGATTCATGAAAAGGAAATGTGGGTCACGATACATTGCTTCAAGACTTGGGGCCATCACATAGGTTCTGAAGATGTGGTGGTGTGGACCGACAATTTCACCTTGAAATACTTCACAACTCAACCAAAATTGTCATCAGAACAAGTGAGATGGCAAGACACATTGCTTTTGTTCAATGTGGACATTCGACATTAGCCCGGGAAGTGTAATGTGATGACTAATGTGCTAAGTCAAAAACACCAACTTAAGGTGGTGTACATGGGGGAATAAAGCTTTCAAAAGGAAGTTCGACTATTGAACCATTGTGATGAGTTTGCGAAGGAAATCAAGCAAACCATTCAAAAAGGAATCAAATCACACTTCCACTTTGCAGGATGGATTCTTGAGGTCTAAGCAAAATTAATTCTATGTTCCGAAAAGGAAGCTTAAGGATGTGTTCTTGAAGGAGTCTCATGATGGGTCCTTTGTGGGCCATGGTGGTGCAAAGCTCACCATAACATTCCTTTAGAAGGCCTATTATTGGCTTAATTTGAAAGATGATGTAGAGGAATATATGAAGACTTGCTTGATTTGCCAACAAAATCAAACATTCAATAAGAAATAAATAGGATTGTTGCAACCATTACCAATTCCTAAATGACCATGGGAAAGTGTGTCCATGGATTTCATGGTGAGTTTGCCACCATCAAAGGGATTTGATGTGATCATGGTGGTGGTGGATTGATTTAGCAAGATGGCACATTTCATCCCATTAAAAAAAGTGCCATGACCCAAGAAATGGGAAGGTTGTTTTTCATGCACATGTTTAAGCAGCATGGCTTCCTGAAGGACATTGTGTCAAATCGAAATCCCAAGTTCACAAGTAAATTTTGGTAAACCTTGTGGAAGCGCATGGGGTCGAAGCTCAAGATGAACACTAAACAGATGGGTAACCCAAAAAGGTGAATTTGGTCATCCAACAATTCTTAAGGAATTATGTGGCAGTAGATCAACAAAATTAGGTGGATCATTTGGAGTTGGATGAGTTTTGTTACAACAATTTAAAACACTCAATAATAGGGGCCACATCTTTTCAAATGGTGGCAAGCAAGTCACTAATTGTGCCTATGACTTGGGCCATGAATGGGCAACCCCTAAGCGATGCAAGTGAGGAAGTGTCAATGGTCATGCAATTTGATGAAGAAAGGTGGCACTTGTGGGAAATGGTCAAGGCCAATCTCTAAAAGGCACAAAAATAATAGAAGGATTTTATAAACAAGTTTCAACACGAGGTGAATGTTGAACAAGGAGACGAAATGTGGTTGAACATCAAAAAAATTTGCTTACTAAAAGGTTTAAACCATGAGTTCTTAGGCCCATATGTAGGCCCATTCAAAGTGTTGGAAAAAAAATTTCCTAACACTTTTAAATTGGAATTATAAAAAAACCTTAAGGTTCATCCCATATTTCATGTTTTTTCTTTGAAACCAATCACCCGTGATGCTTCAATGCTTAATCAAAAGTACAACCCAAAGCTTCCACCCAACTTCATTGATAATGAACGTGAATTCGAAATGGAAGTTATGTTCAAGTCAAGGCAATTGAAAGGGCAAAAGCGAGAATATTTCGTCAAGTGGAAAGGATACCATCCAATAAAGCAACTTGGGTAAATGAATCATACATGGAACATGCCCAAGAAGCCATAAAATAATTCCACAATATATCGACAAACAAATAAAGGAAATGTAAAGTGTGATGAGGATATCACCTTTTCTTTAGTGGGGGAGGAAATTGCACAAATGTACCATGTGAAATTACAAGTGAAATAAAGGCTAAAGACTTCTAAGAGATTACATCACAAACATAATGAGTATTACTAAAAAAAAGTCGTAGAAATGGCATGGGACAAATGGAACTTCCTTGCATAACTTCAAATCAAAATTGAACTCCCACTTTGGGGTTAAGGGAAATTTTTGCCCCAAAAGAGGAGGCAAGCAAAGTGAGCTTGTGAGGACATGCACATGCTTAAAGTGCATCCCAAAGGGTTGGTTGGTAATGGCGACCAATGCATGAAGTCATGACCCCGTTTGCATACTATAATCACATAGTTTAAGACTAGGGTTTTACAAAACCTTAGTGTCCCTTTTCATACCTTTGATAGGTATACCTTTAATTAGGCTTGATTGTTGTGATTGAAGCACAAGGTTGAGAAAGGAGTCATGTCAAGTAACTTAGGGCAAGACTAGATTTGACTTTAGTTCTCATGAGGGGAAGGATTGAATAATTGCCTCCCAAATGAAAGCTTCATCAATTAGGTTAATTTAGGTCTTTTGACAAAGTAAAGGTTAAGGGTTTTTCTTGGGCCCTTCTTGGACTTTCCAAGAAATTGTTGGAAACTTAGGGATGTTTAAGTTAGCTTGAGGCAAGGTCTTACTGCAAAAATCAACAATTGATGGCCATGGAACAAAGGAAAGCAATTGCATGGGAAACTAAGTGTTTAAGGTAAATCCAAGTTTGGTGACAATATTGTTATGTGAAAAAAACATGAAAATTCTAAATGTCAATGAGGACATTGACCTCTCTTTTAAGTGGGGGAAAGTGTCACAACTCTATGCAACTTTAACATTGGGTTCGCAACTGAGTGTGAAATGCAAAGGCCCATGAGGTTGAAAAAGTATGTTTAAGGGTGAAACACACTTTCACAAAATGGGGGAGAGTGCAAAGGATGGAGCCTAATGACTCTTAAATGCACTCCTTTTTTGGGAATTGCATTTATGCGAGAGTTGCGAATGTTCAAAACCTTGGTTGGAAAGGTAAACAAACACCAAATTGGGCCCTTAAGACACCATTGGAAAGGTCTTAAAGCATAGACATTTAAATTGGCCTCACATTGTTCATTTAGACCTGATTTGCATGAGTTATGATAAAAAAAAGGTAGGAGTCAAATTGGGAATTTGACTTTTGACCATAAACTCCTTGAGAGAAGGGGTCAAATGAGCTCCAATTGGGGTGTGCTATAAACCATTAGAAATATATCTTTTGAGGGTTATAAAATATTGCCCTCAAATTTTCAAAATAGACTTGCTTTGAGAAAGATATGAACATCCAAAGTTTTGGGATAACAAGAATCCCAATTTTGGGACCCCCACTTGGGAGTCCTAGGGAAAAGTGACATCTGGATGTAGTCCCCATGGAGAGGCATAAAATATACTTATTGGTTGTTTAATAGTAATTACCTCTCCTTTTAATGAACCCCATGTACCATGATTAGGGAATGTGGAGTTAGTGTTTATTTCACAGTTTCTGGTTGGGTATTAAATCCTAGGTCCTTTTTCTACATCTTTGAGCAATAGTACCTTCCATTCCTTACTCCAATTCCAATTACTATTAAATACCCTCCTCTCAAACACCCTTTCAGTTTTATTTTACATATTGTCCAATCCTTAGGACAACATTACTATATTTGCCAATATTAAATTGTCCCCTATCTCCTTTCAACAACCTAAAAATCACTCTCACAAATTTGCCATTAGTCTCATCGTATAAAAAAAATTCCAAATCTAATTCCCAACATGGTCGCCAAATGTTAAAGGTGAAATTGCAACCCTCAATCATTACCCTCCTTTAAGGGGTAAGACCAAGGGACAAGGGTGACCCCTTATTACTTCACATAAAGAACTACCTTCCCTCTCTTACTTTATTACAACTATTCAAGTAATATGTAAAAGGTCATACAAGTAGAAATGGGGAAGGTAAGGGTTTATTGTCTAAAACCAAACTTACTTTTATATCAATTTTTTAATCCAAGGAGTAGAAAGTAGAATGGAAAGAGGGCAAGATGAGATAGAAGGACAACCTAAGAGTAGTTACTTTCACTGGGTCTATAATACCTTCAGCATCCCTTGGATATTGCTTAAGGGGTTTATGGACATTTTTTACACTATTGTCCCTCCTTTCCCCATGTATGTAGGTTCTCCAATGGTTCTGCTTACCACTTACAACCATCAAAGTGCTTCCTCTACACTTTATTGTTTATAACCAATTGTCATCCCTCTATAGTTTCTACCTATTGCTTATCATAATGCTTTCCAACCTACAGGAGGTAATTTGCTGGTTAACTTTTTAACATGTTACATTCTTCTTTCTTGTGATTGTCTTGCAACTCTTTTCATTTTGCGCTTGCAAAATATGGTCTAAGATGAACTCTTCCATGTTGTTCATTTCCATCTATAAAATTGTTGTAAATTTTAATGACGATTTTGTGATCATCTTTCATCAATGATTTGTTTCACATAAGATCCCTTAGTCATTTTTCTTTTGTTGTGGTCTTGCCTTATTGTTTTAGAAACCTATAAGTTCTTAATGAAAAGTTTGAGATGCAACAACCTTATGTCTCATAAGATTATTGCACTATGATTTACACCTATATGAAAAATGTTTTTTGCCAAACATTATGGAAATGCAATAAAAATATATGTACATGCACACCATACAAGTGCAAAAGCAAATCTGTAAATATATACAACATCAAATGTTAAGTGTAAAAACTTTGACGTGTGAATGTAAATGATTTACAATTGCACGCACAATATTTGTATGCACATCAACGATCCCATCAAGTCTTTACGTGTGTCTACACACAAAGGGACCCTATTGGTCTTCGCACTCTTTTAACCTAGTGCACTTCACTTTGGTCCAAAAAATCCAAGGTGGTACCTAATGCCTTTTTGAAATTGTAAAAAAATTGTCCTAAAAGGAATCATGCGAAAATCCATGACAGACATCATTCAACTTCTTTACCATACATTAACCCCTTCAAGCATGAAAGGTCTAAGAACCTAAACGTGTTTTACAACCATATTACCTTATTTTACCATGTTGTGGTTTAATGTTTAATTTAATTGGACCTCAACCACCCTTGTAATTTTTTGTTTTGGTTTTGCCACAAAACCTTTGGAAACCATCATCCTGATTCCTCACTTATATTCAGGTGGAAAGGCAAACCCTAGCTGGGAAGGAATTCCTCACATAAAAACTATGCCTTCTAGACCCTTCCTTCCCATGTGGTCCTAGTTGCAAAAGGACCCCAAAGGTTATTGCCCAAAAGATGTAGAATTGAACATGTACCGAAGGAAGGCCAATACTTACCTCATTCCTCGCGGGTAGACTTTCATTCACCAAATTGAAAGCTAGACTTCAGTCATTCTTAAAGGGCTGCATTTAAACCCGAGCAACCCAAGTAGCCTAGCTCTCATGTTTTCACAAGGGCAAAGATAATTACAACTTTTCACCAAGAAAGGTCTAGAAGTTCTTTGATCTAGAACATTGTTAAGAAATGGTTAACCAATATGGTCCGTTCCATATCCAAAATGCCCCTTTGTCCACAAAAATGAACAATCTTCACAAATAGGACTTGCATGGTCATTCTCTTAAATATACAATGTGGCATGGTAATGGACACTTTCTTTGGCAAGCTATTTAAAACCCTAATATAGAAGCCAATTTATCATCCTACTCGATACAGTTCACCATGTTTATTTATCATTTTCTTCAGGCAAGGGAGAATAATCTCATCTAAAAATGATCATCCATGTTCAAATTCTTAAAAACATGCACAAACTGAGGGGAAAAACATACATACATACATGGTGGCCATGTGAAATAAAAGTGAAAAGTGTCATAAGGAATTATCCCTTTTACATGAGATTGAAAGGTTAACAATTTGTCATTGAGTAGCAATTTAAAAAAAATAAAACTTTCAATGGACTCGAAATCAATTGTCAAAAGATATGGATCTGAAAGGGTTGATCCCCAAGTCCATGACTCCCCGACAGCCCGGGCCCTTCATTAGTGCATGTGTTGAACCAAATGATGATGGGTTATGGACAACTATGTATTGTTGTGATAGGTAGTGGCATGGTCAACGTGTACTCATGGATGAGTTTGTTCAGATAAGAATGGTCCGGCACAATGACCCCCAAAGGTTTGGAAAGTAACACTCGAAAGCTGAACACTTTGTTGTCTTTCAAGGTCTTTTTACCTTTTGGGTTCTGTTATTTGTTGGCCTTGCCTACCTACCAAGGCAAGGATATTGTGTTTAGATTCATTCTAGAGTATAGTAGCTTAAGGGATTTTTATAGGCCCCTAGATAATAAATAATAGGTCCATTTTTATTTTATGAGGATTCAATTTGAAATATGATATCTTGGCTTGTGTTGAAACTTGAGATTAGTTATAGAGTTATGATATCTTGAAGGAATTTTTTGAAGATTATTTTTTTGCATGGTGAAATATATTTGAATTTTCATAATTCTTCTTTTGCCTTAAGATACTTTTTAATGTAAATGGTAAACCCACGGCATGACACACCCCTTGTTAACTCTCGATCTTTCTTTTCTGTTAGCATAATCAGCAAATTAAACAGCCTTAAATTAAGACGCACTTTAAAACAATTGTGTTTTTCAAAAATCATTAACATTTTGGATGAGGAACAACAATAGAAAGTGTATGGTAACCAGCAATTTTTGTTTAAGAGTTTTTGCATCCTAGCAACCAAAAAATAAAAGCAAACCAATGTGATTCGTGAATACAAAGACTTTTCATTGGAGAAAAGTGGCCAAAGTGAGCACATTATGAGGATTTTTATTTTTTTTTGAATTGCCAGATTTAGAAAATAGGTTTTAGCATGTTGCAAAAAATATAATAGGATTCCTAAACTTTTTTATTTTCCTCTTCTACCTGTAGCCAAATTTGGCTTAGCCCTCTTTTGGATAATCACAAGATTATCTACCTCACAAAATTGAAAAAAAAAAAACATGGGTGACAAGCCCTATCATTTACCGCTTTAAAAAAAACACAGGTGACAACCCCTATCATTTTACCACTTTGAAAAAAACACCGGCGACAACTCCTAATCATTTACCACTTTTATAAAAACAGTTGCGACAACCCCTAATTGTAAAGCACTGCCTGGACTTTTCCTTGTATTTGCAGCTCCCTTACCTTACCTGCCTGAAGAAACCTGTTTTCAGCAATGGGGATCTTCTGCGGTGGAAGGTACCAGTCAGGCTGTACAGGGATCTTCTGACCAGCGGAAGGTACCAGCCAGCCTGTCACTATTTCTAAAGAGTGAAAAAAATCTCAGCTCTCCTTTAGGAAGGAGAAGGGCCTCAAAATAATAGAGGCCCTTCCCTGATTTGAGATTTGTGCCCGAGGCCAGAAGATGCCAGTTTTTGGAGGTTAACTCACAATACAATTGATCAGACTCCGAAAACATTTCAAACTTTCACACAAGCTCTCCTCAGGAAAATGGGTTTTAAGACCAGTCCGCAATCTTTTGAGTAACTAGAATCGACAAATTGCACCAAAGATGAAGCAAGGAAACAACATTCAGTGTCAATTACTACCTATTTAGGCACGTTGAGTATTGTTCCTTTATTTCTGAGCATGCATGGAGTTCTTGCCCACCCCGTATATGGGCAGAGCCTCTGATTATTGAAGTTTGTTCCTTGCTTGTGGTCGGGTAAAGGGTTTCTGCTCCTAGAATCAAACTCCTTTTTCCTGGCCTTTTTAGGCACAGCACCCACACTTTGAACCTTAATGAGCGGTGCACCAGAAATGGGTGCACATAACCTCTGGACTTGTCGGGCAGTATAAAATCTAATGATAATCTGAAGACCACAATGTCTAGTTTACGAAAAAGCTGGGTTGTTGACCCAAAAAAAAATTCTACAACCCTCAATAAATCAAAACTCGCCCTTTATTTTAAATTTTTTGTTGGTTGCCCGAAGCAGATTTTGCTAATCAAGCATTCCTTTATGAAAGGCTGTTATGGTAAGTCTTGTTTGGCAGGTTGCTCCAGGCATAATGTGTCGCAGCCAGCCTGATTCTGAAGTTACAAGCACTAGTAGGTGGATTCAGCATGCAGAATCTGCAGAGCTGGCTGATTCTGTAACTGACATACAACCTGACCTAATCAGCAGAATCAGCATCTCAGGAGTAGTGTGAGTTAGAACCAGGGGAAGTACTAACCAGGCGAGTGCATTACGGTGAGCTCGGTGATACACCCAACATAAAGGGCAAGGGCAAAGGCCATTCCATGAACATTAAGGTCAGGGGTGGTAGATTATATCATTTTCTTGGTCACATAATATGACATAATCTTCCAGTGATAATTATACGGTCATAATAATAATGGACTCTAATGCTTTTGTATTTTAAAAGACTAGAGGAGAAAAATATGTCTTTTTCCAAGCTAAAATTCACCACTTTTGCAAAGTTAAAAAATTGCAAAAAGGAAACACTGAAATAAACCACATCCGGTGGGAATATGAACAAGGATGGGACCCAACTGTCGCCTGTGCATAAACAACTAGAGATGAGCTAGAGATGAGCGAGCATTTTAAACCCCTTATTCTTGTGCTTAGAATAGAAGCCGAATGCTTAGAATAGGAATCAAATTGGTGTTTGCCTTTTGATACTGGGACATTGCTGTTTATTGCCACTGAAAATTTCTCACTATCTTACATGATGTTGTTGTTAATTGCACACTTTTTATTTATTTGTTGCCTCTCAATTTCACACACTCCCAACAAGACTTGCAATTTCATCATTCCATCAAAGCATTTTGTGATGTGGTCAAAGTGGTGATCATCATCCAGAAAATAATTTAGTCAAATTTGGTCACATATTAAAGTTATTCGTAAAGTCAAGGCGATTAGGGGGTGAGAACAGCCAGTTTTGGCATAATAGGGCATCAAACGCTTAACTGAAAATGAAATATTACAAAACGAGGGGACCCAAACTAGTTTTTCCACCAATTTCGGTGGTAAACTGAGTTTCATCCCCTCTTTGCTGAGTGCCTCCACTGCTGCTACAAACATTTTCACTGCTCCTACCTGTACAACTACTATTATTACTTACAACCCCTCTGCATTATATGCTGAGTTTCAGCATTTCATACTGAGATTTAATAAAATTTCCTTACTTTGTGGATACCACTGAAAGAGGGGACAGGGGGTGAAAGAGAGGGTGACTTTATGGATAACTTTATTAGACATGAAAGTAGAAAAAAACAGAATCCTTCTGTATTCTTGACTACCAACTGGAACTTATCATTAACATCTGGTGAATTTGGACCATTTCTCCCATGAATTTTTTTCTTTATAGGTTGAGATCATATTTTCCAGGTCAAAGTTTGGCAAATGTTTGCCAATAAAAGAAACTTTGCATCAAAGACTTGGCTAAGACCAACCCTGAGAAAAGAATAACATTATTCTTAAGGGTCTCCACTGGTGTTGAGCTGGTGCTTGGTTTGGAGGGTTAGAATCAATGTTGTGCATGTAAATGAGTTGGGACTTACACTCTGTGTAAGTGTAAATCTCATAATGAAATTGTTTTACACTTTTTGTAAATGCAAATGTAAAAATAAATATATTTATCATTGTACTCAACTGTGTAAAATAGTATAAATGTAAATCAAAATGATTTTATATGGCCATGTAAAACAATGTATGTATAAAAACATTTTAAAAATATGATTTTTTACTTGGGAAGGGGGGATTTCACAATGTTTTCGACGATAGGCCAACCAAACGACCCATTGCAAAAAAAATCAAAATCAAAACATGCACTCACAACTAATTTATATGCATTGCAAAAAGGTATGATCATTAAGGGTATATGATAAAATTATCCACAAAATAAGGAAAAAAAAATTAAAACCTTGAATTTATCATAAACCGGACGAAATTCAGAAAAAACACTAACAAAAAAGAATACATTAACATTCAAATGGGGGGCGGGAGGGGTAAAACTCAGAAAACCATCAATTTTTGTGGTAAACTGAATTTCATCGCGTCTTTCCTTTTTGCTTAGTGCCTCTGTCTAACACAAACGGGTTTAGGACCGAAGTTATGAAAGATTATTACATAACTATGGAATCTATGTTTTTGATTGTAAAATTATACTTCCACCCTTTTATTGGCTATGCAAACCTCACCATTCTCCTATAATGAACTACACACCAACAACACCAAAACTATTCACAACCAAAAGCTTTTCAAAATCTTAAACTCCCATTC
>Ga0209208_10008944_pt1 | contig 13255 bp, 12 predicted proteins | sample S1TSphfallax_3_FD_187694 | JGI IMG/M metagenome (GOLD analysis project Ga0209208, IMG submission 187694) | Host-associated microbial communities from peat moss isolated from Minnesota, USA - S1T2_Fd - Sphagnum fallax MG (SPAdes) (version 2) | ecosystem: Host-associated > Plants > Peat moss >...
CCCCCCCCCTTAGTCTAATTAAGTTCTTGCATGCTTTAAAATCAAGACTCAATTCTAGTTAGGTTCTTAGGAATTGAAATTGGAAGTGTCCGTTCTTACATATTCAATTGGGTATTTGACCAACATTGGTGCACACCATCCCCCTCCCCAAAGGAAGAAAGTTGTGTGAGGCTAACCCCCCAATAAGAGGATGAAATTTGGGAAGGATTTATTAGTGAAAAAGTTGGGGTTGTAGATTATCGTACTACCTTAACAAATTCAATATTAATTAAATTATTTTTAAAATTATTGAAAATTTTCAAACATTTCAAATTTTGATACTAGCAAGCAAGTCCAAATCTCATTCACCTTCGAATTAGGCTTGTTGGACAATGCAAACTAAAAAAATAAAACACTATCCATTTGGTGAGTTATTTTGATTTTGAGAATTATTATTTCCTAATTCCTTTAGGGAAAAGGTTGGATTATCATCTTTATTATCCTCATTTAACCACTAGCTCTAAAGAAACTTTTGTGGAAATTCCCAATAGGTAATTCAAGGGTAAACCTTGTTTCTTTTCTATTGTTACAAAAAGAATAATCAAATCGTGAAAAAATACTATATTATTCACAAGTTGGAGATGACATGTAAATTTGTTACTACTTCATAGAATCATGGGAACAATTTTCTCTCAATGGCATATTCGACCTTATTGGTGAACAAAAGTTCATGTAGAGGCAAATGCATGCAAACAAGAACCAAAAAAGGTAGCAAATGACTGATGTTAGGGTTTTGTTTTCCAAATTCCTCAAATAAGTCCATTGGTGATGATCTCTCGCATTAAATGGCAATTGTCCTAGGTGGGTTGTAGAATTTTTGCAAAAGTGTTGTTACAAGTGACTACCTATGAAGTGCCTAGGTCTAAATATGGCTAATTTTATTGTTTAATTTCAAAAATGGAGAAGAAAACCCTTACAAATCACAAAAGATCTTTTTTTTCATTTTCTGAAATAAAAATTTCCACTAAAAAAACACTGATTATTAGTGTGCATCAAAATATATGAAAAATGATTCTTTCTTTCATTCATGTTGAAATTATAAATAATTTTATAAAGGGGGCCAAAGACATTAAAAATAATGCCAAAGTGTATTTTTTAATTTCATTTTTTCCAGTAATGAATAATTGAAACTGGTATATGGGGATTTTTTTTGGAATCCTTCGTCCATTCAACATTCCAAAAACAATTACAGAAATAACTATCTCAATTTTCAAGCTACTTTCTTTTCTGATTAACTTTCTTATAACTATCTCCCACTTTTCTTAATATTTACCTCTTAACCTAAGGTCAGTTTCATCATTAAATAATCCTGAAAATAGTGAAATGAAAATTTGTGAAAATACAAAGTTAACATGTTGAAAGTCATCATAATTATCATAGGCTACACTCTGAATAATTTCATTACTCATATCACAATACTATAGTAGATGATGGAAAAAATTGTAATTTCAAATGTTAAAAACGAATTCATTTTTTGAAAAAAAAAAATTTATTCATTTTGTCAACATGGAAACTGGCCCTAAGCTATGGTACTTCACTCTCTTTCCCTATCCACCAACATGGATATGAAAAAACAAATTATCATGTGTCTTTTCATGTCCATGAGATGTATGGTAATTTAAATGAAATTTTACATTTGACATAAATAATAAAAAATTACTGAAAATCAAATAAAGTGATTTGAACCCATCCAAAGGACTTGCAATGAGGAAACCCGGTAATCGAATGTTACAAGAGAAATATGTGAAATGATTTGACCAAAGGATCTGAAGAACCCAGCCTAGAAGAGCCTATCTTGTCTCAATTTGTCCATGCCAGAAGGAATACTAGGCTGGTTGGATTGAACAATATGCATTGCTAGAGAAAGAAAAGCCATGCCTCCACATTTGGAGACTTCCAGTATTGCAATGTGATAGAAACAGGCACACTAGAATGCTGAACAGAGGGAACATAATCATCTTTCTAAAGAGAGTTACTTCACATGGTCTGGGGGAGTCTTTAGATTACAAACATCAAGAGAGGAGACATGGAAAAAAATCAGTAGTATCCCCTCTTCTCTCCTAATTGGCTATGAGCTAAACGTGGTAAGTACACCTCTTTCACGAATTTGTGTGCAGTAATCATAGCCTCTTCCCAATCCATAATTATGGAACAAAGAAAGGGGAAAAAAAGGAGGAGCACCTTTGTGTGCCATTTCAAGGAGTCACTGTCCGTGATTCACTCTCTGCCAAAGTAAAATTGCAAAGCCAAATCTAGCTGCCATCCACTACCTAGGCTAGTTAAGCTACCCATCTCAAAGGGACAAATCTCTATAATTCAAGGTTAATACTCAGAATGTTTTAAAAGCTCTGCCCAGTAGGCAATAGATCATAGGCAGTACTCATCTGGTGCTTGCTTGCAATTTGTTGTAACAGCCCTTCCCCTACAGCATAGTAAAGCCACAAAACACCCATAAGGAATTTTTTTTTTGTAGCTCCAGTCTTGACAAGAAATCCAACTTGGTGTTAACTCTAGGGTCAACTCTTGTATACCTCTAATTTACATGTACGGCATTTCTTTCAACTAGAGACCAAACATCTATAGAGTCAATTCACAAAAGTCATAGAAACTAAAGCCAACTCCAATAATCTTCAGTAGTGAGTGGCTGATACTCATTGGATGGAACTAAAGAACATTTTTCAGATTGAGTTCACAACCAAGTCAACAACGGAATACCCCTTGTTTGTTCTTACTAAACAACAGCTCTTCATAAAGAGTTGCAGACTTCTGAGGATTAAGCAGTGAGAAGAGGCAACATATGCACATTATATCTTTTGTCATATGTCAAGAAGCAATTTAGAGGCTAATGCCAGTTCTTCATTAATGGCATTGACCTGCATAGCCTACTTTGCTCTTCTTCCATTATAAACCTGTAGAATGACTTACCAGAGTCAAGAAAAGAACCCGCCCAGTTTCTTTGCAAAATCTTCATCTTCATCATCAAGACCAAAATCTTCATCATCATCCTCTTCAAAAACAACGTCCCTGTCTCTGGTGTCTGCCTCAGAACTCGCCTTCTCTGCATTGAAAAATTCATTCCCAGCAGCCCTAACTGAATCCAATTCTTCCACAATGCTGTCATTCCTCACGGTGTCTGCTGAATCAACCAGCTCATCATCCTGCATCATTGGGCTCCCTGACTCGAGCCTCCTTTCTTTGTAGCTGATGGGCTGGTCCTCGACATCTGGATGCTCTGATGCCAATCCTGTGTCTTCTGCCCTAGTGGTCACTCCAGGAATATGAGCATCCATCACTGCTGCTTTAGTGGGATTAGAAACAGGAGATGTGACACCCTCAGCTAACCTCTGCCTGTGGTTCTGGTCCAAGGTTGCAATATCTGGGTTCCCTACAGTCTCCGACCCTCCCTTGCGTTTAGCTTGCAAAATAGCACTCAATGATTTTGGGCCAGCAAAGCTCGGAGCTTCTGGGCGGCCCTGCAATGACTTCGCTGAAATTCTCTTCTTATCTTCAGATACAGTGTCACCAGGAGGGTGTCCAGATATAGATGTAGCTGCTGTTTGAACTTGGGTTTTTGTTACTTGTGCACCAATTTTGCCTTCATGAGCTCCAGGTTGTAGAGCCAGCTTATTGAAGTCACTGGGCACATCCTGATGCTGTGAAACTACAACATTACTCTGATTTTGTGAATAACTGTCTATGGGCCCATCAACCTTTCTTAAATCACCAGACATCTCTTTTGCTTTGCTGCTATCATCCCTTGCTCCTCCTTTCCTCTTTTCAGCAAGAATCTGAGCTAAGGTTTTTGGCCCTGCAAAATTAGAGGGCTGTTCCTTCCTGCCTTCACTTCCCCGGACTGCTGTTGAGTTCACTCCTGCAGGCAGTATTTCTGCCTCTGACATAGCTTCCACCTTGGAAGCTGGCCTAGGTCGGCCATTGTCTCTTCTCAATGCTGACCGCCCTGCATCTCTCCTCAGATAAGCCGGGTCAACATCACCAACAGCACCAGAGCCTTTTCCTTCCCCTGCACTCTCCCGACCATTTGGCAAGCTCCTCACAACAAGTTCTCCCTTTGTATTCAGGGATGATGCATGTCGTGCAACCCCAGCAGATTCTCCAGCTGATCTTTCAGTTGTTCGCCGTGAAGTGCTATTACTAGATTTATTGATACCTTGTTGCTGGACAAAAAGCTGCTGCCGCAAGTGAAGCTCATGCAGTTTTTGTGGATCCTCCTCCATCCGCCTGTGAGACCACACTTCATCAATCACACCATGTCCAGACTCTGTACGTTGGCGGGAACGATTCTCCAGAATATGGTATGGAGGGCCATCCCCTCTTGGCCGCTTTAACTCTCGAGAAGCTCGATGGTTGGTGCCAAGACCAGATTCTCCATCCCTGCTAGAGATCATCCTATCTCTCTCCCTCCCATACATCTCCTCAATCCCCCTCCCAACATACACACCACTCCTTGGGTGGCCCCTTTGCTCATATGCAGGTGCATGCTCGTAACCTTGCTGCTCATAAGACTCATAACCCCCATGATTGTATAGTCCAGTAGCATCATATGCTGCTGGCTCAAACACACCTTGGTACTCATAGTCGTACTGGTCAATCTCATCAGCTCCATGCAGACCCCTACCTCTTCTTTGAACAGCTGGGCCTGCTCGTCCAGCCTCCAATCCTTCATAATTGCCTTGAAGGTCAGGATCTTCACTGTAGTGGGACCTCTCTGGACCAGCATCTACAAGGACATCGAATCCAGGTGAAGATTCTTCCCACCACTCATCAGGCTCCATTCCATTCTGTGGCCGCTCATCTCCACTGGGTTGCCGGACACGGAGGCGATTGTTGCTACCCAGCACTGCAGTAGATGTGGCTAGTTGGACATCTGCCCTCCCTATCCCTGCACCATTTTGCAACCCTGGAGTTTGGCCTTCTTTTCTTGGGCTACCTTGGGAGGTACTTTTACCAGCAATTGGAGTCGAGAGCCTTGCTTCTATGGGGCGTCGAGGGGGATTCACAGGGCCCTCTGCGGTCTGTGGTTTCTCAGGAGCTGGGGCACTTCCAGTTTTTTTTTCAGTAACCTCAGGTGCAATTGCCTTTGCAGGCTTCTGAAGAGCAGCAGCTACCTGTGGTAAGCTTGATGTGGATGTTGCAGGGCCATGCAAGAAAGGACACTTATCACCTTTTGCACAATAACCTTGTGAGAAAAAGTAGCAGGGAGTCCTTGCCTTGTTCACACCTGTAGCTCCTGGAACAGGTGGCCCTGCTGTAGCTCCTCCAGCTGTTCTGCCCTCTAAAGGCTGTGGTCACCACATGTACCACAACAAAACAATATTCAAGAACACATTTCATCAATCATCAAACACAATGCAAAAGAATATTCTAAAGAAAAAACACAACAGAAAAGCACAAAAAGGAGGGCAGCAGATTGAAAGTACCGGATGGCGAAATGGGCAATCAGGCATGAGACATGTTCCCGCCAGCCAATACCAACAATCCCTAGGGTTCACTCTTGCACTCTCACTGTGCCGAAACTCACAGTCGTTACCCTGGACAATAAAACAAAGCATACAACTTTGTTTCAGTGACTGCTAAAAGAGAAACTCACATCTTCACCAGATTTGAGAAAACCAGAATCAGAAGCCCAGAATCTTGAAAAGAAGAACCTGAAAACCCCTGAGCTAATAATGTGTCCAACACATCTTCAAATCCTACACACCACCTAAGTCCACTCCATGCCCTGAAAACCACAGTACTGAAAACTGCACCAAGGAGCACAAGAGCTCAAAGAACTTTTGCTCATGCTGATTTCCATTATATCATCAGGCATCATATCTTATCCTTTGAGAAATATTTCCAAGCTCTCCAGGGCAAGGGAAAAAACACTAGAAACCAACAACAACAGAAGGAAGACCAAATGAAACGAGACTAACAAGAATGCTAGAAATGCCCATTTCCAAAAAAGCAGATTCATCCCACATACCATTATTATTCCCTTTCCAAGCCCCAAAATCCCCATGCCAACAAAAATCCACAGAAACGACATAGCCACTAGAGGAGGAAAAGTCCTCGAAAAAAACCAGTGCTTCTTGAACTTCAATCCTTTGCAGAAAGCCAAACCGAAACCCTAGAGCCAATGAGCACCAAACCCTAAGGAAAAAAACAACCTTCGTTACGCACCAGGAAAAAAAAATGCATAGGAACGACAAGAAGAAGAAGAAGAAGAAGAAGAGAGGCGATGAAAATTTGAAAAGGAAATTTTGGGGGATGGGGCCAAAAGCATGCCAGAGATTGATAGACGGCGTTTTTTCTAACTCTGCAAACACACATCGGTACATACATAGATACATACCTTCTTGCACGTCAAAGGAGACGCAAGGAAGTAGACGCAGTCGGTTTTCTTCTTCAAAGCGTCATCATCCCTACTGGTCTGAGCTTGCGCCATATCTTTCTCTTTCGCTCTGTCTCTGTCTCTATGGGTGTCTCTGGCGTGTCGTCGTTCCCGTCTCCCTCCCTTGCTCCCTCCCTCGCTCCCTCCCTCCCTCCTCCGGAATTGAGAAACGGCGAGCACAAAGGAAAGCCAAGAGAGAGAAGATAAACGTAAACGTGCAACAGATGATTCAGGATCTGCTTATTAGGGTTTGGTCAGGGGACGGAGAACAAGGGGGGCGGGGGTGTGGGAGCTTGTGTTTACAACGCCGGAAAGAACCAGCCGGGGGGGGTGGGGGGGGTTCTAGATTCTTGAAATACCCTCCGGTTCCATGCACTCGAACCCGCCCAAGGCCAAAGAACCTCCGGTTCCTAGAATCCGGAGCACTCGAGGTTAAAAGAACCGCCGGGTCCGGGAATTTGACGGAAATTCGGATTCAAAGAGCTGCCCCAAGTTATTATTGTTGTTGTGTCACCACATCTCCGTTCATGTGCGACTTTGAGGACTAACGTTTAGTTACTAGCTCATCCTATCACACCAACATTTCATTTATCATCAACCCACTTTCTTATAGCATTACGTAACTATCTTGACTTGTCACATCTTACGTCTCACATCTTTCACAATGTTAGTGTGGTCATACCATTGACAATTTAAGTACCCATTTGCTTCTATGCCCTTGCGGGAATGAACATACAACGACTCACAACAAACTTCAGAACATTGCTGCAACAATTGTTTTGGAAAGTGGAACACATGTTTAGAGGGAGGTTTCTCACCTTTTTTTTCATCACACCTAACGATGAGTGGATATTTTTATCACTAAAAATGACTTTTGAACTTTGGTGGACATGGTCATTATTAACCCAACATACATAGATATGGTATAACAAACATCGACTACAACAATACATGCATCAATGATGGTTGTTTAGGAAAAGACATGATCCTACGCCAAATGAACACTAAGCAATGACTTCATTCCCCTTGCTATTGAGACATATGGGTGTCGTCATTTTGTTTTGATTCATTCTTGATCGCTTGTGCATAAACCACTATTGCATGTCATCAATAGCCTTCTTTGGTCCCTTTGATGCTTATTTCTCACTATAGACAGTGTGTCCATAGCCCTATAACATGCCAAGCCATAATGATTCTTTAGTGGGCTATTGCATTTGGTCAAGGTTCCTCATCCCTTCCACACATCATAGATAGTGCACCTCCATTATTGGCCGATTTGTGACAGATGACAACTTTCTTGTCTTAGGTCTTCTTAGTTATCATTGATCGTCATTTCGTAACCATGGGTCCTATTTGCACAAGGGTTTTTCCTCCTTTTTTTTTTGTTGATTTTTAACTTTCATTTTTCCTTTGGGTTGTGTCTCCTTGTGCTTTCTTTTGCCTTGTACTTTTGATGGATGGGTTCCCATCCTTGATTTTTTATATACAAGGGTTTTTTTTAAAAAAAACTTTCACACTAATTTGGTAGTATGAGCAAATGTAATGATACCATAGGTAGTAGCCTAACCATGGCACCCTTGGGTTTTTTTTTAATATATAAATTTATTTATTTATAAATAATATATTTAATTATTAATTTAAGTTTGTGATGTCCTAAGATTTTGCAAGATTTTTTAAATTTTTATCTTTTTTTTCCCCAATCTACATTTATAAAAAAATTCTCCAAAATTTTCCAACCTTTTTGTTGTTGTCACAAAGTGAAAATTCACCCCAAAAAAAAAAACTTAAGTTGACTGCTTTGACATTTATTATTTGTAGTACCTTGGTTATTTCAACACATGTTTGCTGATTAATTAATTAATTTTGAGGATTCCATTTTGACAAATGATATATTTTCAAATATTCCATTATATATTTTTATTTTCCTTCAGAAAAAAATATAAGTAAAATTCAGCATTTCTGAAAATAATATAATTAGTGTTGAACTAGCCAAGGTACTAACTTGGTATATATTATTTTCAGAAATGTTAAAAATTTCAAAAATGGATTTTTCCAAAGGAAAAAATATATTGCAAAGGAAAATATTGAATCTTCAAAAATATGTCAAAATGAAAAATTAATTAATTATTAGACTTGGACCTATTTCCTTTGCTGCCTTTTTTTTGTTTTTGTTTTCTTGTATGCTCCCAATGTGTTCCCAATGGGTTCTCATGAGGTTCTCCAAGTTTTCCTCTAGATTTTCCCATTAGCATTTCAATTTCTAATTAATACAAAAAGGAGTAAATATTCTTTTATATTGAGGTCCATATATGCTTCCCTTTGGCATCCCCTTTACATTTGATATACATGGAAGTTGAATTGTGACTAAACAATATGGGAGAAAATTGAGTTGTTATTGGGAATGTCTTGGGGAACACATTGGGAATAGAAAAACAAAAAATCTCTTACCTTCACCCCAAAACCCAAACGAAAAAAACTAAACATTTTTCACTACATGTTAAACATTCACATAAGTTGTAGAAAATTTCTATTTTCAAAATTGTTTGTCACCATTTTCAACATGTGTTAATACCCCCATGTTATAAATTTGGGGTATTTATTGGTTGAATTTAATATATTATCCCTTATTATGGTCTTAAATAAGGACTCTTGCCATATGTCTAATGAAATATGTATCTTAAACATGTCACTTTTATGTATTATAACACAAATTATGTTATACAAGATGTACACCAAATTAACTCACAAGTTGTTTCATGTGTTGTTGCATGTTTTACATATTATAGTCAAAACTACACTTGCATGGACTTAAATTTTGAATTCACTTATGACAAGTGACTATAGTTATTAATTTATAATCTAAAAATTAAAATGGAGTTTTAAAAAGGGCAATAGTATGCACAAATTATCTCTTACATCCCAAAAAAAATTAGACTTTGAAAAAAATAAAATGAACAAGAGGGTCATCCAACAAAGAAACCTAATTTAAGAAAAATTGACATGCACCAACTTATCCTTGGTTCTAAGGTAAAATCTTTAACTAAGTTTTTTATAAAGGGAAAAGTTAAACATGATTGGTTTGTTAATGATTGTTGAAGAGACCAAAGGTATGTATCAAGGTTGTGCGATTATATAAGGGTAAATTGGGGTATCAACTTTGGTATGAGCCTTGGTATTAAAAACCATAACAATTTGGTACAAGGTCTTACCAATACCCAAGCTCATAACATACATGTTGGTCTTTATACATGTTATTTCCCAACTTGTAACAATCCAGATTGGTCTTTTCATCTATAATATTATGATTCATACTTAGGATTTAAGGTTTTTTTGGTGTTTCACCAAGATCTTGGTATTGTGTTTAATATTAGGAGCTTCAATCTATATGGATGATTAGGTCATGGGTATGGCACTTTAGGTTTATGTAATTAATAATTAGAAGGGATGGAGGTGGCAAAGTGTTGTACCCTAGTAATGAGGAGGGAGATTGGAACTACAAAATGAAGATATTTTGGGAGGTGTGTTTCACAATGATAACATCAAATGGTGTTCAAGAAAACTAATAAACTACTCTAAAAAATTGAATGAATTGAGAGGGGTTGTGCATTCTTGAAAAAAATCTTTGTTGTTTTTGCAAAAAATCAATTGTGATCTATGCTTCCAAAGATTACTTGCCTAGTTTGTGAGTTGTTACCATGACCCCAAACTATCTTCATTAGCTCCAAATTATGGGTGGGTGTAGATGAAGTAAATGACAATATGGTTAATATATAGTGTTACCTTTGTGTTCTTGTACAAAAGTGAAAGGGAGGAGGAAGGATATTAGGTTACAATTATTTAATAGGATTGTATCATTGTTTCAAGATTTGGACAGTGGCATTGCATTCAGCCTTTGTGCTTCCAATTAAACAATTGCAAGAAGAGGAATTATAATTGTCTTTACCTGTTACCATTTCATTCATTGTTGCAACTTTGATTTTGTGGTTTTCATCCCATTAAAGTTTAGTATTTTTTCTAGAGAAATAGAATAAACCTCTAATAAACATAAGGTTGATGATAGAAATCAACAAATTATTGATTTCAAGCAAGACCAACCATTTTGAAAAGTAGGGAGGTTTTGTTGTGTTTTGATCTATTGTGAGATATATTTTAAGGTTTAAAGGTCATGGAGGAAACTAGGAAGGGGGGGGAGATAGGTGATGCCTTTGAATTGTAACAAAAATAAAGTAGAATGCTAGGTGGAAAAACAAAAATGTTTGACATCACTAAAACCTTAGAGGAGGTGCTGGTTGCTGAAGCACAAGCCATTTGGATAGTGTTGTTATCTACATTGAAGGCCAATCAAAGGTACTAGGTACCATTTTATGGAAGAAATGTAGTTTGGGCTTTCTTTTTGTTGTAACAAAAGAACATGTTATTTAATGTGGTTGCAATCTAAATGTTGAGGTCCATCATATGCCACCTTGAGTCAAACACCAATCAATGTGATGGTTTTATATCAAGTTCCCATGGTAGTACCACCCATAGTAGAAAAGGAATTGTTCAATACAATCCTTTTCATGGTAGCATCAATATGAAAAAACACTTGGTGCATGAACATGTTATTGAGCTAACAAAATACAAGGCATGCATGAAAGAGGTTGAAGATGGGGATGGTGGAGGTTGATAGAAGTGTAAGAAGAAGACCATCACACCATTAGCAATAATTGATTTTTTTGGAGGAGGCACTGGCTACAAAAAAGGTGATCATGCACAACTAAAGTTCATTAAGGTTTTGGTTTTGTACATTGCCAAGGGCTATGAAGCCATGTCTAATGTTGAGTTACCATGGCTCCATTGTCTTGTTGTGTGTAGGAAAATTCGATTTCCAAGTTGAAAGCAATTAATGGAAAAACATATTCCTTCCATGTTATAGAAGACTATGGATACATATGTAATTCCTGCCTTATTTAGTTGTGTTACAACTAGTGTCACTTTTGATTTATGGATGAGTCAAAGTGGATTTGACATTTTTGCCTTGGTCGTGAACTTCATTGATGATGCATGGGTTCTTAAGCATGTTAATGTTGGTATTTTTGAAGTACCCAACATTGCAAATGTGATTTTGGTAGAATTTGTAAAACCCTTATTTGCCAAATTCCAACTCACACATAAAATTGTCACATATCTAAAGGACGAAGGCTCCAACTTGAACACATTAGTTGTTGCCCTTTCTACTATTGTTTCTTGTGAGCCATTATAAGTGGAGACACCATTTGAAGGGGTTTATTTTGGACATGCAATGTCCAAAGCTTGTTAGTATGCAGCCAATGATGTTAAGCTTTGCATTGTCATGAAAGAAATGTCTTTGAAGGATGTCCAACAAGCTTTGTAAAAGATTATAACTTGGATTAAAAAGTTCAAAAAAGGGTGGCAAGAGTGGGATAAGGCTTGCATTGAAGTTGGATTGCCTACAAGGAAGTTGCAAACTCTAGTGAAAATAAGCTTTGTAAGTAGAATTGTCCTTTTCCAACAGACTTTGCAATATGAAAATGCAATTAACATTTGTTATCACAAGTAATCTTTGCACTTGTAAGTAAGAGTGTTTAGTGGATTAACTTGGGCCATTGCATGAGCTACGATGGATACTTTAAAGCCAGTTGTGGAGCAATGTGTTTTAAATCAGATAAAAGGTTATTGGCCCCTTTTTGATGCTTTGAATGTTGCCATTACCATATGCATGAAACAAAGAGTTGACTATAATTGTCAAGTTGTGCAAGTGCCCCCTCTTGCATATGGTGTAATTGATGATGAATTAGAGATTTTGTATGGCTGTATGGTTGCAAAGACAATGGGTGTGTTGGCCCTTTTGTTTATCATTTATGGAATCTATTACAACTATGGGTGTTCACAATATGTTAGCCTTAATGTTGGAGTTGAGGTTCAAAGGCTTAAAATGCGTCATTGATTTTCTTGGCCATGACAAGGCTAAACTTCTAGTAGTAGAATATGATAGTAAAATCTCGATCCCCTTGCTTGTGAAATGCAACCATTTCTTGAATCTTGATGTTGTAGGTACTTGTACTTCAACTTCAGATGGCCCATTAGATTCTCTTTTTGATACTCCAATTTTAGGTACAAATGTAAATGAGGGATTACTTTTAATCAAATTGTTTTTTTTCGTCTTTGTGCTGTGAATTTGAGTGATGATGCAGGGTCACCTTTGTTTTTGTGGAAGGAACATGCTAGGCTATATCCCAATGTGGCCTTTCTTATTAAACAAAATTTGGCAATTCCTAGTTCACAAATTGAAATAGAGAGGATTTTTTTGTGGTTGGAATCTTGATTAGTCTACATCGTTGTAGACTTGGGCTCACAAAATTGGATGCTTTGGTCATGATATACAAGAATTGGTTAGAAGATGTGGGAGTTGGTTGCCACTTTGCAAAGAAGGATGTAGGGGAGCTTTTTACTTATGAAGTAGACCTTCTTGAGGCCCATGAAGAAAAATTGGACCAATTTGGTTACTTTGAGGATGATTTGTAATTGTTGTAATATATTCTTTATAGACATGGATTTGATTTTAGCTTGTTTTTGCAATTTTCATTTTGAGTTTTAATTTTGCACTTTGCATCAATTTTGTGTAGTGTTCAAATTTCACATGCAAATTTTTTTTACAACATTTCAGACTTCAAACTTTTTAGATTTTAGATATGATCTCAATTTTCAATCATCTTTATGTGTTTGTGCATGGTTTAATGTGCAATTGGTGCCAATATTTTTTTATTGTTTATTTTTATTGGTTCATAATGGAACATTGTTTGTCTTTGTTGGTTCATTGTGGAG
>Ga0209208_10008945_pt1 | contig 13254 bp, 13 predicted proteins | sample S1TSphfallax_3_FD_187694 | JGI IMG/M metagenome (GOLD analysis project Ga0209208, IMG submission 187694) | Host-associated microbial communities from peat moss isolated from Minnesota, USA - S1T2_Fd - Sphagnum fallax MG (SPAdes) (version 2) | ecosystem: Host-associated > Plants > Peat moss >...
AGTGCACATAGAACCTTCAAGCTTTGTTAGTTGTTGCAAGCCATAGTTTTGTGATTGTAGCATTTGAAGCATACAACCTTTGTAATCTTCTTGTTAGTTAACACAATTGTTCCATTTCATGAACCTTGAATGTTTCATTTCTTGCTTGTTTTCAAGTTGTTTCCAATAAGAATTTGATATGAATTATATTTATAACATTAAGTGTTGAGGTGACTTTATGTCCTTCTACTCCCGGTTCTATGAGGTGATTACACTTAAAGGTATTAGGATTAGAGGAGAGATTGCGTGGTATCAGAGCAATCACAACCACATAGAACACACAAGTATGTGAACAATGCTTGGAGTGAGATGTCCAACTCTCCTCCAACCTTGCTCTTTATTCCCTTCCCTGTACCACCACATTGACAAAGCATATGGGATAAATATTTCTCTCCCTCCTTATTCTAACATGTTGGTGGTACTAACATATCTCAAATCTACCTATGTCTTTGATTGCTTGCAACACTTATCTACCACATTGTTTATAATATCTATAACACCATTATCTATGTTTCATCTACATCATAATCTTCAACAAATTTATCCACCATTTTTTTTTCAAATTTATGCAAGTTGTGAATTACTTAAAGGTTGAAAAGTTCAATTTTGGTTATCAATATTTGAATGTCAATGTATTTATGTTTGAAAAATATAACATCTAGTCAATACAATATATGCAATAAACTTGATGAATTAAAAATGTGATGTTCAAATTTATTTTTCTTTAGTTTTTTATTGTATCAAGTTGTATTGTATGAATGTATCAACTTAAATAATGTAGTATGTTGCACTTCAAATTATATGTATCATCATAAGTGCAACATCTCAACTTTACAAACTTACTTATCTTATATTGAATTTGTGAATATATATCTAGGCTGAATGTTGGAGTGGTAAATTTGACCCTTTAGATGATTCAAAAAACATTAAATTCAAAAGCTCATTGAAGAGCACAAAATAAAGGATAAACGAAGTTATGGAAATTTAACAACGAATGTGCCCAATTTAAAGTGAATGTAATTATCCTTCCTAATACACTTGAGTTGTTTAGGGACTAAATTTCGATTTGAGTGAACTTGAATATTGATAATTGGTTTGACAATGTACTACTTGATGTAATTCACCTTTCATGTCCAATAATGGCATGTACTAATGTACATGTGGGATTTTATTTTCCATTTATTAATCTATTGAAATTCCCTTCATGATATCATTTATTCAAATTTTAATGATCAAAGCGATACATTGAGGTGCAACTAGCTCAATATTGCAATGTATAATGACATATTTTATTATTTAATACATTCTTCAAATTGGCAAAGCTTTCAAATTGTTGTTATAAATCATGGATTTGTGATATTTTCATATGCAATTATTTATATCATACATTTCCAAGTGTCATACATCAAAAGTATCATAATAAACTATTTGTTTTAGATGTAATACATCAATATATCCATGTATTGGTGCATTTATGTAGTGATGTATTAGTGCATCAATACATGAATGTATAAAAGGACCTTTAGGCAATATCTATTGTTTAAATAATGGTTCACATGCTTAATTGTGGGAAATTGGAATAATCTTGCATGCCACATTTTGGAATATTTGCTTAAAAGTATATTAAATTTAAAATAATGGTAATTAGGATTGATTTTTGAAGCAATATTCCATTATGATGAATTTTTTTGAAATATATAGTGACTACATATCAAATTCATGTTCTATTCAACAATTTCAAGTTCCAAAAAAGTGCAAGTGGCAAATAACAACTAGCTACAATCAAAAAGTGATTTGGGAACATAGATTAAATGTCAAGTTTTCACATGTAATCACTATTTATCAAGTGAGAAATAAGGATAATACATTGAATGTATTGTTCACACCATGTGCCATTAGAATATGGTTGTTTTTTATTAAATAATAAATTATTTTACCCTACCCACAAACTTGGAAACATGATAACCTTTGTTCATATATTTTGGAAAAAAGGCATTTTATTATATCTAGACACATGTGCATGTCAACTTTCAACTAATTTTTGTAATGTATTAAAATTTTAAAAATTGTATCAACAAATATTTTGTATATTAAAAAACACGTGGCAAATAACAAATGGGTAGACTTAAAAAGTGGTGGGAATTGTAGACTAGGTGCCAATTTTCAATATGTGGCCATATATTTGTCATGTGTGGAAAAATGATGATACATACATAGTATTTGTTCACACAAGGTTAATATTTTATTGGTTTTCTAATACAATAATGATTACTTTATGATAACCATAGACTTGGAATCATAACAATTTCTTGTCCATGTATTTTGAAAAAACATTTTCACCCTTGTTATGTTTAAACATGCACAACAACTATAATTTGAAAAAAATCTTCAATGTATAAAAAAAGCTTTAATGTGTGAACAAATCTTTAATGTATTGAAAACACATGACAATTAACAATATTGATTATGGTTGAAAAATGATGGGAAACATAAATTAAATTTCAAATTTTTATATGTAGCCATCCATTTGTCACTTGTGGAAAAAAAATGATGATATATGGAATGTAGTGTTCACAAATGTGTGAGTAACGTATTCTTATTTTTTAATACATTAACAACTATCTTACTACAATCATAGACATATAAACATGACAACCTCTTGTCCATGTATTTTGAAATATATATATCACTGTTATGTTTAGACAAGCATAATACTTTGTAATTTTCCTTTTTAGTGTATCAACAAACCCTAAATGTATTAAAAAAAACACATGATAAATAAAAATTTGTTATGATTGAAAAGTGGCAGGAAACATAAACTAGGTGCCAATTTTGTATATGTGACTACAAATTTGTCATACATGAAAAAATAATCATAATGGAATGCACTAGACACAACATGTGAATAGTGTATTGATATTTTTTGATACATTAATAATTACCTTACAATAATTGTAGACATGGTGATGTGACAACCCCCTATTCATGTATTTTCAAAAAACTTTTTTACCCTTGCTATGTTTAGACAAGCATGGTAACTTTCAATTCAAAAAATCCTTAGCATGTATCAACTAATCTTTAGTATATTAAGAAATAGGTGGCATATAACAATTAGAGCCTTACAATTGAAAAGTGGTAGGAAATGTATAGTAGGTGTCAATTTGAAAACTATCAATATACCATTCATCCATGAGTAGTGTATTGATAATTTTTGATTCATTAGTAGTTACCTTATAGTAACCATAAACCCAAAAATGTGGCAACTTCTTCTCCATTTAATTTCAATAATTTTCTCGCCCTTATTACAAAACATGATTGTATCATGGTATTCATGATGATAACACGACATAATGCATGATGGCATGATGCATTGATACATTGTGATTTTGATACAATACAAAGTAAAGCGAAAATTATCATTGTTGTTTATAATGTTTACTACTAGGTGAAAAATATTTTTACTAATAATTTCATTATTTTAACTCACATGCACATATTTTTGAGCATGGGAAAATAAGATGCCCCCTAATAAAAATATATATTAATGTAAGCATGTGGTAAGCACTTGCTGTCAAAACCTGGCAATACTCTATGTTGGGGTGCCTACTACATAAATGTTGCTACTTGGGTGTAGCTAATGTGGATGCAAATACCAAAGGCACATTTTTTGTTTGTGCATTTGTACTTTGGAACTTCGTTTTTTGTTGTTTAGTTCATTTCATAACCCACAATGAAAACCCATGAATTTAAAAATTCATGCAACCATGGACACCTAAATCATTTCACCATCATCAATTGAATCCAAATTGATGTTGAAACCTTGCCAAACTTAATTAAATAAAAATTGCCCGTCTAAAGGGGAAAGGAAATATGAACCACAAAGGACCATTTCCATGTGAATAGCAAAGATTTAACAAGGCAGCATGAAGATGGTTAATTAATTGGATAGGATTAAAACATTCATTAGTTTGATTTTCAAATTATTTTTTAAGGGAAACAATTTTGGATGTGATTTTGGAATTTGATGAAGTTTAGGAGATTGTTTTTTTTTTAACACACATAGAGACTTAAAGAGTAGCTGGATAATACAATATAAACACAATATGTAGTTTAGAGCTATGTTGGGTTGTGAATCACATTTTCTTGTTTTTCATTATGGATTTATACACTTTATAATACAAATGTTTGATATGTTCAATTTTGAGTAAAGAAAATAGTAGAATATTGATGAAGCAATAGTGAGTCTACTTTGAAACTATTGTGTTTTCTAAATGAATCATGAAACCTTGATCACAAATTATGATTACTGAAACTAATACAATATCTAGGAAATAAGGAAACAATAACTATAATAAAAAAAAATGTGAATACAATTTACAAAACAATTAGAATGAGGAAAATCATGTACATTGTGTGTGTTGTAAATATTATTGAAAGTACAATTTGTATTGTTTGTTAATAAAAAGAAATCAATTATGGATAAAATCTACACCTACCACTAGTGACCATCTTAGGGACTTTTTTTTTTCGAAAGAAAAATAAAATAAATTGTAAGTGATTTGAATTTATTGAAATCATTGTTTTCTGCAAATGTTGAAATTTGGAAGAGGATTTGTTTTACATATTTTAATTTTTAAAATTTTATTAAAGCAAAAAAAAAAGGTCTAAGCAATAATGTTTACAAGGACTCAAGTCAAAAAATATACCAAAAGTCAAAGGAAATCAAAGATTAATAAAACAATATGAATCGAATAATGATTCAAAATTTGCAAAGGCAAATGGATCAAGAAGCTAGCTACCAAAACATAAATTCAAATCTTGAAAAAAATCAAGATGCATAATAAGAAATGTATGAAACATGGAACATGGGTGTAGATTTGGAACCAAATGGTTTGTAAATAGAAAAATCACCTACAAGACATCGGGTGTCTTTATTTGGAATAAAAAAGAAGTGAGGACTTGGGGTATGTAGAAACTCCCTGGTTACATAAGGCAATTTCTAATGAAGGGGATTAAATATAATGTATACCCAAGAGAAGAGGTTATCCATACTTTCTGAGTGCCACTTGTTATTTTAAAAGATCGAAAAGAAACAAATATAGGGGATGAATTATTACTAGTGGACTTGGAAAATTTTCAAATTAAGAATTTATGAATAGTCTGAAGAGTGAATACAACAAGTGCATAAACATACCATTTGTGTACTAGTTAGCATTGCTTGAATATCATGAACTAGTACTAATAAAAAGACTAGGATGTGGAAGATAATTACAATCCCAATGTTTTAAAATAGGTAGATGTAAATTACCCAATAATGTTTATGGATGATGGTGCACACATGAGTGTTCTAACAAAGGAATTACCATTTCAAATGAACCATGAAAGAAAAAATCTAGAACATAGAAGTTATGATTATGCAGACACATGCAAGTTTGTTCAAATTCTTTCCAAAATTTGTGTTTTATGTAAAATTAAAGGACATGTGTTATTAAAATTTGGTAACAAATGACTTAATAGGTTGATAATGTAAACATGTTGTTAAACTTAATAGGTGTTTTAACCTATTATTTGACCTAACATGTATTATTAACCTAACCAGTTATCAAACTTGGTAGGTAATGGTTGGGTTAAAAAGACAGGTCGACAAGTTAATCAATAGGTAATTTGTAGAACTTGTACTTGACAAAACCAATAGTTGGACAAGTAACTAGGAAGGGTGTTATAAAAAAAAAGTTAGATTGTTAATATAAGTATTAGCTAACGACTATTTATAACGGTCAATTATGATTGTTGTATTTTGAAATGGTTAGTATAAGACTAGGAGGACAAACCTATTGAAGGACTTTTTGGATTTCATTTATAATAATGTGTTTACACTTTTCAATTATGGAACATGGATCATTTTTCTTTTAGCTTATTTCCTTCAAGCATGAGCATTTTGTGTACATGTTAGTTTAAGATTTGTAGTAGTTTAAGATTTATTTTTGTGTGTTATATATACATATTGTTGTTTTAGGAACCTATTGCTGAAAAAACAATAAGTAAAATAACCTTAATGGGAATATAAAAACCCCATTAACATTTGACGACCACACAATGGTTCAAAATTCAAAAGCAATGACGCTTAGAATTTTTGAATTAGTAATTTTAGTAGATCAAGTTTGAAAATCATGTTTGAAATTTTGATTTGTCATATGTTTGTTTGTTTTGTGTAAATTTTAAGATTCAATTTTTTTATCTTAATTTAATTTGAAAACATTAAAAATAGGGTGAGGTTAGTGTAAATTTTTAAAAGATAGATAGGCACCCAACTTGTAAAAAAAAAATTTATACAAACTTTTGATTATTAGGAAAGGTCATTTTGGAAAAGAAATATATTGTTCAAAAATAATGCAAGGGCTTTCCTATAACTTATTTATTTCAAAAAATGTCAAGAGTAGTTATTATAAGTCTTTGAAAATAATTAGAATAGGTCAAACATCAACATGTTCAAGAAAATGCATAAGAACAAGATGAACAATAAGTGCAACCCTTGGGAAACGAACATGTGACTACACCAAACATGGATGTAACACAGAGGAGAGAAGTCAATGACCAACATCAAAATATAGTAGAACCAATTATGCAAAGAGACCTAACAACACTCTCAACCATTCATCAAGAAACACCATGAACAACAACCCAACCGAAGGTAGTGAATGTTTATCATGATGACAATCATAAACATGTTCCGTTGTTTGATGAAGTTTTTTTTGTATGACAACCATGGCAATCTACAACACCAAGTTATAATCTATTTAGAATTGGTGCATCTACACCAATTACAATATTTCCTGGTTTTCAAAACCAACCACCATATACCAATATTCATTTGGTACCCACTAATTTGGAGATGGAATGACTTCGCCTACTCAACAAGTTGGAATAGCTTCGTCACATCAATTGAAGACCATATAATCAATCAATTTTTATACCACATGTAAAAACTTGTTGAACCCAAAGCAACACCCACATTTGTTTAACAAGGAATCAATTATCTATAAACCACTTGGCTAATGATATCAATATTTGGACCAAGTGAACGATCACAAGTATAACATCATAGATTGGTTTAAGGAGCAAACCAAGGCATTAGAATTATGACCTACTCATATTGTTATCAAATGGGACACTTGTTCAATCACTACCAATTTGTTAATGATAGATTAAAGTAGTTATTTAAGGAGGAGGCGATGAATACTCATCATCCTATTGTTCCAACCACTACAATAACACTACCCAATGTGTATGTATTAAGAACTCAAGCCATGAATCCTAATATAGGTCATATGACAATGCATGTTAATTGTCAAACAACTTGGTCACAACTTATTACACCAATTGTACAAAGTAAAACCAATATGTTGCTTACTTCAAGATACCCAATGTGGTATAACGTCATTACCCCATTTGTGCCTTTAGATCCTAGTTTGTATCCAACATATTTAACTAGAACAAAAGGCCTTGATTATTTAATCTTTAGGAATTATACATGTTATGTACTTGGGAATGTGTACCGAATACCTCAACAACCTGTTATACCACCAACATATATACCATACTCTGTTGGAAATCAATTTCCTACATTGGTTCAACTAGTGACCAATAACAATAGACAACATGTTCAACAACCTATTACTACTAACGCGCCCCCAAGCTCCTTGATGGACTCAATTGCGAATCCAAAGGTGAAAACAATGGAAGAAGGAATTGGGGGCGTTCCCTGGCTCGCAACACTTCTAGGGTAGAAGGGCGTGCTAGAGCTCCAAGATGGGACTAGGAAGACTGACAAGCAATTTAATTACTCACATGGACTTGCACAAACCAAACAATAAGTTGGTTAGTGCATAGTTGGAGCATTTTGGTGCACGGATTCACCACGGGCAAACATAGACTCATAAGACTCACCACAACCCAAACTTGGGGGAAGCCACTACCTTCCCCCTTATAGTATACTTTGTGCCTAGCCACAGGTCCAACACCCAAATGTCATTTTTTCCCGGTACTCCTAAGTGGGAATCCTGAAATTCCCAAAGTTGGGACTCTTGCAACTTTGGGGGCCCATGATTTTGTGTGCAGACCTTCGATTGAGAAAATTATTAAAGAAAAGTTTTAGCTTTCATCTAGAGCTTTTCAATGGTATGTCGCACGTCACCTGCACGCAAGGAAATTGGGGCGATTCCCAACTTTTAGTGGTCAATAGTCAAATTGGCAATTTGACTCCCAACCTTTTCTTTTGGCCATAACTTGTGTTTGAAGTGTCCAAATGGGTCATGCAACCCCACTTTAAACATTTAAGTTCCAAGATCTTTCTAATGACATAAGGAACTCCTCAATCTAATGGGTTTTGACCCATATAATTGTTCTCTGAAAATTTGGGACTTCAACTCTCAAAATGGGAGTTCATTTGGGAGTGTGAGGGTTCATTCCCTCACACTCTCCTACACTCCCAAGAGCATGAGATGTGACTCCCGGGCTTCCCTCTTGGCCTACACCTTTGCAAGCCCTTACCTTGGTTGCGAGCCCAAGGTTAGGGTTACGACAACTACATTAGTTCAAACCACTTAACATGTTACTACCAATTTACCAACTTATGTACCCAAAGGTTTTACTCATTAACCATCGAATGGTGGACAACCTAGAGATTCACCTAAAGGAAGTTCACCTAAAGGAGATCCACTAGGAGAACCACCTTTCAATCCACCTATTGGATCTTTTAGATGGCTAGCACCTAACCCATGCATGTTCGTACCACCATGGTATCAACCACCTATTGTGTAACCTATACCATAACCAACAAACAAACTACCATACAAGAAGCTATAATATCCAACTTATGTCATAGACACTCATTTGAATGTTCACATCAGAATGTTCAAAAAGGCCATTAAAACTAATGGTGAAATGATGGAAGTTGATATCATCAACTTGTTTGGTTTTACTCTCAAAGATTATATCTTTGAATAGGGAAAAAATAATGTTCAAGACCATCCAAATTGCACATTTGAAGAGTTGGAACAAACATTTTGCAAGTGATCTAAAACAATGAAGAATGAGGAGGAGGTCTATATGCAATTATGAAACATACAACAACAAATTGCCGAACATATTGAAGTTTATTATGAACACCTATTGAAATTACCTAATTGTCTACATGTTATAGCAACATATGTTTTTTTCACCATTGTTTTTAGGGTAGGTTTATTACCTTAACTTTGATTAACAATTACAGGTGTGAAGAGAAATACCTTAATTGAACACAAGGAAGCTGTTGTGGTATGTGAGGAAAATGGACCTGTTAATATGTGTTACAATGCTCTATTAATCACACCAAAAGCTAATGTAGGGGTTAAACTTGTAATACTTGCTATGACAACAAAATCAACATTAACCTATACCAATTATGGTAAAACCGATCATTCAATGGAAACTTGTCATAATAGGAAAAGAGAGGTACTAGTTGTGCCAACTGTTACAATTAAGTATACAAAACTTGTAGTAGGAACTAAAACCCAACCTATTAAATAAGGTGAAATACATGTTCATTATCCATGTAAAATTGTTATAACATAAAACATAGATCAAGAGAATGCCCCCAATAAATTGAGGTACACAACATGTTAAGAATTAAACCTATTTGTTTTAATGCCACGACAACACCTAAACCGCCTTAAACCAACAATGTGCGAGTCAATGTAATAGTTACCATTACCATTCATAATCAACAATCGGAACATGTGTTCAAGGAGAAGGGGTTGGTTAAAGCCAAAGGGGCTGAATAATGGCAACAAGAAGAGCGCTTACAAGATTTTTTCATTGAAACTATTAATTAAAGAACTACAACATAGTGGGGCTAAAAAAAAAAACTTGTTACTATCAATGAGGGTTCATTGCAAAGTAATTGGGCTAGATTGCTTAATAATCCAACCACAACTCAATTGGTTGTAAGTAATCAAACCAATGAAATGAATCAACAACTTGTCATTTCAAAACATGTTACTATTGAGAAGCCTTAAAAAAAATATCTAAGGGATATCAATAATCAAGTTTTAGACACTAAACATACATTGAACTTGGGACAATTCATGTTGCAAACGTTTCCTGATATCAAACGTTACATTTTTAACCCAGTACCATCAAAACCTACTTTATTAGAATTGACAGTTGCATTAGTTGCCATTGATCATCAAATGGCAATAATACATTTTCAAGTAAGGAAGAATTTTATTGAAGATGTTATTCTATATGGTGGTTCTTGAATTAATATTATTATAGAGAAGTTGAGGGTATAGTTAGGTATATCAAAACCAAAACCTGCACCTTATAATTTACATATGGTTGATCAAACCATCGCTAAACCTTTAGGTTTGATTAAAGACCTTAAAATTTCTGTTCATGGAATTATGTATGTAGTGACTTTTATTGTAATTCAAAGTTGTGTGCTAGACTGCAACTACTCTATGTTGTTAGGTCGTCCTTGGCTAAAAGATGTTAAAATGTTTCATGATTAGGGCAACAACACTATCATTATACAAGGAACTAGTACAATTTAGGACCATACCTATTACTAATAAACTTGGAGCACCTACCAAATGTCTAGAAATGTTAGTTTGTTATGATTTCCATTTTGGAATATATGATGAAGAAGAAGATTTGATGTTTACCACATAACCAAGATTGTTTTGATAGGAACCATAGCTGTCCCTACATCAATATGGTCATATCAACTTGTTAAGTTGATTACATTAGTAGGTATGAATATAGTTGAACATGTTATTAAACCTATAAAACCTATGTCTAAGTCACTTATTTCGTTTTATATACCTACCAAACTAGTACATGTATGATTTGTTAAAATAGTTATACCCCATGATACTTTCCAACAACACTTGCTAGAAACAATTTTCCAACCTAAAGTAAGAAAAATGAAAATTGACGAAACGCCTATTCAAATCAGAGTTTCAAAACCTTCACATTGTGGGATGGACTGTCACTGAATAAGAGTAATTGACCAAGATCAAATTGGGTTTTGAACAAAACCTGCAACAAGTTAAAATTAATGTGGATCTAGAACTTGATATTAGTAATCAATTGATTGAATTGTTAAAGGAGTTCAAGGACATTTTTGCCTAGACTTACAAAGATTTGAAAGGGATACCACATGACATTACTCAACATCAGATTGAGTTGGATACATTGATACCACCTGCTCATCAAGCAAGGTATTGGTTAAATCTTAACTATGTAGCCATTATCAAATAGGATATTGACAAATTGCTTATTGCAGGTTTTATTAAACCTAATGAAGAAGCTACTTGGCTATCACCTACAGTTGTAGTACCTTAAAAAAATGGGAAATTCATAATTTGTGTGGACTTTAAGAAGTTTAATGTAGATACTAAAAAGGACATGTACCCATTACCTTTTATTAATGAGGTTATCAACACTATAGTTGGACATGAGGTTTATACATTTTTAGATGGTTATCCTAGATACCATCAAATTTCCATAGTGCCACAAGACTAATACAAAACTGCTTTTATTAATGATTGGGGGGTTATTGTATGGGTTGTAATGCCTTTCGGGGTCAAAAATGGACCACCTACCTATCAAAAGGTAATCACCAAAGCTTTCCATGAATACATTAATGTGTTCATGAAGATTTTTCTAGATGATTTTATTGTTTTTAGTGACTTGTCCACTCATTTGGAAAAACTCATAAAATGTTTTCTAAAATGCATAAAGTATGGCATTAGTTTGAATCCAAAAAAATGTGCATTTATGGTATGTTCTAGAACTATTCTAGGATTTATAAGCTTTAAAAAGGGGAAGACACTTGATCCTAAGAAGATAGAAGCCTTAGTCAAAATGTCGGTGCCCAAAACACTTCAAGAGATTCAAGTCTTCAATGGAATAACCTAGTTTTATAGATGTTTCATCACAAATTTTGCCTCTATTATGACACCAATCACCAAGTTACTCAGAAAAGCTAAAGTTTTAAAGTGAATTGTTAAATGTCAAACCATTTGGGAGGATATCAAGAATTGATAATTCAAGCTCCTATACTTATAAGTCCTAAATGGGTACTTGAATTTCATGTTCACAATTATGCGTTTCAGTTAGCAATAGGGGCAATATTGGCCTAGAACCCAACATGTAGAATAGATCAACCTTTTATGTACTCATCAAAATTGTTTAATTTTGTTGAAAGAAATTACACTATTACAAAAATCAAGGTTTTAATTATGGTTTAAGCCTTACACAAATTTAGGCATTACCTATTAGGCAGCATGTTTACATTTTTTTGTGGATCACATGGCTTTAGTATATTCAATTAACAAGCCACAAATTTTTGGCAGGTTAGTTAGATGGCTCCTATTATTTATAGAGTATGACTTCAGAATTATTTACAAACCTAGTAGATCCCATTTAATGGTAGATGCATTGAATAGATTACCTAATCATGTTAAACCTATTGGAGTACATGATCAAACATGTGATGCTCACATGTTTACCTTACAACTTCAATGGTTACAAAATGTGTAAAAGTACTTAATAAAAGGAGTGATGCCAAAAAGATTTACAACATCCCAAAGGTAGTATTTCGCCTTTTGGGCTAAACCATTTGTGTTTCAAGGAGTATTGTATAGATTTGGATAAGATAATGGGTTTCGTCGAGTACTGCAACCAGAATAGGTATCCATAATTTTGCAAAAATTACATGGAGGAGTTGTAGGGGGGGATTTTTATTTTGATATCACTATGCAAAAGATCATGGATGCTAGTTACTGGTGGCCAATGATGAATTAAGATGTTTATGAATATCATTAAACCTATGACCAATGTCAAAGAACAAGTAGCATGTTGACCCAAAATTTGGCCAAATTGGTTACCACACTACTTAAAAAACCCTTTCAAAAATGGGGATTAGATTTTATTAGACCCATTAAACTTGCAAACATTTTGTTAAGCAACTAGTACATTCCAATAGCCACTAATTATGCAACAAAATGGGTGGAAGCTCAAGCACTCCACACCAACACTGTTGTAATAACTACACTACTAGGAGATGTGGCCCAAGTTCACTAGGCATTTCACTAGGATTTTGAGTGAACTAGGACAAATTCACTGTATGAAATCATGGTAAAACATGTTAACCCCTAGTGACCGGGGACC
>Ga0209208_10008946_pt1 | contig 13254 bp, 8 predicted proteins | sample S1TSphfallax_3_FD_187694 | JGI IMG/M metagenome (GOLD analysis project Ga0209208, IMG submission 187694) | Host-associated microbial communities from peat moss isolated from Minnesota, USA - S1T2_Fd - Sphagnum fallax MG (SPAdes) (version 2) | ecosystem: Host-associated > Plants > Peat moss >...
AATTTGTGGAATGTGTTATGATTCTTCACATGGTGATAGGCCTTGGCTCATGATATTCATGTGAGATCAACTCTGTGATTTCATCCAATACAATATAGAATATATGATGTTTATTGTGGTACATACTACACTAATATTACAGTTTGACATTAATTTACACTACCAAATGTGTGATGTTTATTTTGACATATTTTACAATAAATTTTGCATAGTGTAGTATGTGGTCATAATAAACATCACATACTTTACCTTGTAATGGATGAAACCACAGAGCTTAGCTCACACATGTCATGAGCCATGGTCATATTTGTTCTAGTGAATGAAAGAGGAATACCCAGGATTTGTGGAATTCCTTGTAGGCAGCACTGAAGGCTAGTAACTATACCTCAGATAAATACTACAACCAACCATAGAAACACCACTACTGACACTCGATCCAGACATCACAAGCAAATGCATTGTGGCAGGAAAGTAATTTGTTAATGTTGTATAGATAGTAAACTACCATTATTGTGAGGTTATCAGAAATAGTACCAAATCCCCACCAGTTATCAGGGCAGTTCTTTGACCTCGTATCCACCATTCTCAGCCAATCAGAGAACCAGATCTGATTTATAATCACCCTTCTGAAAGAACAAAAGTATATTGAAAAAGCCACCCAGAAACCTACAGTTCTTTGCTGGTCAACAAAATGAAAATCATAGGTAACCAGTGGTTCTTTGATTTTAAAATTTCAAAAACTGGAACCAGGCTTTATTAACAAAATCAAATACCCACACAACACTGTAAAATACCATATTTAAAAACCAGCCTGCAGTTCGTGCATGCTGCTATGTGCTGAGTCTGCACTTTAAAAATCTCCAGTCATATTTACAACCAACACTGCAGCCTCCTGAATCCATGATTGTCAGTCAGGAGAGATTGGGAGATGCTTGTCTCCTCACATTTCAATTTTGGGTCAATTTCATTTGTAGTATAGAACAAAAATTTGAATACAAGCCTCAACTTGTGTCAACTAAACTGCAATCTTGTCTTACAGTATGACAGCAAAGGACCACTTCTAGCGGCAGAAAACCCATTTTGTTTCTATGAGATGGTGATAGGAAGTTGCAATAGAGGTAACACAAAGATGAACCCTGAAAAATCCCAAATTCCTTGATATTCTGAAGTTGCAGCATTTACTATCTGAGATGTTCCTTGTTCTAAGTCATGTAAATCGAAAAGACCAAGTCCCATACACCATCTCCAGCTCTTAGTTTGTTCCTGTTCACCAGTTGCAGAGGGATTATTGTCAAACGTAAGCTAGCATCTTGCAAGATTGATAAGCTCATTCTGCAAAGCCTGAATCTCTTTTGTGAGACAACAGATGATTACATCCACCTGCGCAACACTTAACTTCACATCTGCTTGTTGCTCAAGCTGTTCACTCAGATGCCCAAGTGGTCCCAAGTGGCCCTGCACCCCACCAAAACCAGTTTGATTTTGATCCAGTTCATGAACAGATGATACACACTATTCTGAAGAAACCAAATGCTCCCATGATTCCAAATCTGGAATTTCAGAAGAGTGCAAATTGGGAACAAATTCTAGCCTCACAAATTTCAATAGTATTGCATCACATGAAATGGAAAAAATAGAAATTAAACAACTTGAAGTAAAACTGGCTTGCCTGATAATTTCTATCCTTGATCGGAAGTGCTGACACTGGCTTAACATAGTGTGTCATAAGATGTGGAAAAGAATGCTCCTCATCATTATCCTGCAGTTTTGAATCCCATGTTAGTCTTTCTTTTCAACATCCTCTTTGAAGGTCACAACAAGATTGTGTAACCTTCAAACCAAGATACCTTAACCACCAAAACTGAGTTCAAAACTTGTTATCAGTTTGGGTCACTACAGTTTGTTATCATGGCTGCAAACTGGCTAGTACGTTGAAAATTCAAGAATACACTTTGATCATCCATCCTGCCCATCATGGAAACCCTCTTAAATGATTCCAATAGTCACTCATTTCAGGTGGGGCACACTAGAATCAAATGGCTAATCAAACCCAGGAAAGCACCATTCCATGAAGTATCCAACAGTGAAAGAGTTTTTTTTGTTTCTGAAAGAGTACCCATCTATTGAACAAAGTACTTCAGGGATAAACAAGCAGGTGCCCATAAGTCCAACATAGATTGCAAAAGTTGAGAAGAGCTGAACAAACTTTTCTCAAAGAGTGTAACCATTCTCGAAGAGCTGGCAGCAAAGTGAGAAGCTTGCAGGGCTCCAGTCGCTGTGATGTATGCACAATGTGAGTCCTTTTCAACTTTTCCTCCAGATCCTGCAGACGTGCTTGTTCCTCCTTCTGCTTCAATTGACACTCCACCACTTCCTGCTGCTTCTTCAGCAACTCTCTATTGCAAGATGAACTCAGCAGGATGAATTGCTACTTATCTTGGAGAGACCAACCTCTGTCTCTTCATTCCAAGCTATTGACTGACCAATGACAATGGGTGAAGTTGATGGGAGAGTAGAGAGATGTCTTTGTCTTTCTACTTGTTGCTTCAAATTTCATCACTCCAAACAGGCTGGAGTGATAGCATACTTAGACATGACCCAAGACAAAGTTGTACCTCCCTCCAACTAAGGTAAGGCAACCAGGGCTACTACTCTGTGAAGGGTGCTGATGGTGAGATCGAACCTTTGCAAGTGATTCACATGGTGTAGTGCATTATCTAAAGTGTGTTGCTGCTTATCAAACTTCCTGCAATCCAGTTCCAATGATTAGGAAGAGTTTTGACAAATGACCACATCAATGACCAGGGATCTTGTTTCACAAACTAAATCTGACATCCAGCTCATTGGTGGTGGTACAATATGGGTGAAGGAAACTCCAAAGCATAATACTTTCAAACATGAAAGTAATAGTTCACCTGCTAGAAGAAAATGTGCAGTTTGACATTACCTCTCTCTTGTCCTTAAGGTGGAGAGCTCCTTGCTGAGAGCACCTTTTTCATCTTGCAGCTTCATCATTTGCTTCCTCAGTCTATACAGACTTATTTGCTGCAAGTCACCTTGCTGCTATAATCTCTCATGTAAATTGCAAGAGATTCAGTGTTAGGGTGCAGTCTGTAATGACTTGAATCTTTGTAGAAAAAGACCTGAGAAACATAGTACTGGAAAATCAACTTGGGCACAGCTCATTGCCCATATGTAAAGATGCAGAAAGAACTGCAAATACCTCTGCAAACTTCTCTACAAATGGCTGCTGTTCAAGCTTTTGATGCTCAGTTTCTCGGCCATGGAACTTCAACTCCTGCATCTTTATTTTTGTCTCAATTGTCTGCAACAATATCACAAAGAATGTCAACTGCAGACCTGCTATTTGGTGATTGTTTTAACCCCAATTATTGTCAGAGCAGCAATATGCTTCCATTGCATGGAAGGCATTGAAAGTTCCAAACTGGAAAAGTGTCTCAGAAGGCCCTGTAGGAGAAGGCAGAGCAGTGCACTACTGACCTTCAATTCATACTCCATTGCACACTCAAGAAGTGCAATTTGAAGCTCTCCAGCATCCAAGATGACTGGAGGAGCTGACCAGGGGCACTCCTTCTCCTGATGAATTGCCAACCAAACTGTAATAATAAACAGATAAACTTGGGTGCAGACTTGTGATGTTTGCTTCAACTGCAGATGCATCACAGACCGAAAAAGATGTACCTGAAAACAAGCTACAGATAGTGTATCTCATTGTGAAGACAAAGCTCCTGAGAGGCAAAACCTGGATAATGCTAATGCAAGGAGACAAGTGAAGAAGCGACCAAAACTTGTTCTCCAACATCTTGTCACTGCCTTGAGGCACTGCCATTTGTATACTGTGGTGCCCTGTCCTCCCAACAACAACACCCACATACCCATTTTCACCTTCTGAAGCTTTTCATAGGACTGTCATCAGCACCAAACTACTTCTTGTTTGCAATTTGTAAGAAATTAGCAGCAGGACTTGCAAAGATTGAGATTACACACCAACTTCACTCATCTCTGTTTGCTTCTTCTGCTCTATGCCTGTGTAACACCGGGGCATTGAGACTGAATAGCCATCAACAGGAGCTTCCCCAGAACTGTAAATTGGCACATCTGTACAAGCTTGGGACCTGATCATCAACCCAGCGAGCAATGGAAATGATGCTGTCCCCTTTTCAGTCTTCTAATATGTGATGGTGTAGGTGCCATGCCACAAGGTAGGCATGGTGTAAGGTGGAATTGATTGAACACAGAGTTACTGGTGGAGATGACTTGCTCTATGTGCATGCTTACAGAGTAGAATGATGTGTTGATGGAAGTGATCCTTGGCAAGGAGTCATGGTAGCAGACTGCTGCTCATCCTGCAAAGTCAAGGGGCCTCTGATGGTAAGCTGCAGTGATGTGTCTTTTGCGGCCTTCCTTCCCTGTACAACCCCTTCCTCTGTCTTCCTCATCTTCTTCTCAGCAGTGAACAACTGCTCACCTGTGGCAATCCGCAAGTATCCTCCACTCTGTCCTCTCACTTCCAGCACTGTGCCCCCAACACTGTCTTGGTGAAAGCTCACATCATGACAACCTGTCCCCTCTCTTTGTCTTTCCCTTTCTCTGTCTCTACTATTCCTCAATCGATATGGTTCATGCTCATGCTCTGAACCCAGTCTGTGGTTCACACATGTCAATAGAGGCCACAACCTCTCTCCTTTCCTCTTGCCACTGCCAGTGGCATGTTTGCAACCCTCATTGTAAGGCAATCCATTCTTATGAACCAAAGCATGATGTCTTTCTTGTGGCACAACACAATCTTCAGACTCATGAACATGGACATTGTCATCCTCTTTCATACCAGATCCAAAGTTCTCCAGTGACTTGGAAACCCTATCTCTGTCCATCTTCTCTGAGTCCCAGGAGAACACCATCTGCTCCACTCCATCTGCAATTCTTTGGATGGCATTCATGTCCAGGTTCTGTGTGCACCTTTCTTCAATTTCTTGGGCAGCATTCCTCTCCAAGTCCATTATCATCCATGCTTCCATAGGCTTTCCTTTCCGCTTCTGCCCATGTTTTGCTTGCCTTGACAGGAGTGATGTGGTTGGATTGTGTGAACCTTGATACATGGTGCACATCATGATTCCTCTGCTCCTTCTTCTTCTAGGGTTACAATTTCATTAACTCTCATCTGAAGCCCAGAGGCAATCCCACAGAGGGCTTCGATTCCAGCACTCACAACAAGTGAATCACAACCACACAAGGGCAGGCGCACTCATGTGTTGTGTAGCATTCTGCACAAAGAAAGAGAACCAGTCAGGAATGGGAAAACTGGCCTTGATTGCAAGCATTTGATGCTGAAGAGCTTGCCATATCTTGATGGCAATCACTTGATGCTGAATAGCTTGCTGTGTCTTGATTTCTAGCATCCAATGCTGAAGAGCTTGCCATGTCTTGATTGCTAGCATTCAATGCTGAAGAGCTTGCTTGCCATGTCTTTGATGGCAAGCACTTGATGCTGAAGAGCTTGCTATATCTTGATTGTGAGCATTTGATGCTGAAGAGTTTGCCATGTTTTAATGCTAAAGATCTTTGCCTAAATCAGCATTTTACACAAATTTTGCAACTACTGCGATGGTCTTTCGAGCATTAGCCTGGTCATGTGCATTACCAGAAACTAGCATTTGCAAATGCAAGAAGCACAATAGTGAAGAAAGAATGCAAACCACAAATTGTATCTCAGAATATGGGCTTGCAAGAACATGACCTTGTTTTGCAATCCTCCCCTTCAGCAGTTTGATGTCCAGTTTGTCCTGAGATTTGAAATTTTGTGCAAGCCATGGCATCTGAATTTTCTTCACGTCGAGCCGAGAGAGTGGTCAGCTCCATGGTTCCTTTGCAAGAAGACGTCCAAGTATGGTTCTTTGCAAGCTACTTTCTCTCTCTTCAAACGTGGAGAGTAGGAAGGAGTTGGGTACTATCTACCTACCTATCTGCGGATTTTTCTGATGAAGAAGAAGACATGATCGACAACATATTATCACGTCTCTTGAGATCTTCGAGACGGCGGTCAGAGATCTATAACATATCCTGGTATATATATATATCTTCAGGCTTGTGATGAGTTTGCAACGATACACTTTGCAACGAAATATGTCTTTGCGTCGAAACACTTCGCAAAGAAAGACTTCATACCTAGTCGTCTGACACTTACAGCTTTGTTTCTCACAATTCTCTGAAAATTGCAGAGAAATCTCCGCAGAAAACAAGCGGGTCGTCCAATCCCATCAAGTTTTCATTTGCAAAATGCTACTACGTTCACGTTCCATGATGATGATCATCGTCATCATCTGGCAGAGGAATCAATCCCGATTGAGCAATTATGATCCTACATGTGTTGCAATCTCTAGCACCACTAAAACAGAGTTCCATCCTGAATGCAAGCTTTACTTACAAGTTTCGAGAATGCCAAAAACAGCGAGCCCGGAGCTAAGCTAATCTAATCAAAGTTTTGTACAGAGAGATCCCGCAAAGCTGCTCATGATTAATCAATGATCAATTCAGCACGACTTGTGGTCAATCTCATTGATTGATTGATTAGCTGTTGGAGATGGCAAGAGTGGTTGCTGATAGTGCCACTGACACAGTCCCAAACAAAGGCAAATTTGGTCAGACTACTGTAGTCACAAGCAAAGGTGCCGAGTGACAATGTCAAGGTGCATCACCAAGACTGGATATGGCTTCAAGTCCAGTGTCCTAATTTCTGCATCAAGGAAGTTTCACATGTCCACGATGCAAAGAGATCCAAGTGTATAGAACAGTAGCAATGCGGATACTGGTGCTGCCATGTGCAGACACAGCCGCATCATCAGCGACAGAAGCATGGCTAGATACTATACAACATAATCCTTGAGCTATGATCATACAATTGTAAAATACTAGTGACCAAAATGTGTTTGTTGAACATGAATTTTATCAACAGATTAATGCAACACCAGGCTTAAATGTGCAACAAATTAAATGCTACACCTGGCTCTACTCTACTACTGCACAACAAGTGCCCACAGAATGGTTGAAAATGTTGCTGAGAATTTGGAGTTTCGTCATATTATGATCAAACATAGAGGTGTTGAGTAATTGATTTGTAATCAAAGCCACTGGAATGATGAATCTCTCTTCCACAGATTTTGGTTTCAACCCATGCTGGGCAAAAGTGCAGCAAAAGCTTCATGGGCTATGAAAAAGCTGGAATATATGCAGTGAAATTGAACTCAAATATCAATTCCAAGTGCATGATGGTGTAGCTCTTCAACAAGAACCACATTGAACCTACTTGTGTATTATGAGTTGCTGACAGCAAGAAAAGGTATCACGGTTAGTGATAATCACATCAGCATGATCTCCATTTAAGCATCACTGAATCTGTTCCTGGAACACACCTGTGTTCCCAGCTTTGTAAGTTGCAGCTGTAGCACTCTCTCTCTTGAACAACCACCACCAGAAAATGGAATACAAGCCTCAGATTGATCCAACCCAACTGACCCACAATTAGTGCAAACAGTCACACCAACTGCAACTGGAAAATAATCCAGTTTTTAATCTTCTCAAAATGAATTACATTCCAATGCACACCATCTGGGCCCATAAATGCCAGACAAGGATTCAATACTAAAGCTATGTTTGCAAGTATGTTTTTTATTGTGGTTTATCTTCATACTTTTCATGGTCAATTGCCTGCTAGAGATTAGTAACACTGACATTCCCAAAGGAAAAATTATAGTGAATCACATTCCGTGTACTAGTTCATACTGTTTTCCCAGGAGACCTCTGAAAGCTTTGAACCTGCAGTGTGAACCATACTCAGATACTTGCTGTTCACCTGCAACAATTCTACACCTTGAAGATTTGCCCATAGTATAGACCAGCTATTTTGAATCTGCCAGATGGTTTTAAGCACTTACCTGATTAGTTCCTCATGCCTGCAAATTCTACTTCCTTGCAAATGTACTGGTTCACCCACACCAATTGATTCCACAACAGGGAAATATGGGCTTAGTTTTCAGCTGGATGCAATTTCCTACCAACCAACAAAGCAGCACCCATGTTTCCACAAACAGTCAACACAGAAAGTTGAACATTTCACTAGTGTTGATAGAACATTACTTAAGACAATTTTTATTGCCTACTGAAGCATATTGTTATTGCTCATAAATTGGCTCAAGGAGTGGAATTGATGCCCACAAACCATTTTGTGCCCAGAAGTGCATCTCATTCCTGCCAGTGTGTATGTGACAGGTTGTGAATCAAGACATTCAACAAGTCAGCACCTAGCACTGTCTGACTGTAACAAATGTTCTGAAACTCGTCCACAAAAATTTGCAACAATTGAAACTTGATATTACAAACAGAAACATAACAAAACTGCATTAGTAAACATAGAGAGATGCCTAACTGATAAGGTGCATATCAAAAAACTGAAAATATGAGTGTTCCCCACAATCAAAGACTTGTAGAGAAATGTGAAAGCAAGATTACTAAAAGCACACAGGAAGACCATGTTAGCACAATTCTCTCCCCCCCAACAGGCTCAGGAGATGAGAAACAGTATATCTTAATCACAGGCCTTGAGCTACCTTACTCCTCTCTTGCTCAACAGAGCATCATCTCCAAGACCAGTATTCCATTCAATCTGAGCAGAAAGCCCTACCATTTACACCACTCATGCAGCACACAAGGAAAATATGTTTCCCATCACCGAAATAACCGCAATTTGCAGTTTCATGTATAAATAAAATTAGTGGCAGAAAGACACCACCTCATGAGAGTATAATGCCACTAACCCACTAGGCAAGTGTGAAAAACCAATGAACAAATGTAACTAGTCTCCTTTGACTTGACTAGAACCTACTCAAAAGTTCCATCCCAATCATTCACCTTGCACATAGAATCTTCAATACTGTTCAAACTTACACACTTCAAAAGTTGATGGTAATAGCCATCAACAAAGTCATGAAATGCTCCTGATTGCGAGCTGGCTACATTTGTTTGTGTCTGTGTTGATGATAATAGCCACCAATAAAGTCATCAAATGTTTGCAACAAGGGACCTTTGCCCATGTTTGTCTCCTCCTATCCCTGACTCCCTTCAGCTCATACATTGGAGATTTTTTCTACGTGAACCTCACCTTTTAACCCCAGAAGATCCAATATGGGATTATCCCGAAATGAGCCAGACTTGACTGATTCAGCAAGCTGAATAGCACTTTCCTCTCTTAATCGTGTACCTTGCTGGCCCACCACAACAGCAGCCACCCTGGCAGCCAAATTTCCAATTCCTCCTAAGTCTGTAATCCCTCGAAGCAAGCCATACAGGATACCACCAGCATAAGCATCACCTGCCCCACACGTATCAACAGGAACACAAGGAGCAGGTGGGATATAAACAATCTCCCCCCCCAATGCAAGGTATGAACCTCGAGCTCCATCTGTTACTGAGACAAGAGGGCAATATTGGCTTAGGTGCTTCGTTGCCTGATCTGGGCTAGTGTCATCATCAAACCCACAAAGAGCCCTTGCTTCATCACTATTGGTGAACAATACATCCGTGCTCTTACACATTACATCCCTGTGAAAGAAACAAGGATGAATCTTCAGTTAAGTGCCATGAAAGGATGAAAGGCTGAACCTCTTACTGTACAAACAACAACTACAAAGCGCTTGACCTTCTTCAGAATCTTTAACATACAACCAATCTGCATACACTAGGGGAGCACCCTTAATAATTCAGACAGCAATATAAGATTTATATGCTACATTAGGAAGCTCATATACACTCCAATTCAGCCACAAATTATAGCAATCTCCTGACCAAATGCAGCCAGTAAGATTAATTTACTTTGGCAAAATGCGCATTACCAAAATTGCTGATGGTGCCGCTTTACACAAGAAACATCACTGGCAGTGAGAGCCACCAACACTCCTTGGCGATGTGCAGCCTCACAAGCTTGTGCTATGGCCTCAATTGTTTCAGGAATCTCCCAAAGATAGCCCTCCACTACTAGGATTCTACTCTTGCTTATGGCACTTGCCAAGTTTGTGTCAAAGTGCACAACTGATGACATCCCCTGCAAAGATGCATATCCACCCTCTGAACCAATGGTTGGCAGTGCACCATTCACTTCTACATGCTTGCCCACCTTCTAACTCTAACAGGACAAACCAATCATGGATTTTCTTTAGCATAAGTAGAAATAACAGCAGATTGTGGGTTCTGGCTTAATGTAGCATAGAGGGTGCATTACCTGATAGGAGAGCATGGTCCGCTGGGCATCAGGTGTGGTCAACACAATAACACTGCCAGTAGTACCATCTACAATAGGCTGTGAAAGAAAGTGCACATTTGCTCGCTGCAGTTTTGTTCTGGAAGAGACAAGAATCACAGTGGAACCTCAAGCCACTGAAATATAACATCATTAATTACTGGCTGAAATGGCACCACTGAGAACTGCTTCTTACTTTCTGTTATAATTCTTCCAACCCTTTAAATTCCAAATTGGCAATAACCAGGAACAAGACCTTGCAAATTTGTGCAAAAGTCGTTGAATATGCCTACACTTTCTGACATATCCATGCAAATCTGTCTTCACGCCATTAAAAACCCTACAACTGGAGGAGGGATGGGATGATCAGACACACCTGTAAAAGTCACCCAGGGCATCACCCCCAACACTACCAGTCATCGCAACATCTATAGTGGAGTTGTTGCTGGTGGCAACCCCCAACCTAGCTAGTGCAACAAGAGTGTTGGACAAAGATCCTCCAGCAGCAAGCTTGTAGCTCTGCCCATCGAGTGCTCCCAACACACTCCCCCTCTCCTCATGGTCAACAACTTTTCTGGAGCCCTTAACTAAACCTAATCTGTCCAGGAACTCATCACCTACAATTGCTGAAAAGTCAACCTGCGAAAATGCACCAGAATTCACATCAAAAAAATTCAGATCTCAAATCACTCTGCAAGACATTTGCATGAAAACTCCCTACTCCACAAAGGCTCCGTCCCATGACCTCTACATGCCTGCAACGTAAGTAGAAAGAGACTCACCATTGCTTGGCCAAGTCCAACTACATCCCAGCAATCTGGCACAACTCTGACAGGAATACCAAAAGATTGCTTCCCAGCTTCGTGCGCATCAGCATTGACCTGCACAGCAAAATCTCAGTCAGAATGGAAATTAGAAGTCAGAATTGTCTGGTCCACTCCTAAAATCATGGACCATAGGAAACAGAGAACAACCTGAGCGCACATCCCTGGTTACATGCATCCCGATCCCACAATCACGGCAAACATGGTACAAGAAGCCAAGTCCGGTCTTGCAAGCATGATGAACGAGACAAATGCGCCACTCACCTGCCCGCAGCTTTCCGACTCCTTGTCACAGCAATCGCACACCTTGTGACGCCGTGGCTTGTCCCGCTTGCACAGGCACACGAGCCTCTGAATCAGGTAGAACAGGGCATGCTCCCCCTTGAGCAAACTCCTCCCACCGCCAACAGAAGAACTCGAGCGACTAAATCGGCGTCTCTTTAGGAAACCAGTCTGCGCCCAGGCTCTCATGCTCTGCAAATGCAGCAAGAACAACTGCCGGAAGCACGACATTTCGTCAATTCCAACTTCCGACACTGCCGCCACCGTCGCCCCCGCTGACGAAGACACCGCTCCAGTAGCGGTAGTAGCACTACCAGCAGGCATGATCGCAGGTGCTTTAACTAGCATACCAGCAACCGTCGCCAACGCCTCTTCCCTTCCTCCTCCTCCTCCTCCTCCTCCTCACTCAAACCTCACGGCAATACTCGATACCGATTGCCCGGCGACAAAAACCGCCACAAGACCAACAAAAACAAGCGATGCAAAATTCCTTCTCACAAACCGCGCCAGGGCACTTTTGAGAAAACCGTCGTTAAAACCACCACCAGAAGAAAAACCAGCGGATTCCTGCTCCAACAGAGACAGGAGGGAAAACAGGAGCAACAAACGCATGGCCCAAGAATCGGAAGACAAAACCGTGGCAAAAAGAGAGAAAGAGAGATCCGAGAGAGAGAGAAGAGAACAGATCCGAGAGAGAGAGAGAAGAGAACCAGGGCGGGAACGAAGGAAGGAAGAAGCCGCAAAGACGAAAACAGAGGTAACAGAAGACGACGAAGACAACTAGTGCAAAGGCAAAACGCAGGACCGTCCTTTGCACCGTCGCTCCAAAACTGTACGCCGTTGGTTCGGAACCGTCCGAAAGCCAGTCGACATCGAATGGCATCAAATGATTTGTACGAATGAACGAGGAGCGTCGTTTTGGGGGAATGGGAGTAATAGACCGGCCGCTTTTTGAGTTTTAGTGGAACCCGCCAATTCATGTGACTGTCACTAACTTAGTGGGGACCCCCAGCCCAGCCCCAGTGCAGTCCAGTGCAGCGGCGGCTTTTTGGTGGGAGTTTTCTTCTATTTTGGACGCTAGCTAGTGTAGCGACGAGTGGTTGTGAACGCATGGCCTTCTAGAGGCCGTTGTTGCTGTTGTTCTCCTCCAATTGCGACGTCTGTCGGTTGTTGTTGCCTGCAAGTAAGTATGCAAGTAAGGGGAAGGGGCAACCTGGGAGGAGTCTAAGGACTCGTGATCGCATGCCGCGTGGGGACTTGTTGTCGTGACGTCTCCGTTGCTAAAGACGTAAACATCATTTGCTTAAGACGCAGCTTCTATTGATTGATTGATCGATCGATCGATCGCTCAACGATAATGCTTTTATAGACTAGGAATCAAACCATAGGCGACTTTTTGTAACTGACTTCCTCGTCGTCTTCGAAATTCGTTTCTGACTGATTCGTTTCACTCTTCCATTTTTATTTTTATCCTGTTGTACATTGATCGGTTTCAATGCTTGTCGTCATTCGAATTTCGGATGGGTTGGAAAGTTCAAGGGAAACACTATAAATACCTTCCCTCGAGCTTTGTCCAGTGCCCTTTTCAGATTGTCCTTTTTGCTTGCGCCTTAGCTGTTTTTACAATGGATTGGGTTTTACAATTTTTTTATGTTTTGCATGTTCTGCAAAAAGAACATCATTTATTATGTTCTACATGTTTTATTGCATCACGCCAATTTCAATCGGTAGTAGCACCTCTCACGGGTGAGAGAAAGTACCAACCAACAGCATATTTTCAAGGATTAATTTTTTTTTTTAAGCTAACATATCATCAAAAACGCATCAAACAATGCTCAA
>Ga0209208_10008947_pt1 | contig 13249 bp, 9 predicted proteins | sample S1TSphfallax_3_FD_187694 | JGI IMG/M metagenome (GOLD analysis project Ga0209208, IMG submission 187694) | Host-associated microbial communities from peat moss isolated from Minnesota, USA - S1T2_Fd - Sphagnum fallax MG (SPAdes) (version 2) | ecosystem: Host-associated > Plants > Peat moss >...
GGGTTGTGAAAAAAGAACCTAGAAAACCCAAGCCACCCTAATTAGACTTTTTTGGACTCTCCCGGACCTTGTCCTAATTCTTAATAGTTTGGATGCATTGGGCAAGATATAATAATAAAATAGTAGACAAGATCTCATCCGTCCAAGTAGGAACTGAAAGATCATAAACGGTATTAGGTGTTTCTGGGGCGTCTTTTCGCGCTCTCTTTAGTTCCTTGCATTCGCTGAATTGCGCTTCCTTCCTTCCCGCAACAAAGAAAGAGAGAGAGAGAGAGAGAGAGAGAGATTTTCACTAAGAACTTCATCGATTGCCTCCGAAGTCTGATCTACGGATCTAAGTTGAGAACAATTGGTGATGGATAGAGTGGCGATTTAATAACTTTTCAATTTCAGCTTAAATATTTCTCGAAGCAGATTGCGAATTCATTTGATCTCGATCACATTATAATGCAACAATGGCAGTAAATCCTAGGTTGAATTCGTGTGTTAATTAGAAAAGCCTGGCAGGGCGAGATGGAATAATTACATGGGTAGTTGTGGTTGTTGTTGTTGTCGTCGCAGAAGGTTGTGATGTTTCCGTTCTTATATTAGCAATTTTTGCAATGTGTTCGTTTCTCTGGAGTTTCTCTCCCTGCGTGCTTTGTCGATCTAGCTGTGCCACATTCTCTTCTTCCTTGTCAGTGTTTTATTCGAGACTCACGGCTGCTTCTAAACTGAGAGAACTTGCTCGTTTTCTCTTTTTCACAGCGTAGATTTCTGATCTGAGAATGCTGCGCTTCTCTATCGCAACAATTTCTATCCCAGCTATAATTAATACGTAATGGACGGTTGGAAGAGTACTAGTCTTTTTAGCAATACTCATCACTCGCTCAATATGAAGAGGTAGGGCGCAGCAGGTCTCTACTAAGGTGGTTGGTTGCTCTTGTTTTGGCTGATCAGATACAGCTATTGGATACAGCTAGTTGAGCAACAATCCAACTTCTTTCAAGCGTCTTTTGCTCTTCTCTTTCAGATCAAGATTTTTGTTTGTGATCGATCCTTGATGATAGCTGATCACCACTGCGACATGTTTCTTTGCCCTGTCCAGTAAGTGATCATGCGCGTTGATGGAGAGACATCAACTCATACAGTGTCAGTATTATTCAGATCAGCTCACTAGTCACCAAGTGCTGGACCTCGCAACAACAAAATTAATGGGATACATGAGAAACTGCACAAGAGAAGAGATACCCGGTGGTGCTCCCGCCTGATCTGATCATGTACTACACAGCAGACTTCTCTTCTCCTCACAGCCTTTCTGCCATGAGAATATAGATAAACGAGTTAGGGTGTTTCTCTCGGTTGTGCAAACATGGGAGTTTCCTTGCAATATTTTCTCTCTTTCAGCTCTGATGGCTGAAGAAGAAGAAGCCCAAGACTGAAAGAGGAAGTCTTTGTCCTTCCTTCTTGTACAAAAAACATCATACATAAAAATAAATGCTTCTGTTGGATGCCTGGCTGCCAAAATCTGATCTGATACACGCAAATATGCTCCCTGGTCCGGTTGGATACCGATGCATTCAAGTGGGCAGATTCCAAGGATCGTACTTTGATAGAACTCTCTCTCTATCTCTGTGCAGCTTTGAATGGCCAGAAACTGATTGAGAACCCAGCTGAATCAGAGAAAAAAAATTCAGTCCCCTGGGGTAGGTACTGAATCAGCGGCACCCACTGCAAGACGCCATGAATTAAGATCATTGCACCGTCCTGCAAATTTATAGCACTTCCATTTAATTTTCACGGAGCAGTTATTGGCAGTCTTGGAAAGCGTGTGCTCATGTTCTTCACAAGTTGACAGGTGATTCGCAGTTCTGGAAAGCAAGCGTGTGTCTTCATGTTCTTCACATGTTGACAGATTACCTCCATCAGCTGCTCCAGCAGGAGAGGCAGTTCAGCAGCTGTGCAGTTGGTTTCATACACTTGGCATGAACAGCGGATCAGCAACATCTAGAAATATGTTGGAGGAATCAAACAAAAAAATAATCCAAATTGCCCACTTTTTTAAATTCTCCTCTTTGTCGTGTTGGAGGTTTGCAACACATGTGGAGGTCATGCATTCACATCTTACTGAAATCTGGCCTAAGTAAAGATAGATTTGTTGCAGGTTTGCTGATGGAAAAGGAAATCTTTCCAGAGGACTTTTTAAATCAATGAAGTTAAGTGGAAGAGAACAAAACAACACACACCAGAACACAGAGGAGAGAAGCAAAACAGGAAATGATGAAGTCTCTGGCAGAGGACTCTTTAAGATGGTCAGTGAAGTTGATGGAATATAATAAACGAAAATGAAAGAGGAGAGAGGACAGCAAAATGGCAAATATATAGCAACAACAACAAAATCAGCAGGTACATACAAACCAGTAGTGACTCTTTTGCAAAAGTTTCAGGCATGAATCAGACCTAGAGAGTCTAGCTTCATTGACATCAGAGAACAAAAGTTACACAGTACTCTGCTGCAGACAAAGTGGAAACCAGATGGCCCCAGAGCAGCCTATAACTATTACAGATGCAAAAGCAGAAGAAGAATTGCAGTAGAGCAAAGAACCCAAAATTTTTGAATCTCCATTTGCATATCTTCCAGCAGCTTGCAACCTGGTTGATGCAATTAGACTTGCAATCTGTTAAAAAAAAGGGTTTTGTATTCACAATGTGATGCCTAAAAGAAGCTGTGTCTGCAAAGGTTCTGACAGACAACAAAGTGTATTACACTGAGGAAAACTCTCTCTCTCTCCCCTCCTGCTTTGAATCCTGATCTCACAAACTACCCTGGACCTCAAAGAAAGCTGGAGCCTGGGATTCATCATGCTTCCTTCCACAGAAGGAAGTTGATGCAGCAGCTACTCTCGAAAATGTATATGAATGCACTTAGCTAGCTACTAAGGGATCTGCAAAAATGGGAAATCTTCAAGCGAAGATTCTGGTGGGTTCATCCAGCAGAAAAGGAAACAGGTGACAATCGTCCAAGGGATGCTCTGGAAATGGGATGGACTCCATGAAAAGAAATTCATTGGCCGTGACAGGATCCCCGACTACATCTCCTAACAAGCCAGCACAAGAAGCCAGATCTGATGATCTCTCGTTAAAAAAACCTTGCTGCTCATCATCATCCAGCAGTTTAATCATGTGATTGCCATTAAGTTCCATTGCTCCTGTAGCAGCTGTTCTTGAGCTTGTTGTTGTTTGCCAGACAGCAGCTGGAAGAGCACACATGCTGTTATGCCAATTACTGAACTCTGGCTCAGACTTCACGTCCAATTCCATGGATTGCCAAGCAGCCACAGGTGTGAGAATCTGCAGGAGCTCTGCTGGTACCTGAAACTGTTGGATCTCTGTTGCTGCTGCTGGGTCACTCCAAGAACACTCTCTTGGTGATTGCTGTGGTTCATTCAACAGCCCAGTACAGCTACGACTGAGACTTGCAGGCAGAATGCTGTGCAGATCATCAGGATTGCGGCTAGGACTCGTGCAGGTGACCATGTCGCTACAACTGCTGTGCAAAGGACTAGACACCTCGATAGCCGTAGCTGGACTTGCAGCATACGACTCAGCTTCCGAAGAGAGAGAGAAAAGCCCCGGGCTGCCTGGCGTAGCTGTAGAGGAGGTGTCGGCAGGCAACGAAACTGTGGAGTCTTCCGAGTACGAGACTTGGGTCGAGAACAAGCACTTACTAGGAGGAGGTCTAGTGGCTGCTGTCTGTTGCTGCTGTTGTTGCGGATGCTGCCGCTGCTTTCCATCGACTGTTGCCGTCGTCAACGTTGTGTGGCGGTTTAAACTCGCAGATTGAGCAACCACTTGTGCAAGCGTGTCCGCTTCTTCAGAGTACAGCTTAGGGACTACTTGTCGTCTAAGGATCAAGTCGTTAGAGAACACACTTCGTCCTCCTGCTGCATTGCTGCTGAAAGTCATGGTCGAATTGCACGAGGGAGTGACTGCTAGAGGTGGCCGGCAAGCAGCTGTCCCCGGTGGTTCTTCGCAAAAGTCTGGGGGGATCACCTGCAGGGGACGAGGACCACGAACTTCCAATTGTCAGATATAAGCTCAACCCTCGATGGCACAAGCTGCAGAGCTTCTTCTAAATTCGGAACAAAAACACGAGAAACTTCATCAGCAGGCCGATGCATGGGGAGAAAACAACCGACACCCTAGCTGCTGCTATAGTACCTGAAGAGATGGAAGGGTCAAGCTCATGAGCATCTGATCAGTGGCCGTAGCATCCGCATGGGCCGGCACTGACAATTCATACATTGAGAAAGTCTCTTGATTTTGTTGCGCCAACATGTAGTCGCGGGACATGCTCAAGAGCTGCCATTGCTTTGTTGTCCCCGCACTAGAAAAACTCTCCTTCCCGGCCTCCTCCCTCATCAAGGCCGTTGTCACATGATCATCGTGGGACCTCCTCGGATCCAACTGCGCCACCGCCGATTGGCCGTCAGTGTTAGCTGCGGCGGCTCCTGCATATTGGAGCTTGTCCACGGAGTACTGCTGGTACACAGAAGAGCTGCTTTGGTAGGCATGAAGATTACGTGACGAAGTGTACAAGTCGAAATTCAACCCATCATTCGTCCTCCAATCCGCTTTCCGGATGACCTTGCTCGCGGGTGCTAACATGATTGCATTGCCGGGAGGAGCGAAATTCTTTGTTGCAAAACCACCCAGCTGCTGCTGACGACGATGATGATGTTGTTGCTGTCGATTATCATCAATGGCTGCTGCTCCTCTTGCAGTTCCTCCGCCAGCTTTCGAATTAGGAGATGCTGCTGCGGCTGTTGCTGCCAGGGCAGATGTGGAGGAAGACATGATGCAAGTAGTGTGTTGATGCGACGACGACTGGTACACGAAGTTGGTGCGAGCCTTGGCACCCCGCATGGATCGCGCAGCCCAATCATAAGCCATGGCAGCATCTTCAGCGGTATCGAAAGTCCCCAACCACTTTCTTTCCTTGGTGTTGGGATCCCTGATCTCTGCCGCGTAACGTCCCCACGGCCTCCTTCGCACCCCTCTATATCTCCCCTCCTCATGACTCCTGCTGCTGCTGTTGGACCTTCCCTTCTTATTGCTATTAGCTGCCTCCTCCACACCTACTCTCGCCACCGCCTTGGCCTTCCGTTTACAGCTGCTGCTGGACGACAACTCCGGCCGTGTCACTCTCAGACCCAACTGCAGCTTAGTACTGCTCAGCTTCTGCTGCTCTTGTAGCTGCAAGCCATCAATCCTACCCACCATGGCCACCAACAACCAAACTGGAGCAGAAGCTCTGTATGAATGTATGTATGTATGTACGTAGTAATTCCTCTTCCTCTACGTTACCACAAACTCCCAACACTGTTCTAAACTCCAAGAATGTCCAAAAGTCTCAGAAACCCATGCATCTATATATCTATAGTTCACCAATCCTCTGCCCCACCAAAAAAGCAAGAAACCCAAAACCTCTCTCTCTCTCTCCCAAAGCTCTGACCCTAAACCCCCCACCCTCCAAGCTGCGTCACTAACAATCACAAACCCAGGAAGAAACTTGTTCTTCTCCAACAAGTGGTCCAGGCTGCAAACTCCAGTTTCCTTGCACGAGAAAACAACAAAAAGCAAAACATCACCGATGATATTCAACCTCTTAGTCCACCACCCAACAACTCGATTTCACTAAAACAATCGACCTACTACTTCCTGTACAATGCGAAACAAGAGCACAACAACAGCATGAGATTGCTCAAGAGAAGAAATCAACCAAGTAAGTAAGATTTGTCGAAGCTGAAACAAAGAAAAGGAAAAACACAAGAAATTTTGTTCTGAAGGAAAAAAACAAAAACAAAAACAGAAGGTTGTAAACTACACATTTACTACCACCTCTCCGACTCCGAATGAAAAAGTCTGGTAGCAACACCCAGATTCAAGCAATAAACAAACAGAGTTCTTCAAAACAAACAAAAACCCCACAAACATACAAACATACATTACAAACAAACAAACAATAACAACAACAACAACAACAATAGCAAAACACACAAACAAGAACAAAAAAACTCTCCTGATTCACAAATTGGAACAAAACACAGCAAGTGATAGAGATCACACAGTAAAAGCAGCAGAGCTTAGCAGCAACAATTGGGAGTTGGGTTTTGGTGAGAAGTTCTGGACCCTTTTGCAACCAGCAATTGTGTAAAGAGAATCAACCCACAATAAAAATAACCCAAAACAAAACTAAAGACTATAAGTTCACTATTAACAATACTGTTGTTGGTGAGTGAAGGCTTAACACTAGGTAGGAAGAAGAAGAAGAGCCTTGGACAAAATTTTGAGCCCCTTTCTTTTCTTCCCTTTCCCACCCCTTCAATCCCTCCCCTCATGCACTTTATGTAGCTTTAAGGGTGTGATGTAGTGTGGTGTGTAGTAGTAGTATATATAGGCTAGGGTGTAAGAAAGTAGGTGGGGGTGGAGTAGAGTTTTAGAGAGCCTATTAGCTTCCCCTAACCTAGCTATTAAAACACACTATCTTGCTTTCCTTCCTCTTATCAGCAGCAACAGCAGGAGCCTTTTGGCCCCAGACGGCGCTCCCCTATAATTAGGAAGGAGAGGGAGGGAGGGAGGGAGGGAGGGATGGTTAAGTGAGCTGCCTGAAAACCTGACTAACTTTCTAGGAGATTTTGTTTTTTCCTAATTTTTTTTTATAAATTCCATATGTGTCTGTGGCTTCTTCTTTTTTAAGTTACTTCTCATTCTTTGTTGTTTATTTGTTATATCTATACCCAAGGGTAGAAGACTATCCAGAGTATCAAAATGTAATTTTTGCCCAGAAGGGTAGGACTAGGGTAGGAAAAATGGTTTTTTTTTATTGGCTCGGAAGGGTGAGATTAGGGTGGAAAATTGAAGTTTTTGGCCCAAAGGGACAGGCAGATTAGGGTGAAAATATGTGGTTTTCATTTGATGGGACATTTTGGAGTATTGTTGAGCAGGTGTTGCTGTGAACTAACTAACTAACTAACTGTGAGTGCAGTCCTTGGGGAATTTCATGGAACAACTTCCCCTATTTTTAACTCATGTGGCTGGTTTGAACTTTGCCATAACAAGCAGAGTCGTTACTCACCTTTGTTTGAATTGCTCTCCAATGTTCAGTTTTACAATATGTTCTTGGCTCACATGGAAAGAAATTTCAAAGCTCCAGATAATGCTTTCCACCTCCGCATCAAGGGAAGGGGTGTTCTTGACATTTACAAAACAAAATATTGGTCGTAACACTCTAGTGTTGTAATTGACAACCTGAAGAGGAAGCATTTTGGTGATTGAATTAGTATTTGAGTTTCAAAAGTCTATTTGGTTATCAGATTAATGTTTGAGGATCAGAAAATGTACTTGGTGACCAATTAATTAGTCATTAAGGGCAAGAAGATCATTTATTTGTGGGGTTTGGAAATTTTGCCAATATTTTATTGTATCACAAAACTGAAAAATAAAAACCCTGGTACCCAAGCATGCCTTATAGACATCCCATATCATCTTCCGGGGATGAAATTTTTAATTCTACTTTGGTCTTCAACTGTTGATAGTTTGGGGTGTGTTCTAAGAGAGAGAGAAGGGAGAGAGTTGTGAAAGGAAGCACCGAAGTAATGAGTATCCTTTTATTATTGGCATTTTCATGAGAAGGTGAGATGAAATAAGGGCTTCATTGCTTGATCCTTTTGCCGAGGATTATTATTATACAACATACTTTGCCATGTAAGGAAGGATCACAAACAATACTTGATCCATTTGCCAAAACAGATTTGCTCCGGTTTTTGCACCCATGATGATGACTCTGAAGAATCGTGCATGGCAACAAAACATTATATAGACTCAAGTTTAGAAGGTGTGATTATTGTTTTGTTTCCAACCCAATTGAATTTGCAGTGTTTTGGAAGACTACAATAGCCCACCGACATGCAGCATGACACTACAAAGTGACACTTCACCTTGAACTTCTTGGGATACATAACATAAGCTTGGACGAACAATAACCTTCCTCTTGTCCTTGGGTGAATAGTTAATACTTGTTATGCTATTGCAGAAAATGCTACACACGACACAAGGCCAGATGATGCCACGGCCACTTTGAAGCACAAATCATGAATTTTGTTAAGAACTTTCTCAAACTCACATGGTGGTTTTCATTCCATAATACCAAATAGCAAAAATTGGCACTGGGTAGATTATGCAGCCATTGCAAGATATTTAAAATTGAAGGATTCAGGATCTACAGCCTCAGGTTTTTCTTTTCAAATTTATGATTTAGCCAAATTGGAGATCACCCACAAGAAGATTTAGCCAAACTTGGCTATAGACCAGATATGAAAGTAAAAAAAGTATAAGAAACCTTTTTATATTTTGGCTACCTGTTGAAACCTGTTGTAAAAATCTGGCAATTCTTTCTTCTTCTTTTTTGTGTGGCAATCTGATGAATTATTACAGTCATTTTTTTCACAAAAATCCTTTGTATGTGTCAAAATTATATTTTTCAGGTGGAAAGATTGCAAAAATTTGCCTTAAAAAAAACACTGCCTGGTCTCTTGCAGAAGTGGATTGAGGGGCTCTGGATTCTCCTGAGCTTAAATTTTTCTCTTTCTATAAGACAAGTGCTTTAAGGCAAACCACCTTCCTTAACACATCCCCACAGAGGGCCCCTGGGTTCTGAATTTTTTTTTTAAAAATTCCTGGCGAATTCTAATATAGAAAATTCAAAAGAAAGTGGTTTTTTGAGGTTTTTAAAATAATATGTTAAAAAGAAATTTAGTCTTAGGTTTCAATAGGCAGCCAACAATATTATATATATATATATAGTAAAGATTCTTTGATTTTTCTTTTACTTCCATATTTCATTTATAGCCAAATCTGGCTAAAATCTTCTTATGGGTGATCACCACTTTAGCTACATTACAAAAAAATGCAAAAGACAAAAAACATATAGAATCCTATCACCTGCACTTAAAAAGGAAAAGATGCATAGGCACAAAAGTGGACTCCTCCTTCTCCTCTATGGAGTTATGAACCTAAACTAAGTTAAGTTAAAACCCTAAACTAACTCGAGTTAAACCCTAAACCTAAATTGCCATTCTTATGAGAGAAGAAGAAGATTGGAACAAAAAAAGTTGGGGAAAAAAAAGGTACAGTAAAAAAGCAGGATATGCATCATTCTTGTGTAATGGGATATAACCTTACCCCATAATCATACTTAAAGTGAATTCCACAAGTACAAACATGAGGGAGATTAGGGCAGACGAACTGCCCAGCAAACCTAGCCCATATCTTCAAGCATTGCTCTGAAATATCCCCTTTTTTAGGGAAAGTGCACCTAGTAAAATACCCTCACCCTTTCAGCCAGTTTTTTTAGGGTTTGGGGTCTTCAGTAATAGAGTGGGCAACTTAACCCAAATTCCTCCCATCTCTTGTTTGCAATTAGAATATTTTTCAGTCTTGGACCTTGATATTGTGTTAGTTACCAAACACAATATTGCTCATCACCTACAAATCATGGAATCTGAGGCTCATTTATATATGATGACATTTGGGTGCTGGTCCAGACATTTTATTTTTTACTTGCTTGTAGCACAAAAATCTTTTTATGGGCAGCTTTATTTTTTAATTGGGCAGTCTCAAAAACTTTGAGAGTTGTTCTAAAGCTAGAGACGAGCACAACTTTGATGTTCTTGAGAGTTCTAACACTTAATAGTCATATCTATACTATTGGAGAGGATATCTTACTTATTTGTGTAAGAGCATTTCCAGAGTCCATACAAAGTAGTAAAGGGACCTGTACACTATATTTTGCATGGCAGTCAAACAGTGCCAGACTCTCAGTTCTGTGCTTGTAAATATGCCCAAGATACATCATTCAAGAGGCCCACTAAAAAGAAATGAGTATTTTTGATTGGTCGATCATAATGATTAGCCCAAGTGATGACATTTAAATGGTCTCGCATCTTATATTTTGATGTTTACATTTTTTACGTTTATGGTAGAAATGGGCTGAATAAATAAACATTGTATGTTACAGACACTAATAGAGGCGTAAATGGGGGTTCTATGTGCATATTCTAAATAATACCTCTAAATCTGTCAAGACTCACTATAATGATTCAGCCTTTTTTTTTTGCTGGCTCTATGTAGCCAAAATGCTATATTAGGAATTTAAAATGCTAAAATCTTGTGCTTTTTGGGATAGCCAGAATTTTTGACCAAATTTTAAGAAAACTTGCCAGATTTTTTTTAATAGTTCACATAGGTAGCCAAAAATATAGAAGGATTTTTTTTGAGATTTTACTTCCTTATTTAGCTTGTAACCAAATTTGGCTAAATCTTCCTGTGGATCATCGTCACTTTGGCTATAACATGAAATTGCCAAAAACAAAAACACTACTACTATGATCATCAATACGTAGCTGCAAGTATACAGCTATCTGTTCCGGGTACTGTACTCTCAAGTATTTTGCTTTTCGGAAAGTGTGTGAGCCCATATATTGTGATGATAAATTGTATGATTAGATGCATGATTAACAAAGCATGCTAGCCCATATCTTGTGATGATAATTGTATTAATCAAATGCAAGATTAACAGTGGAAATGGGTATGTAAAGAAAGACCTACCAGAAAATTTGTTGTATATGTATTTTAGAGGTAACCTTACAGAGCAAATTTGAAACTCCAAAGGAAACTCCAACATCTTCTTCATCAGCCATGACATGAAACAGGAACTAAGAAGTCAGATGTCAGAAACATGAACTAAACAAACATACCTTCGCTTTTCTCAATGCTTAGAGCACAAATTTGGACGCAGTTCAGATTTTGCATTTGTTCCCTGTTTTTCGCATAAATGTAAAACAAGGGGTGCATCACACTGTGGCCTTGCCATTTACATTGAAAAGTATCTTAAGGAAAAAGAAGAATTATGGAAACTCAAATATTTCACCATGCAAAAATATTATTAATCTTCAAAAAATCCTCTAAAACAAACCAAAATCCTTCAAGATATTATAACTCTATAACTAATCTCATGTTTCAACATAAGCCAAAATATTGTCTTCAAAAATCCTCATATAAAAATAGACCTATTACCTAGGGGCCAAATTCCCTTGAGGTACTATACTCTATAATGAATCTAAACACAATATCATTGGCTTGGTAGGCAAGGCCAACAAATAACAAACCTCGACAGTCAGTTGGGATGGTCAGTTTTGACAAGCAAGTGTTGAAATCAATTAATTTTAACCTACAAAGTCATTTTGACACTTGATGTTTTCAAGTTCGGTACATGGGGTCTAAAATATTTCAACTCTTGTTTTTTACCTTATGTCTTTTCTCCATTGTTTTTTCTATAATCCATCTCCACTGCTTTTTAGTGAGATATTGTTTTCTCCTACAAATTGTGGACCGTAGTAGAGGAGTGATGTTCTGTGCATGTGTAGGGCAAGAAATGAAACAATTCGTATTGTGAACTTGCTAGATGATTTGAACATGTTTTATAGAATGTAATTAGGCAACATGAACCAATTTTCACATTTTAATTTGAAACTTTTAGAATATTCATCCATGTGGATTATGAATTTTTGTATATTCACCAGAATTTCCATGAAAGTTTTGAGAGTTCTCTTCATCTGAATTTTAAATGCTTTTGCCAAATCTGACAAGAACATAGGGTAGTTTGCAATTTGAAACCTTGCAATTGGGTATGTTTTATGTACCACACAATTCATGCCCTTGCCATAGATAAAGAACAAAAATAAGCATAGAAATTCTTGGTAGCCAATGAGGTGAGCCAGCATGCACCCAAGTGGCCTATTTATTTTCTTTTGGGATGATAGGAGGTTGTTGTTTTATTAGGATTTTCGTTGTTCCCAGTTTCTTCCAATCAAGTTCCCACTAAGTTCTTGAGAGGATCCCCAAGTTTGCAAATCATTCCCCAACGTATTCCCAATAGCACCTCATTTTATCTCATATTTTTTGCCTTAAGTTCTACTCTTGTAATTTATATAAGCAACCCAAAAGGAGGGGACTACAATCTATTTATTTTGAGATTCTCCCAAGCTTGCAATAGTATTAGTATGGGATGTAAGCAAGTTCATTAGGAATTTTACTAGGTTCTGAATGAAATTGGGATAACTATTATTAAAAAATTAATGAATTCATTATGTCCCCTAATCAACATGAATTGGTTGCTATGGGCATATTGAATTACTCATGTTTTAATATTGAATTCATCATATTTTTACAATATTTTAAATTTTATTTTATTTTCAATATATATTTTTAAAAACTCAAATTGTAATCAACATATGGACTATATACCATTGTTGATATCAAATTTTGAATTTTAGTCTTCTATTACACATTGCATTGTCATTGCCATCCAAATACCATTTTGCATTGTAATAATATAAGGTGTAAAATTTTGAATAATCACAGTTACAGCAAATTGTTTAACAAATCAAACTTTAACACATACACATATACATAGTTCAAATGAAGCAAAGGAAAATTCATTCTTGAATTTTTTTCAAAGGTCTATACATATATATAATGAGCAAAACATACAAAATTTCAAACTCACATTTGAATTTCATTATGTAATAACAACACACAAAAAAACATTCATGAAAAAATGTGATTTGACAACTTGCAACATTTGTTTATGAAAGGGGTTTTAAATAATTATTTGAATAATAATAATAATTGACCTTAGTGAATTATGATCATGAATTTCTTGTAGTAATAGAGGTGAACATGAATAATTCAAGTTTCACTCAAAATGAATTGGTGCAAGAGGATGGTGACTCAATTCACTTTGGGAACCCCCTAGATAGTTGGGTTAATGACGGGTTAATGATGCTTCAATCACATTTTAACTTCAAGTTTAGGTAAAGAAAGTGCCAAAGCACAAGGAATCTTTCATTCACCCTATGTCCACTTCAAATCTTCTCTCTCTCTCTGTCCTTCCTCCATGAGAATTAGATTAATGCCACTGGGAGATCTGTTAGACAAGCAGAATACAATAGAGAAGAAAGAAGTTCAAAGTTGTCCTAATTTCTTGGGTGGGGAATGGAAGGGGTTTTAGGGTTAAGGGTTAATTCACTTGTTAGGGTTTACCACAGAAAACTGTCCAACAATAACTTGGGCTGTTAACCAAGGAAGCAGAATTGGGGAGGGAGGCAGCAAAGTGTGTGTTTTTTTTTTGTGTTCTCCAATGCAGAAA
>Ga0209208_10008948_pt1 | contig 13246 bp, 7 predicted proteins | sample S1TSphfallax_3_FD_187694 | JGI IMG/M metagenome (GOLD analysis project Ga0209208, IMG submission 187694) | Host-associated microbial communities from peat moss isolated from Minnesota, USA - S1T2_Fd - Sphagnum fallax MG (SPAdes) (version 2) | ecosystem: Host-associated > Plants > Peat moss >...
TTGTGATAAGTTTTGTGTGTAGTGTTTTGAGGATAGTAAGAAGAAAAGAAAAACTCAAACCTTTCATGTGCATATGTAGATAGTTAGTTTGAGTTTTTTCTATTTTGATTTTTGTGTGTGTAGAGCTTGAGATTAGGGTTGGGGGTGGGGTTTTGTGAGATGTTTAATAAAAACATGTATTGGAAATTTCAAGATGAAGTTAATGCTCAACAATGACAAAAAAACATGGCATTTAAAAAAACTTAAAATCATAATTTTTTGAATTGGGAATATTTCAATGCATTTTATTTTTAAATTCTTCATTTGATGAAGGTCATTTTTATTTTGACATATTTTTTGAATTCACATTTTTCATTTTATTTTTGTGACAAATTTAATGTCATCATTTCAAAAGTTCATTATGGGTCCATTTTTTTCTTAAAATTCATCCATATTCTTTAATATGATTTCCCTAAAGTATATTTTAACATGAATAATTAATATTTTGATATTTTTAATGTTGAATATAGCTTTACATTTTAACTTCATTTACAATATAAAAAAATTGTGATTGTGATAATCTAAATGGTCCCCCTAAGCACACTTTCACCTTAAAACAAAGGAGAAGGTGGTTGTGGGTGTGTAAAGTAAGTAGGACTTGTAGATGTTGTGGTAATGTTGTTTTGGTGGATTTTCTTATAGATGTTGAGTTGTTATTTCAATGTTGAAGATTTCAATTTTATTGATAATTATTGGATAGACAACAAACAATGGTTAAAGGAAGGATCCATGGTGGCAACTTCTTGGCATTTAATCAAAATGGTTAGGGAAAAAAACTTCATAAGTAAAACACCATGCTTGTTTATGTTTAATTGTTTAGAAATATATTGCATTTCCAAATCTCCTAAAATCCAATGTTATTTTTGGAATAAATACATGGGTTTTCCAATGTAATACCTTTACCATTTTGGCAACAGGCTACTAAATAATTAATTAAATTTTAAATATTAACTTTGGCACTTGATTTTTTAATTCTAAGAATTTTTGTAGGTAATTATTATAGACAATATTAAACACATTGTATTCAGTGCTCTATAATAGTCATTGTGTTTAAATTGTTGTAGTATTAAAACCCTATCTTTGAAGGTATGGGGTTCAAACCTTGACAATGAAAGTTTGGTGTTCAAACCTTGATAATGGAATTTTTGCACAAATGATAAATAAAATTTCAAAATTTCAACAAAGAAAAAAACAATTTAATTTATGCGGAAATGGTAAAGGTTCTACAACATGTTATTTATCATAATTACTTCCATACAAAAAAAGGTGATATACATGTGTTATATGGCCCTAGGTGGTGTTCATAGTATATAATAACATGATAAATCAACTAAGGTTAAATTGAAGTTTGCATGGTGGTATTTGAAGGATTTCAAGGTGTCAATGAATTTCATTTGACATAGATGCTTACATTTAGGGTTGCGAACTAAATGTACATGTATGTAGGTATGATAATCATTAAAAAATAACCCATAATATGAGAGCATGTATTATTTCTTATGCATAAGTTCGTTGTTATATTTGATGTGTATGGCTTTTCAAACATAGTTTTGTTACTACAATCCTTTGACAACAACATTTAATCATTGGACAAGAAAATGTCATTTGAACCCATCAATTACAAACTATAGTACTTGGATCATAAAAAATTACCATGGTTGAATGTCCAACCACATTAGATGATTAGTAATTGAGTGCAAAGAAATTGGATTAAAAACATGGAACCTAGAAAGTACAACTTGGCTTCCAACTATAAGTCACACATTCGTTCCAAGTTCAAGCCAAAATTTTACCCCATAAATCCTACATTGATGTGAAGTCTCTTCCCTCTTCAACAAAAATCCTAAAAATGATGGGACCAAAAACAACTCCAAATTACAAATCAAAAGAATTTAGAAAATATAATGGTGAAAAAAGACACCAATTGATGGTGCTTTTTGTTAGGTTTATACTATAAAGTGTACCCATATTATTCTATGATATTACACTATGGACATATTATAACAATCGTCTCATAAGACATGTCTTTTTACTATCATAGTAAGAATTGTAAAAATATAACATATTGTTCTACCCATTCAATAAAAATATTCTTCATTCTTCTTGTTCCTTTGAAAAGCGACGAATTAGTAGATCCCAACATGGTATCAAAACAAGGTGAAATAATTTTTTATTTAATTTAATTTTTTAAAAGTTTGTAATTGCTCCAAAATGTGTTTTTATAACAATAATAAAATTATGTAAGAAATTGACAAAGATAGAATTACATGACTTTACAAATGATGTGGAACTAATTTGATTTCTTTACATGTTTGTTTTTTAAACAAAGTTGGATTCCTTGGTACAAAAAATTGATGACTTTTTAGTCATAAAATGACCAATTTGGAATTGAACAAAATGAATCAATTGAATGTAGTCTATGTTCAAGAAAAATTATAGAATCTAGAATTGATTTTGATTATAGATTTTCTAAAGCTTGATCAAGTTGCTAAAATCAAGATGAAAGCATGAACACCAATGCCTCCTTTTTGAAAATTTGAAAAAAAATTATATGGTGAAAATTGCATCGTAAAATCTTTGAAATAAGAACATAATTGCTTAGTCAACTAAGTAGATATAAGCCATATTACAAAATTGGATGGGAAATATTATCATGTATGGAAGCATAGTTGAAAACACACAAAAAAGAAGGATTCTAGCCATAGTTGAATTCACAAATAATTAAACCTTTTATCCCCAACTTCAACATAGATAATTATAAGGACTCAAGTTTTACCTACCATTGGGCCAAGCAACATTACTAAGTGGGAAGAACGAGATACACTTACTTTTACATTTATTAATAAATGTTTAGAAAATAATGTCATCTCACATGTACAATCAAAGGATATTCAATAGAAGTAAGGATAGAGTTAATAATGTGTTTGAATCCAAATATGTAATTACAAAGATCATGTATTTAAAAGATGAACTTTAAACATTAATAATGAAAGAAGGTGGAAATATGACAAAACACATCAATAAGTTTATATCATTAGTAAGAACATTAGTTTCTAATGATGAGATGATGCTTTCATTGTTGAGAAGCATGTGATAGGTAATGATAATTATGTAGTGTAAATGGTAGATAAACAAGATAAGCAAGTTGGTTAATGTTGTAAAAGTTGAATGCATGTTGAGAATGCATACGAATAGATATTTTACTAAGTTGAATGTGACAAATCAACAATATAACATTGATATGCTAAAGTTTTGCAAGCTACCATGAGAACAAGGTATAATTAGTAAAAACAAACTGATTGTAAATGTAATAAACTTGTGAACATTGTGCATGGGACATTTGACTTAACAAGATGGTGATTAGCCAAGCTAATAATGGAAAAAACTTCTTTATATGATGTTTGTTTATGTGTGTGCATGTTTCAATTAGTGATGTAAATCAAACTAGAATCCTTTGGAGATTGTGGGTGCTTATGGGTTGAATTAGGAAAGTTTTAATGGTGATATGTTTTTGATAATGTAGAGCACTTGATAATGATGGTGGAGATGAAATTTCCATATTCTTGAATGGAAAAGGTAGTGGTGACGTCATTTAGATTAGGGAAGGAACAACGTGTATTTTTAGATCAATATATAAGTCAATTTCTTGAAATGATTTCAAGAAAAGGATGTATTGAAAGACAATCAATCTCACAATAACAAAAAAGAAATTCATAAGTTGTATAGTGAGTAGCTTATATGGCCTTACTACCAAGTACGTGGTACTTAGGTAAATGGAACGGGCAAGAACCCAATAGTTATTTATAATAAGGAAAAATGGCATGTAAAAATAAATAGCTTATAATATGCCAATGAATTATATAAATTTTATTTAATTCTTTGTGATGGTGTAGAAATTACTAATTTACTTTTGTTTTGGGATGGTGATATTTTAGGTTATTATGGTGGTAGTTAGGATATGACAAAAGAGATAGATGAACAAACTACATTTCTTTTGTATGACTTTCATCTAGTGAAGGTTCGTGCTTGTGAAGGCTATTTTTTCAAAAGTAGTATAAATATATAATTGTATGATCATTTTCTTTGTCATTGAACACAAAGGCTTGATTGTTGTGGGAGAGTAGAAGAATAGGATTATGTGGAGTTTTTCATAGATTTTCCATTTAATTATGATATTTTCATTTGACATATTTTGATCATTAGGTTCAAAATTGATCTTTTGTTGATGAAATTCATGGGATTCATGGACATGTGTTATTGTTGAAGGCATAATTGTAAAGACAATTATGTGGAAATTGTGCAAACCATTATTATAATTAAATCATTTTTTTTGCTTGTGTTGTTTATAAAATCAATCTCTTTATATCATTGTGATCATTTGGTTGTGTAATTGAATGTTATATACCATTAAATCATTGAATGTTTTCCCAGAAAACAAACTTTTGATTCAATTAGTTTTTAATCTTTAACTTATAAACTAATTTTATTCTATAGATGGTAATTAAATTTGACCATACAGACATTAAAAATAGATCTATTACAATTTTTTTTGATGTGAAGTTTAAATTCTACATTAGACTATTTTTCAACTCTTTATGTGGGTAATAAAACATACATACTAGGTGTAAGGTAAAATTATATTAGGATTACCCCATTTTGGGCAAACGTTGTGAAATGTTAAAAGTAATCATAATATCTTGTATAATCATGCATTTGGCAATCCTACTACTATCAAAATAATAGGTTCTTGAGTTAAAAAGTAAACTACTCACAAGGTAAGCATAGGCTAGTAAGAGAACTTCCTTCGTGAAGGTAGTCCTCCTATCAATCTAGAATCAACGAAAAACTTTACAATAAGGAAAAAAAGGAAAGGGGCTAAAAAGTAATTACCTTTTAGTCACTTGAGAGCACCTCCTCTAACCATAACTACCATTTCACTTGTTCATCCACTTCATTGTAATTGTTTTTTTCCACCAAACTACCTATAGATTGTTCCTATCATCTTGTTGTATCTTCCTTCTAACAAGCTACCACATTTTAGATAGCAAGTTCTAAAAATAACCAAGAAATAAAATAAACCAAAATTGAAAGTTATAAATTTCACATCAAATTGCAAGGAACTACTATCATTGTAAAAGGAAAATAAGGCAAAAGAGAAAAAAAATAAAAATAAAACAAGAACACATCAAGTCCCACAACCTTCACACACCTTCTTGCATTACTCCTCTTTCTTTCCTTATACAATTTCTTTCTTGTCCATTCCTCCATAAGTTCATCATACAAAAATGATGGGAATCCATGTCATAATCCTTGAGTCTTCCATAAATTATATAACATTCCACCCATAAAAGTAGACCCTTTATCCTAATCCTTTCACAAATCCCTCTTAGTTGATTAATGAACAATTACCAATCACTCATTCCCATAGACTAGCTAACCTAATGGTTTCATCCTTAAAATAAATTAAAAGACAATAATTATATCTAACATTAATAACTATTTAGTTATTAGGAAGCCCATAGGATTAGTTAGTCTAAGTACATTTCTACCCTTAACATATCTATAGGTATATTTTGCAAGATACAATTGTATGCAAATATTTCAAATTGTTCCATCCCAACCCAATGTTAAAATGTAAACAAATGGTTTATGTAGAATGATTTACAATCATTTTAATTTGCAACCATTTTAGTTTTGATCCAACTGTCAAAATCTAAAATGATTTGTATATAACATATACATTGTATATCATGTTTAATTTGGAGCTATTTTGTGATAATACAACACTCATACTTTTGGCTCCATGTAACATTCATAAAAAATGTTAAATGGGAAAAAACACAATCCCCCCTTCATGTATGTGCTATTTTTTCATTTCAAGGTGGTTTTAAAAAAGAAAATAAACCATAATGCATTTATGGCTTACATATTTAAAAAAAAACATGTTTGGTGAGTGACATATATTAAATAAATTTGAAGAATTTGTCAATCGCAACAAAATTTGGTATATAATTTGTATCAATATCATTCACCACCCAAAGTTTCATGCAAAAATACCACCTACAATCCCACTTTTGAAGTAAAAATCTAATTTTTCATATTCTGTGATATATATAATTTGTGAAATATACTCATAGATTTAAAAATCTCCATGATTTACTACTTCTTTCCAACAATGGTTAACCCAAGTTCCAAGGTAATCAAATCTCCTCAAAATTCGAAAAAAAATTCCTTTGTGAAGATACATTTCAAAAAAAATTCAAATATTGCAAAACAATGTTTGTGATTACAATTTTTGAGGACCTTAATGTGCTTTTATCATGTAAAGAGGGAAAGTTTAAACCCTTTTACAAGGGAAAACAAACACCAAAATTAAAAATATGGGCCAACAAAAAAAAGACCCTTCACATGTTTTTATTGCAAAAATATGGTCACATAACAACTATATAAAGATTGTTGTACACAAAGTGCAACTTTATGTTTCCATAAATATGTCATAAATAAATATATGTGAAGAGTTTTTAGGAGTCCTTTAAGCAACGAAATCATTAATTATAGACACATTGACATGCTTTTGACATTTGTATATCATATTTTTGTTGTCATCATTTTTTATTTTGGATTTTAACAATGTATAATACATAATGAAGGGACATGTGCATTTTTTTATAAAATTGTATAAATGCATTACTTTTGAAGCAATAAAACTTATAAACCTAAATAGTGCTTACCAAAAAAGTGGCTTTTAAAAAAAAAGAATGCACTTGACAAAAGTAGGTATGTTTGTGCAACCTTTTGCACAAGTACTTTCCATAGTTACATTTGGTAGAGTAAACAATGTTTCTACATTCATAGTTCAAGTGGGAACTAGCTATTCTCTTTTTGATCTTAATTTAGACATGACAAGATGTCTGAGGCAATCCATAATATTCATAAGCTTTAGCCATGCATGAGAAGCAATAGTTTTTGGTGCAATAGGAGTGGCTTTACTTCAAGCTATTTCAAGCAACCTTTTTCATTTTTAGCCAATTTTTGTAATTCAACCTCCATTTACAACATTCGATTTACAACATTTAACTATCCACATAGATTCTTGTCACATCTCTTGTGATCCATTATAAAGGGGAATTCTCCCATAAAGTTTTCAAAGTTTTTCCACAAAAGCAACTTAATGCACAATACAAATTGTCAAGTAAATGTCAAAATTATAAGTTTCCAAGAAATTTGTCAAACAAATACAAGTTCCAATATTGCAGTCAAAATTCCAGATCTCGAACATCCATTTTGAGAAAAATGTATTATATAAAAAAATAACATAAACATAAAGTTGTAACAAAACATAACAGAATGCTAGTCAAACATCTACTTTGCTCTTCAATCTTGGAGATGGAATAAAATTCATTGCAATTTTAATGCCTATAAAATATTTTGAGAAGATGAAAAACTCTTTAAAAAATTTTACACCAAGAAAGGATTTGCATTTTGAATGATAGTGCAGATTGTGCGGACAATACATGAAAAACTTTAAGAAAAGGAGAGTAAAACTTCAATGAATGAACAAGGAATTATTAATGATTATTTTTTGGAGACTAGGATAAAATATAATCTTAGAATACTAAAACCCTTGTGGGAGTGCTAGGAATATTTTATGAAATGTCCCTACATTATGTGGTATTGTACTATGGACATTGTAATTGACTTCTTAGATTAGAAGCAATGAGTTAGTTGATCCCAACAATTTTACCCCAATCAAAAATGTCCTTGTGGCACCACTTGAAATGAAAATTATTCTCCACTTGAAGCTACTTACTAACATTACTCATGTGTTTATGTTTGCACATTGCATGCTAAGAAGCCATGCCCACCTCATACTCATACAAATTCAGTCAAAATACATCTGTATAATACTCAAACCTCCAAAAATCACAATAACTAGAAAGAATTTTGAGAGCCCATCTTTTAGGAAGGACTCAAACAATTATATTGCATTACTTTTCTTTCTGTGACACAACTAGTCAAAGTAGAGAAACATCAAACTTCTTGTATTTTGTGACCATATGATTCACGAAGAAAACGTGGATGACTTGAAGGACTCCAAGTTGGGGTTAAAGAAAGCTCAAAGGCCTAGAGACAGTAGGAGACCTGGTGAAAACATGGATGACTTACTAATGGACAAGGAAGCTGCAAGCTTCAGAAGAGATGCTACTTAGCGAAGAGAGAGAGACTGGCATGGCTGGCATGGCCATGACTCACAGATACATTGTGACTATATTTGTTATCCTCCCGTTAGAAGGTATAAATACCAAATGTAAAGAGGCTTCATCACGTATGTCAATATGGCCGAGTTGGTCTAAGGCGCCAGTTTCAGGTACTGGTCCGAAAGGGCGTGGGTTCGAATCCCACTGTTGACATTGTGTGATATCTCACTTTTGAATAGTGAAACTCTCTTCGGTCAGAAATGAACTACTGTTTTTATATGCTTTTGGTTCTTAAAATCTGGTTTTGTGGTGCCCGAAGTTTTCAGTTTTTATTTCCTTCTTTTCGTTGGGGTCTTTGTCATTTCAGCTGAATAGTTTGATTATTCTTTTGTTTCTGAATGTCTGGAACTTTGTGATCCAGGACATTTTCAGTTTTTCTGTCTTTCTTTCATTCTTTGGGGTTTTTGTCATTTCAGCCAACAATGGCCTTGCAAAATCATTACCATAATTGGGACATTCCCAGAAGTGGAGACATTTCCTAGTGTATTGACAGGGGACCTTACATTTGTGGATATCCTTCAGAGAAGATTTTAGTGTTGTCATGTCTACTCCTTCAGACTGGGAGGGATCTTATGGTGGGAACAGTTTAGTGGAACAGCTTCTCTTGAAGAATGTCTTGAAGTTAACCCATATGATGCTACAAGGATAAGGTCAGTACTATATCTGCACATTGCATACAGCTTGTTGATACTGAAGATTTGGTCGATCAAAAGGCATGTTTAACAATCTGAATGAGATTGGTACCCTGTGGGTAATTTGTACCAGAATTCTGTGTTTTGCACCCTAGATAATGCAGAGAATCTGTGATGATCTTTGTTTTGAGCACTGGACAACAATGCAACCCCCCCCTGAAATTTTATATAATACTTGGCAAAGATTTTGTGCAGATGATTGCCAAGGTGAGCTCTGGTTTCATGGCTTCTGGAATCCAGGCCATTTTACAATCCCAGATTTAGGGGCTGAACAGAGAATTCTGAGTTGTGCAGGAAAAGCATGCCAACTTCCATGCTCTTGTGCGGCAAGATATCCATCATTCGAGACATGAGATGGGATGCAAAAGATTGTGCTCTTTGTTGAGGAATTCAGTGCTCAGTATGAGACTGTTTAGATTCCAGAGCCTAGAAATTGAATCATTGTTTGTGTTTCAAGCTGGACAGGATGTGCTATGAACTGCCAGTTTTGTTACACCACAAAAATGGGTTTGAAAGGAAATCTTTGTATGGCTCACATAGTAGAGCAGCTTGTGATTGCAGAAAGAATGTGCAGCCAAGAATTAGGGTGAGGTGTAGTGACAAATGTGATGTTCATGGATAAGGGAGCCCTTGCACAGTATTGATAAGATGATTACATCTGTGGAGATTATCACAAACGGACAGGGATTGCATTTCAGTCCATGGAAAGTAGCCATTTCAACCTCAGGAGTTGTGCCCCCGATTAGAACATTTTGCCAAACTTCAGATTGTGCTCTTGCAGTAAGCTTAAATGCAGCAACAGCTAAGGTGAGGGACCAAATTATGTGTGAACATGAAGTACAATTTGATGGATTCATTCAACTTTTTTGTGCAGGAGGAGCTTGTATTCTTTGAATATATGCTCTTGAAAATGTAAATGATTCAACAGATGATGTAAGGCCACTGGTGGATTTTGTTGATGGAATCATACTGTATATATAATTTGGAAGTGTTGGAGATAGGGTACTTAAAATTTACTGAATTTAGATGTTCTCACCTACTCAAATAGCCCCTTTTCTAAGCAACCCCTCCCTATACAGCAATCCAATATGCTGCCTCTTCCCAGCAATGGGCAGCCCCTAGGCCTCTAGTGGCTCATTGACATTGAAGAATTGGTCACCAAAAGGCACAATTTACAATATGAATGAGATGGCAGCCTCTGAGTAATTTGTACTAGAATTTTGTGTTTCGCATCCTAGAAAATGGAGACAGAATGTGATGATCTTTGGTTTGAGCCTTGTGAGTCACAAGTGCAACAGCATTCTGGACTGTTTTACACAGAAAAGTTTATTGTAGTGGATTCAGATGGTAAGTATTATTGTTGTCCATGACAACAAATTGAAGAAACCATTCGAAAGCTGAAGTCAAATGAGGCTTATTCTCCACCAAATGGATTCCCATGACTGAAAAATGATTACTGCTGACAAATCTGGACATGTTTACTTGTTGAAGTGTTGAGAAACTTAATGAGATCATGTCCTGGCAGCTACTCAAAAAAAATGCTGCAAAGTATCCAAATGCACCAAGTTTGAAGTGCAAATCCACTGGATCATGATACTGTGAATCAAAGTCAACCAATACAGGAATGAGTGCAGTCAACTAAATACCCTTTGCCATGAAGAGAGGATGACCTCCAGGGGTTATAGCATTTCTGAACATGAGTAGAAGATCAAGATTGACAACTTTTCATGATCTGCAGCTCTTGATGATGCTTAAGAGCATAGTGATGAGATTAGTATATGTGGAATGACACTACCATTAAAATCCATGGTTATGTTTCAATTTACAAGAGCAAAGAAGCACACCCCATGACAAGAGCGAGTAGGATCACAGCTGGTACCAGTCCCACTACCTGATGCCCACAAGCTGACATACATCTTTTCACAAGTCTAGCCTTCTCATGAGTCATTTCTTTGCATCCAAAAAAGCGCCACACTACAAAGTACTAATCTGGCACCATCACCTGACCAGTTGGATCTTAATCCTGCATGAGCCTCTGACAGAAAAAGTCCAGTACTCAGTAATATACATATCCACAACAGCTATTGACAATGCAGGTTCATTGGACAACACATTTTCGCCCCTTAAATCTTCCTTGTCTTGCAAGAAGCTTTTGAATTGCCTGATCTTGCTCTCGCAGGGTTTGATCTTGCTCTTGCAGGGTTTGCTCTTTCTCCCTCAGCATCTCAATTTGCTCACGCACTGTTTGATCTTTCTCCTGTACCTGTCGCTCCAGATCATGCAGCCTGTTGAAAAGTGTGTTGATGTTGTGCACTCTATCATCACAATCAATTTCTGTATCGACATCTTCTGGAGCCATGCTAACTCGAGACATGGCAAAAGTTTGACTGGGTCCCGCACAATCTGATGATTGCATCACCCCACAAGAGAAAAATGTCAAGTTTCTCAAACATAGATGGTATCAGCTGGTTATGGCATACATGCATTGAACAAAATGTGACCACACCTGAGCCAGCAATGGAATGATGCACAAACTTAAAAGTTCGAGAAACTGTGCATCTTAAGGCATGGGTCATTCCCAAATACCAACTATGGAATGTAGGTCTCATTCCTGGCACTCTTTGAACAGAATGAAGCAAACATTTCCATTGACTAGCTAAAAGCCAAGGTCATTCAACATTAGTCCCCAGATTCTGCCCTCTACCCAGCTTCTTCCCCACCAACCCAGTACCTGTCAATTTAGTTGCAAGAGTACTTACCAGTTATCAAGTAAATGCCTTTCAGATGCCTGAGTTCAGTGGAGATCCTTGAGAAAGTTGGCCTCCTTCTGACATCACCATCCCAACACCACTCGATCAGGGACAACAAAGAGGCGGGCAGCGAAGGAGGTAAAGTCGGTCTCAATCCTGCCTTCACCTTCTGTAGTAAGCCTTTCATAGAAATTTCTTCAAAGGGTGTCCTCCCTGATAGGATTTCATAGCATGTCATAGCGTAGCTGTATACATCTGATTTCAAAGGGTAATATTTCGTTTGGATCGAATCCTCTTCAGATTCAAACATGACCTCTGGTGCCATCCATCGAGTTGTCCCTATCATCAGTGTCTGTGGAGAAATGGTAATGGTAGCATTTATAATCTTCGATGTACCAAAATCTGCCACTTTGACATCCATGTACCCTGCTTTTGCTATCTCTGGAATTTGTGCAGGATTGATCAGTATGTTTCTGGACTTGAGGTCCCTGTGTGTTATCTTTTTTCGGTGCAAATATTGCATGGCCTCAGCCATTTGTAGCATGAGGTCCAGTGCAACAGGAAGCGCGAAACTCTGTTTCCTATGGTATGATGTACACGTCCTTTGGTCGAAAGCATCATTTATGGCCCCGCGAAGGTCTCCGTGCATGACTTCCATCACGATCGAACAATCACGGCCACCAATACAAACACCAAATATTTGCACGATGTTGGGATGAGAGAGGCCCGCCAAGATTTTCGCTTCTACCAAGAAGTTTCTGGAGTCAAGGCTCTTGAATAGCTTTTGCGCAGCTTTTTGGCCCTGCCACTCCACCTCAACAACTTCTCCAAAAGACCCTTCGCCAAGAAGCCTGAGGTGCCGGAGATTTTCCCGTTCTATTGTGGGCAGCAAGTCGACCGTTGTTTGCTCCATGTTCGCAGGATCGGTAGTTACCAACTTCAACAGGTACGCTACTATCTCTTGTTTATTCCAAGCTCCTGTGTCTTCCTGCATCTCTGTTAACCTTCTTCTTAAACTGTCACGATCCTGCGAAGCCGGCTGCTGCAGCAGACTACGGATCTCCTCCATCTTGAATGCGCACTCGGTCTCTCCAAACCCGTCGATAATGTCCCCAACATGCTGAAGTTCACTTGTTAGGGCATTCGAGAACACGATGTCGACCACAGCTGTACACCAGTCGAGCTTAAAGAAGATATCAACGAAAGCTTCAAAGCTATTTGTCAACTTGATTGCTGCCGTAAGCCAGTCTTGGGTGCTGCAGCCGTGTATGATTGCCTCTGCATGCTTGACTATCCGGTAAAGTTCCAGTATAGCTGCGCCTTGACAACACTGTTGAAAGAGCGCTTGCTTCTCAGGAGGTAGGCAATCCTTGTCCACTCGTGATAGAAGAGACGTCACCGTCTCTTGAAGCTTCTGCTTCAATAACCGGCACTGAATTTCATTGAATTGCAGCGGCTGGTTGTTCTCAGCTCGACCCAGTGCGTCCACCACATCTCCTGCAAGCTG
>Ga0209208_10008949_pt1 | contig 13245 bp, 10 predicted proteins | sample S1TSphfallax_3_FD_187694 | JGI IMG/M metagenome (GOLD analysis project Ga0209208, IMG submission 187694) | Host-associated microbial communities from peat moss isolated from Minnesota, USA - S1T2_Fd - Sphagnum fallax MG (SPAdes) (version 2) | ecosystem: Host-associated > Plants > Peat moss >...
AATAAACATGTTACAAATAAACATAAGCTTTGAAACATGGTAGAAATTTGATCAAAACATGTGTTTTGAAATTACATGAATAAACAAAAGCTAAGAACGTATGAAACATGACAAAAACATGTGTTCCGAAACTATAAGAATAACAAAAGTTAAGAACATACAAAACATGATAAAAAGAAAACTATAAACTATAAACATGAGAATTGTGTATACAAAATTTGGATACTAGAGCATTATGTTGGAATTACATTGCACATAAATTTTTGATACATAACATCAAATGAAAAGAATCCTAGACATCATTGATTTCCTATAAACTTGGTATCATTCTATGAAATTTGAAAACAATTTCAGAGGTCATAAATTTCCTAAAAACTAGGTATCACTCTCTAAAACTTATATTAAACCACCATTTGTCGCATCTTCACCATCCATCAATGAACATTCCAAGGGGACATCCTCTATACAAACAAATCAAAGTTTGATTATCTTGACAATGCCCAGATCACAATAGTATACATCCATTTCACTTGAGGCAGATATTCTTGTTTGCTTCACAAGCAACACACAATTGATAAACATGTCAATATCTAATTAGAGAATCAATCAAGCATGCAATTGTAATCTGGCATAGTTCATCAATAAGGCATGCAATTTTAATGTGGCAAGTCTTTTGTCCTCTTACAAGTTGTATTTTTAACAAACACATCTCTTACAATTGATGGAAGTAATTACATTACAAACCAAAGAGTTGTTAATCAAGAATTTCATTGTTGCCTTGGTGAGGAGGTTATGCAATTCGATTTGAGGATTACATAGGACCCAAGACAATGATCAAGTATATGATAAATGTATTGTTGTTTTACAAAATTTTACTTAATGAATAGCTTGTTTATTATTTCATGATCACAATGAATGAGGCTCATGAATGGATAATTCATACATTGAATATTGACAAGATTTTGGTTATTTCTTCAATTGCCCATCATCACCATTCATGGATGGACTTTCTTACAACAACACTAACAAACAAGCAAGCGAGCATGCTCAGGTGAACAAAAACAAATCTTAAAACATATTCCATGCCATGTCATGGAATATTCTCAATATATTCGTTTACCATGTGGATATCATTAAGTGACATGGAAAAATATTCTCTATGAACCCATGGAATATTTTGCCACATCACATCCATTGTTTGTTTTGAAATCAACAATGCCTTATTGACTTTGAACATGGGTTTGGCCAAGAAAGTTGTTGAGAACAACATCATGTAGTGTTTAGAAGTAAAACAAAAATGAAGGATGCATTTTATCATCCCTCGTGCAACCAATGTTCCAAATGTCTAATGTTTTTAAATAATAATTATAATATTTTCAAAAATGTTAAAATGGGTGGGAATTGCATACTTGAAAAATATTTGATGAAAATTAAGTTTTCAAAGTATATTAAATATATGATAAGCACGTGTCAAAATGGCCGAAGTATTATACATAAATATACATCACTCTACAATGATTGAAAAGTTACAAAGTGGAGAAAAAAACCATTAAGTTTTACTAGAATCTAAATTTCCTACATAGTCCAACTAACTACAAAGAGGTTTATAAATGAGATTGTGATATACTATCATAAGAGTTCAAAGACTTTAAAGCATTTCAACAAATGTTGAACTTCATCTCAACTCCATGTGCAACGATGAATGAATTCTTCAATGAGCCCATAGAACATAATCATCTATAAGACATTATACACATGTTTACATTGCATATACACCCCACAGCCACCCAAAGAACCTACCAACTTTGTGGTAGATTAAACACATGAACATCCAAGGGAATTTCCAATAGTCACATTGTATCCTTTGTCATTTGAAAAAATATAGTAAATTCGTTCATACCCAAGTGAGGGGGCATCAACAATGAGAAAAATAATGCATTGGGTAAGTAAGATGCCAACCTCCCAATTGTTGGTGTGTTGATGTATTATTTTGAAGACAAAAGGTTATGTCGCCTTCTTACCACCATGAGTTGTAGGCCAACAACTTGCATCGACTGGTTGCAGAATGCTATGAACACTCATAGTAAGCACATGTGAAATGCTTGAAATAAACAATTGGGAACCAAATAAACTTCGAACACAATTGTGGTCAAAGGAAAACCATGTTTCTTTTAGAGTTGTTACCTCCTTTTGAGTTAAGTCAGTACCTTCTTGGATGGGCCATCCAGTTGAAACTAAAGGCCTAACAACTACATATTTTCACATTGTCCCACCTACACAATGACTCAAATCATTAAAACTAAAATATTGCATATGGTGTTCCAATGATCTGCTATGAAATTGTACCAAAAACCTTGAGTAACATGGAGCAAGAGTTTCATTTACAAATTTGTAAAGGTTGATTGTTGCTTGCATTTGAACCCCATGGTTTTTTGGAGCACAAAACATTGAATTGCATAATTGGATGGGCAACATTCAATCCACCACTAGTCATCAACACAAATACTTTCCTTCAATTCCAAACCACTTCAAGATACCAAAGGTAAAAAAACACTAAAACTAAAGGGCATTTGTTGCATGCTTACATCCCCAACAATATTGAGTTGAACAACAAGAATTATTATTCATGGATGAGAGAAATTTGCATGGTTAGGATGATGAGAATCATTGTCTACACTAGGAGGACAATCGGTGGGTCACTTGGCAGACCCAAAAACCTTTTCCCCTTTGAGGTGTGGAGCATAATTAAAAAAGGACTGAACATGTAATATACCACAATGGCCACTAGTTTAACATGATCACTAGACCATTGGGCCCTCCTCAACAATAATTCATTCCTATCAAATTCAAGACCAGTCAAATCTCCTCACAAATATTGTCTATATGATGTAGAATGTCTGAAAGCCCAAAACATAATTATCATACGTCATTGTGTAGAGACAAGTGTTGCAATTCCCCAATTGTTGTAACTAAATGTTATGCATAATTTTGGTTAGATTACAAGTGGGCATGTCGTCCACTCCTCATCATTAAACCTTTGCATATCAAAAGAAAGGAAACATTAGAAAATTCAAAAATGTTATAACGGAAAAGGAAACTAGTTACAAATGGAACTTGAGTGAAAATGGACATTTCATAGTTTTGAATGCACATAAGAGAAAGGGAAGTCATAAGAAGTTCACAAAATAAATAATCACATGGACCATGAAACCTCCCCATTGTTTGACACAAAAATGCCAAAAGTTAAGCCAATTGCTAAGCTCGTGGACACCTACTTCAGAAGTAGCCCCAAATGAAAGCCACCAACAATGAATTAAAACATAGTGACTATCAATAGCCCCAATGGATGTCGCATTATTGTACTAGAGGCAAAGAACCTTGTGCTCATCTTGTAACTCAAGTTTGATCAATTATTTGGTGTGTTTATCAAGTGATTGAATCCAATGCAATAAATAGGTGCTTTCCTTATTAACCATCCTAATATAGGGGTCCATTGAATCATAAACAATTATAATTGTGTTCCAATTAACTTATGCATTATCATCCATGAATCCCTTGAAATTGGGTTCTACAAACATGTGCTTCAACATCGTTTCATTAAATTTTGTCCACATAAATCATTGAGCTTCGGTGTCCTCAAACCACTTATCACAAACCACTATGGTCAACTTTTTACAATAGGTAAGATTATACACATGACAAGCCATAATTGTCTAACCAACAACACACTTCACATGATCAAACATGATCTAAGCATTTTGCAAATCCCTTGGAAGTTGCGTTCATGTGACAAGGTTGACTCCATTTTTGACACCATTTATCAATGTTTTAAAAATAAAAACCTTTTGTTTTAGAACATGTCCTAGGAAATAACAATCCTGGATGTAGTCATAGCAACTTTTGGACTTTAATTCAAGGATGTTGTCAATATAGCCACCTCCTAAATGACACTTAAAAGAAGCAACAAGGTTACAAACATTGGGAGAGCTTAGTTCATAAAACTTGTCCTAGATGTGTTCCAATTATTCATCCTTAAAGAGCTCCATTATGCCATTGTAGAATCATCAAGCAAATAATTCGCCAATAAGGTCTTGTTAGCACTAAGGGAAATCTCAAAGATTTTTGCATTAGACATGCGATCCAACTCCTCTGCAATCAACCTTCTAGTCTCCTCAACAAATTCCCAACACTTTCCATCGCAACAGGATGGTTGTGAACACCAACATGAATCATGGCTCTTGACATAGATTGGAGTTTATGCACAACATAATAGATTTGCCCACTATAATCTACGACATAGAAGGGAAAATCATGACAAAATTTGCATCCAACCAAGGAAGCGTATGGAATCATTATCATTTGCCCTATGACTAGAATATGAGCACATTCACCACACCAAAAGGTTTCATTGCAAGAAGTAGGGTGCAAAAAGTTCTCACAAGCATCTTGCACACATCACTAGTGACCCAAGCAACAAGCCTTCATGAAGCTAAACCCAAACGAATTTATTATATTGGTTGTGACATGGCTATTATACTTTCTATCCATGCCTTGCATTTAAGAAGGGTTGTGAGTGATTGAAAGCATTGGCGACAATTCAAACAAGACATCCCCATCGAAAGCAATTGGTAAAAATTAAACTTTTTGTAGAGGGATCTTATCATAATCCAAATTTCGCAATTTGTTCGAGGTTTATCTTGGAAGCACTATTGCACATAGGCAAGAGACAACAAACTTAATACTCCCCATAAGGGTGGATGATTCTGATGACAAAGAGACGTTAAATTAAATAATGCCTTTCGGCAATTCTGTTGACAAAGTGTTGACAAAGGAAGGGGTGTCAAGTCTTCACTCAAGGAAAAATCATATAGTTCAATGAAAACAAAAAATGCAAGAACATCATAACATTGAAGGAAAATGTCGTCAACTTGGAGTTCTTGCTTCATAGTCTTGACCATAGAACCTACAGTTCCTGCCATAAGGATGGTTTCTGATAAATTATGAACCAAGCTATCACCAATAATGCGATAACGGCCATAGCCAACCACCCACTATTTCCCTTGCAAGGAGGTCATAGGAATATGGTACAAAAAACTTGAAACAAAATTATTATATCATACAATGCGTCCTTAGATATATATTAAAAACATGGCTAAAAAGCAAACAGAATTCACAAACAATGTTTAGACACAACAATCATCCCTGAATCGTCTACCATGATGGTGAGGTCCGAGTGTCCAAAAGCCTAAAATGTTCCCATGTTACAAGGGACAAAGAAGTAGTAATGAAAAAACTCAAAGGGATTTTAAGCAACAAGAATTGAATCACACACTAGGGAAAAAATTGAAGGGTTTGGAGGAAAAGGAAAAAGAACTTGGGAAATATAATCTAAGCAAGGAGTGGGACGAATATGAAATTGGACAAAACACAACAACAATGAAAACCACAAATAAGAAAGTTAGGGAGTGTATTAACAAACATTAGACTAAAATTGTAAAACTCATGTGCTTGTAGCCAAAGATAATGTTTATTGATGGAATTTGGTGCAAAGAATCAAATTTGGGATGAGGTGACCACTTTGAAAGTTATATAAGTGAAAACCCAACCTAAAATTTCTACAAGCTGCGATACATTATGTCTGGCAAGTTAAAAGTTGGAGGAGGAAAAGGTGACAACATCAAATTCCACAAATAGACCTAAATATACATAATTAGAAATTTTTTTTGGGATTCTTTTGTGAAGCATGAATTTTGGTTCCACTCATGTTCCCCGTGATACACATGTTTTGGGGATGAAACACCATGTTACTTTTTCTTATCCACTTGGGGATGAAACACCATGTTACTTTTTCTTATCCACTTGAATTAAATTCATCAATGTAGTTACATGTTTTAATTCACGTGCCCCAAAGCCATATGGAGTTGATGAAGGTTTTGACCCTCAAAGGCATGAGGCTAGGCATTAAATATGTATTCCCAAATCATTTATATTGAAAAATTTATCCCTATGACCTCAAGGATAGTGCATGTTCCCATGAAGCTAATAAAAGGAGGATTTTCAACCTTTAGGTTGGATGTGAATGGGGTGATCTTGGGGGCAACTACATCCATTTTCCAAGCTCAATTATTTTCTAACATCACCATGATAACCCTTAGAGTGTGACCATCGTTCATTTTTTAAACTTACGATCATTTTATGTGAAAATGGAAGAATGTCAAGCTTGACCACAAATATGGCATCAAATTTGTTGTCAACAACCTCAAAAGACAATACACTTGAAGTGGACATTCTTCCTAGATGGCTAGTTATAGTTACTAAGTTATCCAACCTTCTAGCACAACCCACCATTGATTCGACATTAGTCACACCAAAAATATTTTTGGTTTGTAACAAGGAAGTTGTTATTCACTTCAAACAAATTAGACATGGGCAAACATTTTGCTTTCAAAAAGTTTTATTGGATTGTGGTGCCCAACTAGAGTTATTGGACCAATCATCATTTGTGGGTCTTGGTATGATGGATGATGACCTTGAAGCATGCCCATATCAAATTCAAACATTGATGGGTGCATTCGAAAAAACCTATGTGTTTACCAAGACTAACACAAGTCAACCTATTTTATGGCAAATTCTTGAAAAAGGGGTATGTTTATTGGCATAAGCACAAGTTTGGCTACGGTTATTCAAGCAAGTATATGGTTCACAAATACATGTATGAGAACCCCAACATGGCAGTTGCAAGGTAACGTGGCTCATTTTTTGCATCGTAATCTAGTTTGTTCCATGGTGGCATGCAATACATGCTATTAACATGCCCTAAAAACAATAATTTTCCAAATTTGTGGCTAGATTTTAGAATTTCAATTTGAAGAAAAAAAAATCTATAAAAACAATTGCAACAAATATACACCAAATATATAGTAATAAACTTTTGAAGTTGAAAAATATGGACTAGTTTGTTGTTTGTGCCTTTATATACATGTATTTTTCTATATGAATTTCATTTGTGATATCTTATATGGATTCAATATATGACATGTTAAAACAAAAAAGAACATATGTGCAAAAAAATTGTTAGAAACAATTTAGTCAAAAAAAGGTTATGAACTTTTGAATGGCCTAACATTAGCCATATTTTCATAAGTCCATATCATAATCATTTTTGGGTGAATTTCAATTTTTATTTTCATAACATGTATTACAATGCATGGCTATTCTTTATATGAAATTCTTAGTTAGTCAGCCACCATGTAATTTCTTATTAAATTAATGATATCATAATAAACTACCATCTTAATCATGGGGACTTTTAAGGAGTGGAACATTTGCCAAAAATGAGCCACCTTAGTTTGCAACTACCCAACACCATAGCCCAAAATGTTTCCATGACCATGTGGGGATGTTGTTGGACCAATATCCAAAGTTATTACTAGACATAATCATGCATGGATATTTGGGGGCCATACCTCAAGACATTAAATTGTTGGGCACACAACATTTGGATGATGTTGGCCCAATAGATACGGTGATATCTAAATGGCCATGGCAAGGTCATTCTCCAATAGGTGCAAGTAATGGTCTATTCAATTCACAATTGGGGTTTTTTGGGAGCTACTATGAATGTTGTTACATCTACAACACATTCAAGAGCAACCATTCATCTATCTTTTGGAAAACGTTCCTTCGTTAAATGACTCACGTCCACAAGTTTTGGTGGCATGGCAACAAGTCCATGTTTGGTTGGGCAAACCAATTTTAGTGCATGTTGCATTAAGGCGAACATCCTTGGGTGGTACCATTAGAAACATCACATTTTGATTTTCTTGGACCCATTGAACTTTGAAAAATCATAGGACACACTTAAACAAATATTTTCATTTTTTAATGAGTAATTTATTAGGTTCCATAAATTTTGAATTTTCAATAATTTCAATAATTATATGGTGTGTTTTGATGTTTCTAATCATTGCATTCAGAAAAAGTTTCATGAATGTCACATTGATTCATTTCCTTGAACTTTTTGGTCATGAATACAAATTTGAAACATGATTTGAGAATTTTCTTGGGGTTTTTTTAAAAAGTTAATTTGAAAATAATTTTATTTGTAGGTTTTTATGAAACAATTAATTGAGTACGTATAATTTAGTTATGAATTTCCAAAGTTAAGGCTATCACTTTTTGAAATAACACTTTTGATTATTAATACATTTTTTAAAAATTAAAAATTTAAATTCCAAAATAAAATTCAAGCTATATATCAATGCTTATAATTGATAAACATGAAAAAAAATTTAAAATGAAAACATTTAAAGTAAAAGGCCCAAGAAAATAATTTTGCCATTTTTGGTTCCTTGAGGTGGTTCTTAATGGTACCACCCAAGGATGATTTCGCCCATTAGTGGGATCTCATGCACATTGATTATGTGGGACTAATTTAACACCACCTAATTTTTGTAACATGAACATGATTTGACTCCAAGACCTAAAGGTTCCGTCATGGACATCATTTTGGATTCAAAACACATACCACAAATGGTATGGCATGATGATCAACCACCTTTTACCATTATCAACAAGTTAGGCCAACCACACATAATTGTGAATTTTCCATGTTCACATGTTTTTTATAATGATGGTCCCAACATGATTTGGAATTTAAGAATGTCCCTAAACCCAATGTTAATGAATAGGAACGTGTTATGGGGTTTCATATGGGTTTCATACTCACACTACCCAAGTTTTTGGCCTATCAAAGGCCATCAAACATTAAAACATTGGTCAAGTCATGGACTTGAACTATTTCACCTAGTTTATTATCCTAAGATTGGTCAAACAACATCAATTATTCAATTCCCACCCAACCTCCATGTATTTTTCATCTTTATCACCTCTTGCATTTCATCACGGGTTATGCACATTCATGCAAGGGGGGGTAGTATGATATTTCAATTACAATTGGTGATCCTAAATGGGCAAAATGTCAATGGCAACATTTGGTTCTACACAAAGGGAAAAGGTGATGAATGCCATGAAGGCTTAATGTTTGGAATGAGGGGAATACCAATCAAATACATGGCATCCAAGATTTTGGACTTTTTTGAAGAATTTGAAAAGATGTCAAATGCACATGGAATGGGCGCTTCATTCGGGGATGCTCTCATATCAAATTGTAATGTTTCAATTACAAGCTACAACTTCAACTTTGAGCACTAAGCATGAGTCACCATGCAAGTCCAATGCACCCATAATTTTGGACACATGGGAACCAAAAATTCTTCATGCAACAACACATGAAGTGAGGCATGTAAAATGCAATAGTTGTTGCAAAATTATGTTTATTGTGTTGTTTTTAATTTCAAAGAGTTAAACAAATTTTCAAGGGGCAAGAGGCATGCATCATCTTGGATGATGATACCCCTATTTTCCAATGACCATATAGGTTGAATGACAAGGAACAAGATTGGTGAAAACTTGTATGAAAGAACATTTGGTGGAACTTTCCAAAGGGGAGTATGCACTAGCCAAAATTACACCTTCTAAGAAAAACAATTTTGGAAATTGGACTAAACAATGGTTGTGTGAAGATTATAAACTTGTCAACAAATGAACATGACGTAACAAATGTGCCATGCCATTGTTAAAAGAGATTTTCAATTTTATTAGCCAACCCAAGGTTTTAAGCACTTTGTATTTACAATTTGGATATCACTAATTGCCTCTTTTTGAAGGTGGCAAAATGAAGACGAAGTTTCGGGGCATTGGTCAAAATGGGAAGGATCATTTACATCAATGGAAGTTCCTACCTTTTGGGTTGAAATATGCACATGCAAAATTCCAAAATGTGATAGATCGAGTTCTCGTAGGCCTAGATTTGCCAAGTGTTACATTGATGACATTATTACGTTTAATTCCACCATGGATGAGCATGGTCATCACCTAAAAGATGTGTTTGAACACTTTGGGGTTGCATGGGTTGAAATTGCACCAAGGAAAATGTAAATTATCCCAATCCAAAGTGGAATATTTGGGCCATATGATTTACCTAACAAGTTTGAGAGTTCAAAAAGTCAAGGTGGATGTGATTTCCAAGGTTTCTAAACAAATTAATATTAGTTGGTTGAGGCCATTTTTGTGGTTGGCGGGTGCATGGGTTGAAATTGCACCAAGGAAAATGTAAATTATCCCAATCCAAAGTGGAATATTTGGGCCATATGATTTACCTGACAAGTTTGAGAGTTCAAAAGGTCAAGGTGGATGTGATTTCCAAGGTTTCTAAACAAATTAATATTAGTTGGTTGAGGCCATTTTTGTGGTTGGCAAACCATTATTGGCAATTTGTTAAAAGATTTAGTCAAATTACCAAGCCCTTAACCCAATTAACGGTTAACCAAGGTTGATGAAAAGTTCATTTGGGGGATGCGTAAAAACAAGCATTCAAGAGTTGAAAGCTAGGTCTAATTTTGCACCCATCTTGAGGAGACCCATTAGAAGTTGTTTTTTCCAATTACATATAGATTGGAGTGTTTTGGGACTTGGAATAGTCCTTACACAACTTGAAGAAAAAATTTGAAAAATTGTGTTGGTTTATGCAAGTTGGTCCAACAACCAAATATAGGACAAATATAGTTCATATGAAGAAGACTATTTGGGTTGTGGTCACATTCCAATTTTATTTGTTTGGTAACTCATTCACCTTGGTGACTAATCACCAACCATTGAAGTGGTTCATGGAATCTAACCAATTAATTGGGAAGGTAGTAAGATGGGCTTCATTCATTAGGAATATGATTTTGATGTCAAACATTGGGTTAGAACAATCAACAAAGATGCGGATGGGTTGAGTAGGAACCCAAGCTTTAATGAGTTGGATACCATTGTAGCATGTTGCCACGGGGAAACAAATTTGTAGACAATGTTTGCATGGCATGTTGTTTCATTCCTTTGCATTTTGCCAAATGGTCACCAAAAGGTATCAAGTCAAGCTCAAATGGATTCTTCAAATACTTATAGGAATTAAAAAATAGAACTTAATGACATTGGACATGTGGACAATTTTGGGGATGCCCAAGTGTTGACCTACTTACAAACAAGCAAATTGGACGTGGGAATAACATCCAAGGAAAAGGATCAAGTTCTTCAAAGGGCCAAAAATTACACTTGGGAAAGGAAAACATATGTTCATGATATGGCTAGATAGGTGTGTATGATCAATACAACATTTAGAATTGTGAAAAAACATTGTGAAGCATGCCTAAAAGGAATTGGGACATTTAAGGGTATGTTGTGCCTATAATTTGTTTCAAGGTCAATTTTATCATGGAAAGGCATGTACTTGGAGGTTAAACAATTTGTTTCATGATGCACGGCGTGTGATTTGGTTTGTGCATCATTTAATGCACCCATTCCACATTTATAATAACATTTACTGATCATGGGGTTTGGATATCGATGGAACTTGGATTTTGTTGGGCCATTGAGCCTAAATATTCATCATAACTAATACGTGTTGGTTATGATTGAACATTTTTTCAAATGGATTGAGTTGGTTCCATTCCATGACAAAAGTAATGAAAGGGTTGTTTATGAATTTTTGGACTAGATCTTGAATAAATTCGGTGTTTCAACATAAGTGTTCATGGATCAAGGCACATTATTTCAAGGATAAATTCCAGAATTGTGTGAACAAGCTTTGATTGACCATAGGATTATTTTTTATGATCACATTAAAACTGATGGCCACACAAAAATAATGGCACAAACAATGAATAAATGTTTATGGATTATAGAAAAGGCATACATGTGATTGGGACATACATTTGCCATAGTTGGCCATGGGATATCAATTCAACAAGTTTTTTCCCTTACATTTTGCTTTTTGGCATGGACCCCAATTATTGACATCCATTCGTAGGGATGTGGTCAATGTGGTTAATTTTGATGATCCTAATGTGTGGGTTCAAACTTGTGAGCAATGCACAACTTTGTTCAAAATAGTCATGCCCATGGCAATGGAGAACTTGGCCATCGACACTTAACATTAAAATACCTTACAATATGCCACCATTTGTGGAAATGGGCACCAATATAAAGTTTAAAGGTTTGAACCTATAAATTATGTTTATTTATAGTAGACAACACTTGCCACATTAGATGTGACAATCAGTCATGTCATTCTATGTCATGTGAAAAATGTTTTATTTTTTGGGGTTTTGTTATTTTAAGATTGAGATGGTCAAATATGGAAAGATCATGCATAAAATTGTGCACATGTCACATTCCACATGTGAATGGAAAAGTGGATCCATCATTGGTCATAGTTTTAGCAAATTTGCAATGCATGTTGTGTGAATAATCATGAGGTGTAGCAACCATGTTAGTTTGGGACCCTTATTTTAGAGGATGGCATACATGTTGTCTTACACCACCACATGTGGAGGTTCCAATAAGAGATTGGGTGTATCCATGATGCATCAAATAGATTTGTTTTGTTGTTGTGTGTTAGGCCTCAATACCAAGATATAGACATAATTTTGATTAGGACAATGGATGATTCAAAGAAGGTTGTAATTTGGTTGAACATAATGGATTACAACTAGGCAACTAATGATGGGGCTCACATTGCACCATACCTATTAATTTCATTATGTTCCGAACCAAATTCTTTTCATGGATTACCTTATTGCAATATATCACATTTGATCATAGATTTGACTATCTTATGTAGGAGGATTCATTTCAGCTAAGGGGACAACTTGTGTGCATGTTTTGATGTGTATGATTTTGTTAATTTCAAAAATGTTGGGTATCAATCTTGTAACACACAAAACTTGTCAAGTATTTGATGTAGGACATTAGTTTCTTGTAATTTGTTATTTGTGATTGGAGCCCAATTCTATATGAATAGGGTTAAAAGATTTTTTTTGTGTTTGGGGGGGGGCTTATCTCATGGTGTGGCTTTAGAGTTTCATATTTCGTGTTTTGAGATTCCATAACACATAAAAGAAATAGGCTTATGTTTTGTGTGTTTTAAACTTAGATTTTCTTGTAGTTTGCAAATGAATTTTCATGTATTTGTGTGCATGTTTTTATGTGTGTGATTTTGTTAGTTTTGATAATGTTGGGTGCCAATCTTATAGCACATGATAGAAGAAATTTGATGCCACTCCACATAGATGTTCCTAATAGAACACTAGGATCATTCAAAGTGGAAAAGATGGGGTTAGATTATTGATGTTTTATTTATTA
>Ga0209208_10008950_pt1 | contig 13244 bp, 4 predicted proteins | sample S1TSphfallax_3_FD_187694 | JGI IMG/M metagenome (GOLD analysis project Ga0209208, IMG submission 187694) | Host-associated microbial communities from peat moss isolated from Minnesota, USA - S1T2_Fd - Sphagnum fallax MG (SPAdes) (version 2) | ecosystem: Host-associated > Plants > Peat moss >...
GATCGGTTGGTTTTTAGGGTAGGTGTATTTGATCTTTGTTTCAAGGCTTAAATGTGTGCATAATTTACAGAGCAAAAGGAGATAGCAATTGAAAAAGCTGGGTCATCACTAAATTGGGATGACACGCGAAAAATGAAGTACACATGGCAAGTGATGCAAGAGTGTTTACGCCTACAACCTGCAGTTGAGGTGGGGTTTCGAGAATGTATCAAAGAATTTGAATATGAAGGATTCACAATTCCAAAAGGTTGGAGGGTAAGTTGGTGAAGCTTCAACAACAAAAAGCTACTAGTTTGTTTTATGTTTCAAACCAATGTTGAAGCCTTAACAAATTGTATGGTGTGATGAATCATGACATTGTTTCTACTCACTAACATTTCCTCATTTTTGTGGAATCAATCCTTCCAACTAGGGTATAGAGCTCTCTATAGATACAATATTGGTATCAATCCTTCCAACCAGAGTGGATAATTAAAACCCTAATTATGACCAAGACATTTGTCCCTTGCCCCAAGGGTGCTTGAAAGGCCTCCAAGTAGGCTAATATATAATTGTATGACACCATTGTAGCCTAGCTATTTTTAAAAGCAGTAGTGCATCTTATGCATGTGAACTCCAAGTAGTAGATCTGTAGCACAATAAGTTATCAAAGCATTAGATCAAGATTCAATGGCCATTTCCATGTTACCACAAGCCACATCGATAAGATGTTTGGATGATGTTGCCTTGGGAAATCATTTCTACCCTTGACATGTCTTAGTTGCTAAAGATATCTTTTTTGTTTGAAAACATCCCTCCTGACTCCTGTTTGTTGTGTTTCCAGTTATTTTGGCATCTTGGGCGCTCACACATGTCACCACAATTTTTCCCAAATCCAGAAAGATTTGATCCAGATCGGTTTGAAGGACTTGGACTACCACCCTTCATTTACATGCCGTTTGGAGGTGGACCACGCATATGTCTTGGTGCAGAGTTTGCACGCACAGAAATGGTTGTGTTTTTGCACTACTTGGTGCTCAATTATGAATGGAATATGGTTGATCCCAATGAGGGAGTTGTTCGGAGTCCACTTCCTGTGTTCCAAAAAGGACTTCTACTCAAAATTCGTAAGAAACAGCCCTTGGAAGTTCACTAGTGTTGGAAGACACTGTAGGAGAGTTAGTAAAGAATTGGAAAAATGGTCATGTCAACTTCATGGTGACTTAATGGTAGTGAAGAAGGCATGTGTGACAGATTGTGCATTGTGTGTAGCAAATATGTTAGCGTTTAGGGTTTAGTAGGGTTTAGTAGATGACATGAAGACCTGGGGTTATATATTTTGTGCCTGTTGAACCTTGGAATGTGCCATCTCTTGAATTTTAGAATTTTTTGCAGCCTGAATGCTCTGATGCAATCAGCTTGCAACTCTACCTATTTGTGTTGGGACTTTTACAGAAATAACTAATTGTCAGACAATGTTTATTGGGTCTCTGCTTGAAATTTTGTCCAGGTATCTAAGCTAAGTCATGTCAGTAAATGCTCAAAGAAACATCAAGTTATTTTAAAGTTGTATCATATTAAACAATCAAAATTGTTTCAACCAAGACATTCTAAGTTCACATTAGGATTCTAAATTTAGCCACATTATAGGAAAACTACAATGGTGAAATTGAAGATTCAAGTCTTTCACAACAATGTTGTTTTTCAAATTTTTGGCAATAATGATTTTCATTCTACACAATTTGAAGAAAACCCACATGCTTCTTTATTGGGTGCTTTTAAACAATTGCAAATTTAATCTAAATAATTTCTCAATCAGTTCAGATTCTGTTTCACCAATGCCAGATGCAAGATTTGCAGCCCTTTGTGGGTATTTAAAAACATTAGAGATGAACAACAACAGACTTCAAGTTTGTCATGGCTATGGAAGTGTGTCTCACAGAAGCACTGTGGTCAGTGCAGTGTGAACTAGCCTTTCACCTTTACTGAAGAATGGAAGTGTGTCTCACAGTGATGATGATTTTCAGGACTTATGAAATAGCATCCTCTTGTCATTGCCCTAAAAAAACTATAAGAGAGCCTTGTCGGGTACCAGCAAAAGCCGACATCTTTGAGAGAGTACTGTTGGGTACCAGCAAAAGCCACAGCCTTTGAGAGAGTACTGTCAGGTACCAGAAAAAACCACAGCCTTTAAACCAACTTGGAATGAATACCAAAAGCAATGAGGCTGTATTGACTCATGGGTTTGAGGCGGTAGAGACGATAAAACTAAAGCTGATCACAAACCAAGAAGAGAAGAGAAGAGAAGAGCTCTGGCTGTGTAGTTTGGCAACAAATAAAGACAACTTCTAGTGCAACAAATCCACAAGCTCAAAGTTCACATGTCTCAATGGTATGTGTCTGTGTCAATTGATTCTTCAATAATAAGCACTTCTAGGGCAGCTCCATAAATCCTCTGAATGAAAAAAAAAATCATTCCTCACATGTCCTCTGTTTTTTCTGGCATGGCAAGCAGAACAATCTCTAAAACACCTGTCAATCTGCCATTTCCCTTTCTCATACTAGTATAACAAAAAAGAAGCCAGGCGAGGAGGATGTTAGAGACTCCAAGACATGGAGGAAGAGTAAACCACCCTCATCAAAGCTTCTATGGGAGACAATGCAGGTTTTGTTGTCAGATACAAAAGTCCGAACCTAACTTTGTCAAATTCTTGAGAATCTTGAGAAATAATATTCACAGTGATGTGTGAAAAATCTCAGAGTAAAATCTCAGAATTGCACAAAACAAGTACCTTACGTCAGGCACTCCATATCCAGGCAAAAAGCTTCAGAGAGGCTTGAGAAAATCAACCAAAGGTATTATAGCGTCACATTGTCTGACCTGTGAAGCACTTTGGCTGACAACAGTTCCACATCGGTCCAAAGACAGAGAGTTTTTCCAAAGCCAAATCTCAAACCTTCTCAAAACATTCCAAAGTTTTGGAGTTCTTAACACTCCAGCTGCTTCTGCTCCTGTGTTGGAGCACCTGCTGTAGCAGAGAGTAACAGGCTTTGCTGTCACTTGCTTGGTTTCATGCTTGCATCAGAAATACTCTCCACCGTCTCAAACATTCCACTCCTGTCCAGGATGACACTTGAAATGCAGTCAATCTCATGAGTTTCAGGAGTCTCTTTGAATCTCCTGCCTGGATAATCTCGAGGACCGCCTTCTCAAAACGTCATCTTGTACAAGATCATGAGGCACTTCAGTTGACATAATTCTCTTCCTTGTAGGTGGCTGCTGGATCGCTTTGGAATCCAAACATTCAATCTTTTCACACCCTTCCACAGAGGGGGAGTGATCCGGCTTTGTACTACGCTGTGCAGAGGCCTTAGACCTAAATTTATTGGCCTCTCCCCTGGCTGACCGTTTTTCTCCCTTCTTGTGCAGTTGCTTTACTTCAGGAAGACACAGCTCGTGCTCTTCACTAGTTTGCAGAGAAGGGGAAGAAGAGTTAGGATTTACATCCGGGAGCAAGATCTCGTCTCCCTTGGGTTGCATTCTTGCTCCCTTCTTCTTGCGCACTTTCTTGTCGTCAGGAGAAGAAATTTTTTTCTCTTCACTACCATCCGCACGAGGTGGGGGAGGAATCTCAGAGTTGAATTCATCAGGGAGAGGAAGCGAAAGCTCCCCCAATTCACAGATACGGTTCCAGACAGGGTCACTCACCGGCACGACAGAAAGGCGAGGCTGCCGCAACAGAATCCAGTTCGCCATACACGGCTCCGTTTTGAGGACAGCGAGAGTGACGGGCGAAGGGAGCGCAAGCAGCTCCCGCACGTCCACCATCCCACACTTGCCAGCGGCATCGGAAGGATCCGGGTAGAAGCTCCTCACCACTTTCACCAATCCGACAACGGCGGGATGCTTACCAGAGTGGTAGAAGAAGCACAAGTCACCCTGGCGCATGCTGCGCAAGTGCTTCTGCGCTTGCGCGTTGCGGACCCCATCCCAGTGCGACAAGCCACCGTTAGCCGCTTGGTGTTCCCATCCCCACTCAGCCGGCTCCGTCTTCAGCAGCCAGTACGAGCAGCTCATGTTCAGCTCCACGACTTAGCGCACTCACTAAACCCTAAACCCTAAACCTAAACAAGTTCTCAATATTTCCAAAAAAAACCCTAGAAACAAGGAGGGAAAATGAAACAACACATACCCAAACCCTTGAGAACTTGTCAATGCTTTTAAACCCCTTTAAACCTGCCATCGACTTGTTTGCTCGAAATTTGGCTAGCCAACTTAACATTATAAGTTTTGCACATTTTTGAAAATGAATGATGTTTTCTTAACATTTGATATTACATTAACATTTCACTTAACATCCATTTGACATATCAAATTTCATGTCAACTTTAGTGTTATGTTTAATAACAAATGTGAACACCTTTTAAGTTAACATTATTGTAATACCTAAATATGACCTAATCACCACTAGGTGTGCACACACCATCAATGTAGTAATATATATAGAAGGTATTGAATTGGATTTTGTGTAGGTGTGAAAAAAATATGTTATTGCCTACAAATTGTTGGATTTAGTGGTCTGCATTTTTTTCTTAGTTATCTTGAATGAACTAACACTTAAATGTGTAAAAAGGTTTAATAGGTTTGTGAGAATTTTTGAGGACCAATGGAACGGTAAAAAAAGGATCATTTCTTTGAATGTTTAACATAATAAAGTTGTGTGTAAAATTGAAGATTTTTTTTTTAAAAGACCAATATGACTATTGGGTTTGGTTGTTTGGATTAGTTTTCCCGACTTTATTTTGAGTGAAGAACTAGTTCAATGTGCACCTAATTTATGAATAAGGTTCTAACACATTACTTGCACACTTTGTTGGTTATACCCATAGGGAAGAAAATACACATGAATGCAATATTTGGGGGTACAATTTTTGTTCAATCTTGAACCAATGTGTGGATAACAATTATGCATCTAATGGCATGAACATTTAAAGGTGTCCCATAGAAGTGCACGCATGGATTTAAAAAGTTCTAAATTCATTCAAATGGAGGTTTTAGTTTGGACCTCTCCCTTGGGTAAATAGGAAAGCCATTATGTGATAAGTTGTTTGTTTTGTTTGAAAGATCCTCTAATTCCAATCCAAGGAATTTTAAATAATTTGTGAAGCCATTAGGTCTAGGCTTTTCACTTAGTTTTTCACATTTTTAAACTATTGGTTCATGTTTTTTTTAAGGTCTTAAATGGGTCTAATTGCAAATCAAATCTGCTCAACTTGGTGGACTTAGTAGAAGAAATTGGTAACAATTGTATGGATTAGAGTCTTATGGTCCTTCTAACTATTAATGGAATCATATAACTTCTTCATAGTTTTGGAACATAGACATGTTAAACAAAAAGGTTAACAAGAGTATAAATTCATATGGTGAGTAATGCCATGTCAAATTTGTTCCAATTTTGTCAAAAGTGACTTGGAAACTTCTCCTTTCTACCAATGTGATAGATTATGCATCAATGGTAGGATTAGGAATATAATGATTGCAAGATTCAATTAGATAAAATATCACACCTAAAGCCATATTTAAGTGAAGGTTTGGAGTTGTTTGTGGGCATGTAGGTGTCATGAATTGTTTTATAAGTGACATTTGCAAGAAGCTTGTGTGTGGGATCAAAGCTTGGAGTGTTTAAAGAACTATTTTTTTGGGTCCATACTAGTGGGACATATGCTTGTGCTAAATATGCAAACCCCTATAATTGATTCTGCTTTGCATAACCTCTATAACTTTAATAATGATATTGTGAACTTTATTTTGCTTATGCATGGTGGTAAAGTCTGAAATTGATGTGGTAATAGGCCTCTTTGTTATTTTTGGTTATGGTGAATAGATACATTTCTAGTAAATAGTTTTGCATAGTTAAACTATATCATATCACCATGGAAGAATTGCAACTTCTTGTGGTTTCGTTATGTCAAAAACATAGATCTTGTTTTATAGATGAAAGGTTCATGAATGTTTTGCAACATCATAGCTTAGTTTTTTAGTACTTTTGTAATGTGGACAAATGAGGACAAAAAATTTTGTATCTTTCTATGTCCGATTTCAACTACATTATACATTCATCACACTATTGGAAGGTGAAGATGTTTGTGAACTTGGCTTTGAGCCAACAACAAATGAACATCAATATCACAATGTTTGTTGTTGTTTCCTTCTCCCTCCTGTTTTGAAACCTTTTCTTTTGTTGCCATGTTATGTAAGTTGATTAAATGTGTAGGCCAAAAAATAATTTACATCAAATGCTTGAGACGGTTAGCACAAAAGGCTTTAAAGACATTTTTTTACATTGAAGATTGTGTGAAACCAATTTAATAAATAAAAATCGTTTGTATTATTGTATGCAACAACAAGGTGGAAGTCAAGGTGGATCACAACAACACATTTGGGTTTTGTGACTAACCTTTACAACTACATATTAGTAAAAAAAGGACATGCAACTAGTGACTAATGAGTTATTAAACCCTTGTCATTTCACCCATTTAATCGCAAGGGACGTTCAATTGCAAAGCCCAATCATTTTAACAATTAGGAATTTTAATTTTTCTTATACTAATGAAATTTCATGTCATCATTAACCTTGATATGACGTGTAAAGTGCATGCCATTTTAACTTAATCATTTAAAATCACCCAACCATTTATGGGTAGGGCCTACATGTTTATGACATCTTGTTGTTAATACCAATGATTTCCAATTTGTTTTATTGAATAAAATGGATAAAAATAACTAAGCACATCAATTTTTGTGTAATGGTTTTTTTAATGAAACAAGATTGAACCTTTCCTTGAAAAAACTTATATATATTTTTTAAGTTATACACAATATGCCATAATTGTAAATGGAAAAAATATGTCATTTTTGTTATTAAGTACTATTGAAATATTGTATTAATTTGGTATGAATAAAAACATAAAGGTGCAATTAAACCATGTTTATAATAAGGTTTAAACTAAATAACCATAACTTGTAAAACTTTAACCTTATCCCAATATATTATCCTATATTTTAACTCTTATGCTTTATATTTAAAATTTAAAATTGTATACCTTATAACTTATCATTAAACTTTAGACATTATGCTTTAGATTCTAAGTTTCATATTGCATATAATTGGGTCCATTCATAGTTGGGGTCCCAAAAAGGAAAAAAAAAAATCAAGATGTTTTTAAAGCTATTTTTTACAAATGATGTTTATATGGAATAAATTTAAATTTAAATTTTTGAATAGTCCAAAATAAAACAATAATTTGATGGTGATGATTTTTTACATGCATACATAATTATGCATCAATATTTTTGTTTACAAACATAAACAAATAAAAAATATCAAAATGAGTTTTTAAAATCAACTAAACATTTTTTTTTTGCATGATATTTCTTGCACATGTGACTTGCGTTTAGAGCTCAAAATTTTGAACCTAATGAATATAAAAAATTAGTCAAATGATTTAATAAAGAAATCATTTCCCTTGAAAGCTTTTGCTTCAAAATTTCAAAATTTTGAAATTTTTATATCATTTTTTTTCATCAAATTGACCTAATGAACATGTAGTTGCATAAAAGGAAGAATTTTATTTTACAAAAAAATTGAAAAAAATTGCATTATTTTATTTTTAAAAATGTAATATGGATAACTAACCATAAATTGATCAAGGACTTAGAAGGACTTTTACACAAATCCCAATAATTATTGGATTTAAAAAAAACTTGTTTTCAATACTCCAATTGTAGGAACATAACAATACAACATAGTTATAATTTATTAAACACTGAAAATCAAATTTTTTTTTGGGCAATCTTCTTTCAATTAAACTCTCCTTTTTAGAAACCCAATTGTGAATGAACCCATTGTATACCTTATACTTAATATCCTTTGTGCCATGACCTTAATCTTGGGTAGGTAACCAAATTGGGCATAAACAAAAGAATTAACTAAAACATGCCCATGACATGGTAAGAATGAAAGACCCACCCAAATGAAACTAAAACAATAATTTGAATGTAAAAATGAAACTAAAAAAATAGTTTGAATTTAAAATTTTAAAAATTTCCAAAATTTTCATACTATTAAGATCAAAAAGTTTATCACCACAACCATAGGTTGATAGATTTAAGGGTGCATCAATTGGTATTAAAGCTCCACTTGGAGTTTGAATTTAACAAAATACTAACATAGTGATATAAATGTTAAAGAAAGCAAAAAACAACATGAGCTTAATGAGTCACCTCTTGAGCCTATGACAAAAAGGCCTTATGATAATCATGAAACTCAACATGAGATCACTCATTCAAATTTTTGTTATGAATGGGATGACGAAATGCCAAAATCAAAATTCACCTTGGGAATTGGGAGACTTGTCTAAAATGAGATTTGGACAATAAAATTGCATATGGTTTTAATGATTTTTGGCTTGTTGGAAAGAACCCAAAAGACAAATAAACATATAAAGAAGTGCCTTTGCATTGGCAAAACAAAGTTGTTTATCAACCATTAAAATTTAGAATGATATGTAAAGGACAATAGTGTTTCAATGTGATTTGTAAACTCAAATTGCAATTTGAAAATGCAAATGGCATCTAGTTTAGGGGATTGACATGACATTGGAAAGCTCTTAACACAAGCTATAAGATATTTTCTTGTATGTTTCATTTGGTTGAGTCCATTAAGAGTTATGAAACTCCAAAATTGTAGAATACCATAATGCCAACATTTGGGATTGAAATTTGTGGGTCTTTGGAAAGTTCCATGTCAATGTAGTTCCTAAGGGAACTTCCAAAATACATTATGTTGCCAATAATGCCTCCTTCATGGGTTTGAGTTGAAATGGCACCAAATGCTCTATTTTGCAATTGAAATTCATTTGAAAATGCTTTGTGAAGTGTGTCAATTCATTTTAGTCATTTCAAAGTTTTCAACCCCTTGTCCTAGTCCCAAAAAAACTATGAAACATGCCTTAGGTTTCCATAGTTTCATTACTATAAAATCAAGAATTAACATTGATATTGTTCAACAAGTCTAAAAGGGTCCAAGCATGACTAGGATATCCCATTCCAAACATAAAGATTCCTAAGACAAACATTGAAATTAGGCATCAAAACAAAAAAGATGGTAGGATAACCATTTAGTTGAGTAAAACTTAATGACTGAGGACACAATGAATTCATTTATTGTTCATAGATACATACATTATTAAGATACTTTCCAAAATTGGTTCTTGAGGTGTCCTAAATGGGTCCTTGTTCATTTTAATGCAAAATGAAATAAACACCATTTTTTTTGTTAGCAATTTGTAAAATATACATTGTTTGAACTAATGTTGGCAAGTTCTGGGATTTTGGTAGTTGAAGGTCTATATTATGAATTAGGTTATAAGGTCTTCAAATTGGAGGTTTCAAACTAACTTGGAACAATTGTTTTCTTTTGGGCAATTTTTTGCAACTTCGTGACCAAAAAAAGGGATAGTGAATTCAATAGAGGGATTTTTGAGATTTGAAAAAAAAAATTGCCATGTTTTGATTAAAAAACTTAGAAGTCACCAAATTTAGATAGTGTGTTCTTGTAGGTCACCAAAACTAAATAGGATTCCAAATAAGATCTACTAGTCCACCGATACAATCGTAATTTACTGCTAATTAATGTTGAGAATTGCTAACGCACCCCTAAGCTCCTTCATGGACTCAACAACGAATCCAAAGGTGAACAATGGAAGGAGAAGGAGTTGGGGCGCATCCCCTGGCTCGCAACACTTCGAGGGTAGAAATGCATGCTTGCTGGAGCTCCAGGATGGGACTAGGAAGATTGACAAGCAATTCAATCACTCACACAGACTTGCACAAACCAAACAACAAGTTGGTTAATGTGTGTTTGGAGCACTTTGGTGCATAAAACATTTTGGTGCACGGACGAGCCACAAGTAAACATAAACTCACAAGATTCACCACGGCCCGGACTTGGGGGAAGGCACCACCTTCCCCCTTATAGTATACTATGTGCCTGGCCACGGGACTAACACCCAAATGTCATTTAGTCTCGGGACTCCCAAGTGGGAGTTCCAAAATTCCCACAATTGGGTTTCCCACGATATCCAAAATTAAATGTACCATTTTTTGGACCAATTATACTGCATGCATTATAATACTTGACCTAAAAGTGCCCCAAAGGGGATCACTGTAATGTGTGCTTTCACCCAAAACTGAAAATGAAAATTGTATTTATATCATTTATTTTAAGTGGCATTTCAAAATATATGAAAATGTAGTTGCTTTTGTGATTTGGGATGTGCTTTATAAGCCATAAGACATTATGTGGCATTTTATTTCACTTCAATTGTGACTATAAATCTTAATTACAAATGTACATGTAATTAAATGTAACAAAAATGAGTTGGCCATTTAAATTGTTGGAATTAATGATCTAATTTTTTTCCTTAGCTCTCTTGAATGAACTAACCATTAAATGTGTAATAAGGTTTAGTAGGTTTCTAAAACTTTAGAAGACCATTTTAATGGTATGTTGCACGCCACTTGCACATAAGGGAATTGAGGCGATTATCAACTTTTAGTGGTCAAGAGTCAAATTGCTAATTTGATTTTCGACCTTTCTTTTGGCCATAACTTGTGTCTTAAGTGTTAAAATGGGTCATGCGAGCCCATTTCAAACATCTATGTTTCAAAAGTTTTTTAATGATATAAAGAATTTTTCGATCCCATGGGTTTTGACCCTTGTAATTGTTTTTTGAAAATTCGAAAGTCCATCAAGACTCCTAACTCCCAAAGTGAGAATTCACTTAGGAGTGTGAAAGTTCATTTTCTCACACTCTCTCACATTCTTTCACATTCTTGGGAACACGAAATGTAATTCCCGCCCTTCACACTTAGCCCGCACCTTTGTAAGCCCTTGCCTTGGTCGCAAGCCCAAGGCTAAAGTTGCGATAATTGCATTCAATGCACCTATTTAAAGAATTAAAAAAAAAAAAACAATGCTTGGAACCATCATTGGATTGATTGAATAACCAACCCTTTTATAGAATTAAAACTCGAACTTGGTGTGTTGTCCCATTTTAAATAGGTTGATTGGTTATATATAATTTTTATTTTGAACTACGTTCATTGAACAAACTAAAATTACACAATTTTTTGGTTTTAGTTGTGTGTAATGGAGCTGGAAACAAATTGATTTAAAATTCTTTGTAAAAATGATCAAAATCAAAGGTTTGTAAATTTTAAATAATCAATTTCAAGACCATATTGGAGGTTCCATCAAAAACAAAAAAAAGGGTTAAAACTAGGATTGAAAGTTCCTTTTGAAATCAAGAACTTGACAAAATTGATTTGCACCTATGAAAGATTTATAAAAAAATAAAAATCCATAGTGGCTCATATTTTCTCTATGCCTAGGAAAGCTCAAAGAATTCAAATTCAAAGCCTTGTGCACAATAATAAAACATTTATCTATCAATAGTTTCATTGATTCATACACAATAATACTGAAGGTGTTTGTGATATAAAAGCTTGGAGAAAAAAGGTTGTTAAATTGTTCTCAACAAGTTTTTGAACAATTTGTAACTTCAGTTGAAAACGTCTTGGATTTTTTCCTAGGACTTGTTATGAATTCTTATATACTTTAAAAATTAAAAAAATGCATGCATGGAATAATATCTCAGTAATATTTGTAGGATATGTATCTATGAAGGAAGGTATTTTGTTTGTTTTGTTTTGTACCGATGAGATCCACTGAACCGGGATGCTTCAGATTGCGTTCTTGGTCTCTTTGGAAAGCTTTCGAGGAGGAGGGGTGCATTGGCTTGGTTTCATGGCCTTTGGACTTGCGGTGTAGAAGTTCTTGAGTATTGAATGATTTTTTCACTGACAATTAAATTAAGTTGTAACTGAAATTTTCAGGGGGATTGGAATGTGCCTTTAGTCTTGTTGGAAAGATCTAGATGAACAGGATTTAATGAAATTTATTTGGTAAAATTTGGATTCAGAATGTGGGAGACATTGATTTTTAAGTGATTTCTGCCACTGAAAATTCGAATAAATTCCAAAAAAACCAGGTTTTGGAAGGAAAAATCAGCTGAGAATGTGGTAACACTTGAAGGCTTACCGTTCAATTCAAGCATGAATTCCTTTGATATTGGGCTCTTCAAAAAATTTGATCCATGCATTGCAAAACAATGTTCACATGCTGAGTTTCCGTATTTTGTAATGGGTTCACACTTGGGCCAATGGCACAGGCCACACTAGTCAATATTAAATTAAGTTTTCAAAGAGTTTGCAATTGAGGGGGTGCCCTTGATATTCTTTGAAACAATCATTTTTGATACCTTAATCTTGCTTGGACTCAACGGTGTGTCATTTCCCAACCATTTGTATCATACCAATATTTAGAAAAATAATTCACTATTTTCATTTGTATGTTTAATCTCTTGTACACCTAAAAGACACTCATGAGTCTACATTCACTCAAGAGCCACAAAATTGCAAGGAATTAATGGAATACTTTCCTACTACTCTTCTTTAAATCAACTCATACAAACTATTGAATTACAAAGTTTTTTTCATGTTCACAATATACAAATGGAATACTTTCCTTCTACTCTTCTTTAAATCAACTCATACAAACTATTGATTACAAAGTTTTTTCATGTTCACAATATACAAATGGAATACTTTTCCTACTACTCTTCTTTAAATCACCTCATACAAACTATTGGATTACAAAGTTTTTTCATGATCACAATATACAATAAAGAGAAAAAAATTCAACAAAAATTCAAAAAAAACCACTCATTTAAAACGAGTTTGGCTTTCAAGTTTTACCAACCATGATGAGGTGACCACCCTTGGAGTGTGGAGGAAACTTAGGCCCACTTTAGACGAGGCTCCAGGGTCCAATTTCATAGGAACCAATTTGGACTGATTTGAAGCCAATTGAATCCTTGAGTTGGGCTGTACCTTGGTCCCTAAACAAGCCTGATTCTTGGTTCTCCAAATCAGGAGCTCTTCTTTTAGCTCTCTATTTTTTTAGCCTCAATTTGCCACTTTTTGGTCCAAACCAATTGATTTTGGTCGTGTAGGTTTAGCCTCAATTTGCCACTTTTTGGTCCAAACCAATTGATTTTGGTCGTGTAGGTTTAGCCTCAATTTGCCACTTTTTGGTCCAAACCAATTGATTTTGGTCGTGTAGGTTTAGCCTCAATTTGCC
>Ga0209208_10008951_pt1 | contig 13243 bp, 16 predicted proteins | sample S1TSphfallax_3_FD_187694 | JGI IMG/M metagenome (GOLD analysis project Ga0209208, IMG submission 187694) | Host-associated microbial communities from peat moss isolated from Minnesota, USA - S1T2_Fd - Sphagnum fallax MG (SPAdes) (version 2) | ecosystem: Host-associated > Plants > Peat moss >...
ATGAAGAAGGTGGGGGGTGGGGTGTTGGGGTGGGAGGTGGTGGGGAGGATCCAAGGCTGGGGGGAAATTTTAGCAGCAGCTAAAATAGGGACCAAAACGCGTGAAGCAAAAGCGCGCCAAATTAGGAGGAGGGTGCCTGTAACAAAATTTTGCCGGGCTGTTTGTGGGCGCCCTGTCTGGCCTGCTTGCCTGCCTGCCTGCCTGCCTGCCTGCCATTCCAGCTGCTAACTTTTCCTCTAATTTGGTCCCACATCTAAATATAGCCCCCCACTACCCATCCCCTTGTTCTCTTCTGTTTTCCACTTCGCAGCTCTTCTCTCTCTCTCGCGTTCTCTCTCTCTCTCTTTGTGTCTTCTGTCTCTTCTGTTCTGTGTTCGCTGTGTTTCTCTCACATGCGCTCCGTTTTGGTGCGGTTTCTTTCACTGTGAGCCGAAGAGGACTTCATGTTGTTGTTTTTTTTGGTTGCTGGTGGAGGTTTGTACGTGTGTGTACGTGTTTGGCATTTGTGTGAGTTTGTAAGCTTCTGGCATTTGCAGTGGCAGCCAGAGACAGGACAAGAATAAAGAAGAAGGAGAAGAAGAAGAAGAGGAGTAGGAGTAGGAGTAGGAGGTGGAGGAACAGTAGCTGTTGTTCTCTTGACCTTTGTCAAGTTTTTCTGCCTTGTTCTCTCTTCTTGCCTCTCAAGATTTGGTGATCCTACCTGTTGCATTGGGTGGAGGGGGAACCGGCAGTTGTTGGAGAGGTTTTAGTGTTTTTGTTGTTGTTGTTGTTGTTGTTGCTGCTCCTCAAGCTGCTGTATTGGACTTGTCTTGCCTATCTGGAGCTGCGTGGATGTGCTTCTGGCATTCTTTTCCAACTGCGGCACACAATTTGGTACGGTGTGGTTTGCGGGTTCCAGTTGGGCGAGCCAGCGAGGGACCCAGCTCGTTAGCTAGCTAGCTCTCTGCTTTTGTTGGAGCTTCTGTTGTTGCTTTTTCTGTGTTGGGTGGGTGGATGGTTGCAGAGCAGTAGTAGATCGGTTCTCAGTGTGTGCTCTCATATTCAGGGAGGGAGATTTTGGGTTGAGAATCTTGTTGGAATCATGGAAGAGAGAAGAAGGGAGCCGGAGGAGTAGTTGTGGCTTGTGGGTGGTCTCCTGCACTTATGTTGATGCGGTGCATTTTGTTTCAGTGCAGTCTCTCTCTTGAGGAAGGAGCAGCAGCAGCAGCAGCAGCAGCATTTGGACTGAAAAGGGGAGCTGCAAAAAAAAAAACACTGCATTGGCGGATGGTGTTTATTTGAAGAGCAGCAACATTGTGATGATGTGCAGATAGCATGTAGACAGTGGGAGCACTGCAGAGCTCGAAGATGGCGATGGGTAAAGTCTGCCATGTGTTGGAGAGTGGAGGAAGAGGAGGAGGAGCGGCTGGCGCTGCTGCTGAGGGAAAGTCCTCAAGGATGGCGCCCAGTATTGACTGCATTGCTAGTCTCTATTGCGCGGAAGATGTGAGTGGGAGTGCGTGGGATGACGAAGAAGAACACATCAAAAACAGGGAGGAGATGGAGGGAGTCCAGAGGTCGATCCATGTCCAACCTGTTGTGTTCCTGGATTTTCCTGTGGAGGATGAGGAGGCTATATCTATGCTGATGCAGAAGGAGGCATGCTACATGCCTGAAGCAGATTACTCAGGAAGATATGAGTCCAATGACCTCAATGCTGCAGCTCGGCAGGACGCCATAAGCTGGATGCTGAAGGTGGCTTTCTTTCTTCAGGACAGAGACAGACAGACAGGAGCATCCTGCATCTTTCTGTGCAGATGATATTCCTGCTTGCCATGTCATCTTTGTTGAGCTTAGTCTGTTCTTTCCCCGTGTGTGACATTGCCTCATGAGTCCCATGATCTTGCCAATGCCTTTTGACAATGTCTCTGCATTGTCACCTACCCACTATGCAGCTGGACTTGATTGTGTTCTCTTTATCTAAGACAAGCTCAGAAGAACAGCAGCACATGTTCAAGATTGTGTAACTGCCGCCTGAGTTGCAATCTGAACAATGGTTTGAAAACTGGAGATGGTTGGGGAGAAAAACAGATTACTGAGTTTCGGATGGCTGTCGTGCCATCCTGATGTAGTCAATCTGTGATGATGCCCCAAAGAAAGAGCTGTGCAAGAACCTCAGCTTCTGACATTGTCTAGAGCTCTGTGTTGTATGACAGGTGCAAGCTTATCATAATTTTGGTCCTTTGACCGTTGCCCTTTCTGTAAATTACATGGATCGGTTCATGTCACGCCATCACCTGCTGGTATGATTGCTCAGCTAGCTCAAGCAATGCAGTCTTTTCTGCTGAAGCACTTAGGACTGCATGCAGTCTTCCATCTCTGAAGTTTTTTGTCTGCCCCAACAGCATCAGTGGATGTCTGTGGAGTCTTAACTTTTGAGTGGGTGGCTGTTTTGCAGCAAGGCAAGGCTTGGATGCTTCAGCTTCTGTCAGTTGCGTGTCTTTCTCTGGCAGCCAAGATGGAGGAGACAGAAGTTCCCATCCTCCTTGACTTGCAGGTTTTTATCTCAGACCATCTTTTGGTTATTGTTAGAGGTTTTATTGCCATGCAGAGTATGCAGTGTGAGTGGCCATGATAAGCTTGAGATTTCTTTGTACTTGATATGGCTGATGAAGAAAAAGTACTTACAAAGAGCAGCTGATGCAATGTAGGTTGAGGATGTTGAACACATTTTTGAGGCACATGACATCCAAAGAATGGAGCTTCTCGTATTGTCGACATTGGAGTGGCGAATGAGCTCTGTTACAGCATTTTCATATGTTGACTATTTCTTCCACAAGCTTGGCATTAGCAACACACTGCTGAGAGCTCTCTTATCACGAGTCAGTGATATCATATTGGCAACTGCAAGAGGTGTGCTTTTCTTTTGACACACCACTTAGGGTTTCCCTCAACATTGATGACTCCTGTTCTCAGCAGCATCTGGTATATGTCCATATTGCTTCTATATCAATCCTCTGTGGTTGCAGCTGCAGCTACTTATCTGCTCCCTTGTTTTAGGTTTGCATTTTCACTGTGACACTGACTCCAGTATACTCTTGGGTGATTTACAGAAACCATATTTCTTGAATATCAACCCTCCATAGTTGCAGCTGCTGCCACAATCTGTTCTCTTGAAGAAGTCACAGCCCTAAAAGCTGCTGATCTTCATGGAGTGTTTGCGGATCTATCAGTTGACATGGTGAGGATCATCACTGCATGCCATCTTTTACAACGTCAATCTCTAGTACAATTTCTGGTTTTTTGGATTGCAGAATCCTGATCTAGGGTCTGACATTGAACTAATATTATACAGGATGCATTTAAGAAGTGCTATGAGGATATGCAAGAGCATTTGTTGGATTCACATGGCCAGCAGCAACAACCATCCAAACGGAAGGGTTTCTGGTGCTCATTTGAACCCTTAAGTCCAGTGGGAGTACTGGAAGCAGCAGCAGCATTAAGTAGTAAGAATGGCAGTGAGAGTACAATGGGATCATCTCGTGAATCAAGCCCAGGTGTGAGCTTGGCCACACCAACAAATGCGCATAAGCGGAGAAAGTTGGATGATTTTGCTTGTAGCATGACTTGGTTGTAGCACAGCAGAGAAAGTACCAGAGCTTGCTTGCTTGCTTGTGCACATTTTGAACTCCTTTAAAATCTCCCTCTTTAATCCCTTTCAATCAATTGGGACCTTTGTTGGAAAGGTGGCGGTGAGAAAAGCCCAGGAGACATTGGCATCTTCTTCATTAGGAGTTTTTAGTTAGGATGAGCAGAGGACCCTGTAAGGGTAGAAGTTGTTGCTAGCTTCATGTTTCACAACATGTCTGGATATGTTAGCAAATGCGTTAACTCCTCTACGGTGGGTATTCTTTCCATTTATTAGGTGATCGTCAATCATGGGCTGTGACAACGATTATTCATGGTCAAATTGATACAACACTGTCGTCGTCGTCGCAATTTAGCATTTGGCATCGCTGTGTACAGTATCTCAGCTGTGCAATGTTTAGATCTGTATAATGATAATGTTCAAACTGTGCTCATGAGTGGAATCCAGTTTGCTTGTGTGCAGGGTGGTAACTCTCTCTGTGCTTACAATTTTCTTCCCACTTATTTTTTCCCTCTCCTTATTTGTGCTCTACAATCCAAGCTTGCACCTTGTCTTTTGCCTGCCCAACATGGCGGTAGTAATTAGTGCTAGGTTTTTAAAAATCCTATGGCAGCCCATGAAAACACAAAATTGATTTGTTGAACAATGACAATGTTTAGTTAGTCTTGTGGTCAATATGTGATACAATGAATGATCATAAACATTTGAATAGTTTTGACATGTTTGAACCATGTTTACACAAGAATTCCAAGGCACTTCTAGTCTACTATTGTTGCCTTCTAAGTATCATAGGATTATCAAAAGAATCAAATAATGATTAAATTTTGTAGACATGTGCTTGATTTCCTACCAAGTTTTTGAAAACCAACCAAATTTTTAGAGTCCCAAGACCTAAAATTCTCAAACTATAATTCGTCATTTCCATGAAAAGCCATAATTTTCTATTATTAAAATTTGATGTCATTATGCACTCTAATACATACATATCTATTTGTAATTAAAATATGTAGAGTTTTGTCAATTTTTGGTTTTGAAATGAAATGTAAACATAGGGCACACTTTTAAATTCCCACAAAGGAAAAAGATGTGGGAATTTGAGATGGGATTAAGATGAGTGCTCAAGTTGAGATCATGATTATGTCAAATTGCACAAACCAAAAAAAAGAAGAAGAAGGTAGTTAGTGTAATTTGGAGCTACAATGATGCATAAACAAATCATAAGCAATTCACATTCATCAGATTCAACACATCTTCAACTTTTGGAGGAGTTGCCACTTTCCTCCTATGGTCTATAGATGATAGTGAGGACTACATTGAAATGACATAAATCCCCGAGATTCTCAAATGGTAATCTTGAAATTCTCAAAGTTTGGAGTCTTGTTATTTTTGGAGTTTATAACTCCAAGTCTTATGGACTTTGATTCAAGAGTTTTGAACCCAAAAAGAAAAACGTAGTAGCACTTGAAAATAATTTTCCAACAATGTATCACAACTCTAATCGAAAGTGATTTGACCATTTTGTTGAGCATTTTAAGGGTTGGGAATAATCAAATTGACACTTTGAAAACTTCCAAACATTCAATTCATTAAAACTTTTGTTTCAAATCTTCAAATTGGAAACAAGATCTCACTTTGGATATCTAATTTTCAAGACCTTTTCAAAAATCTAAAAACTGCTCAATTTGGACAATGGTTTGATTTTTCAAATAGTTGTGGGAGATTTCAAATCTTCAAAATATCAAAAGTGAAATGCACTTGGGAGTTTTAAGGTTTTCTTCTTGCATTCCCACATACTTTCTTCTGACAAAGGGAGTGTGTTTGGGTGCCTCCTTTGCCATTGACTTATTCCCAACACGATTCCCATTTCTTTTGTTACAATCTCAATGTTAAGGTTATGACAACTTCTAGAAGGCTAAGTTGATAGAACTTTTAAAAAAGCTTGGTTGATGAAAGTTTTTATAAAGCTTAATTGGTAAACATCTTTCAAAAGGTTTAGTTAGCAAAAGTTTTATGAAATAATAAAAGTAAAAACCATGAAAGCAGCACCACCACCCCCTTCAATCTCACCAACACATTTCACCTCTACTTCAAGCTTAGCTTTGTATCATGCCTTCTTCCACTGATAAAGTCTTTTAATTCTTTTTCATTATCAAACTACCTTAGTTTTGTCAAGTCCATATAATTCTTTCTTTGAATTTTTGTTTTGTTTCGTACATCATTCTTAAATGCCTATGTGGATGTGCAAATTACAATGGACTAATTTTAGGTAAGTAAAACATCTCCCATGAATCCATATCACAATGTATTTTCTTTTTTGACTGGGTTGAATTAAATGATGTGCGTGATTTCTTACATGCTTTTTGATTGGTTCTTTTGTCCATATTAATCGAAGCCTAATTAAAGGTTTCATTTTCACACATTTGTGCAAAACCAACATAAAATTTCCAATTTCCCACGTGGTATGAACTTTTGAAAAATTCATGTTTTTAACAACACAAGAAAAAAGTCTATGCATAAATTTTTTTTTCACAAATGACATGATGCAAGTCTCTTTCTTCAACTTGTTCCTATTGACCCATTTTCTTCCTAAAACCAAGTCCCTAATAATATGCACAATACAAATCATTGAACCATTTTGAAATCCATATTTGAAAATTGTTGTTAGGATTACATTATAGGTAGTATACATTATTTCAGCTATTCTGCAAGGGAATGCAAATCCTTGTTCTTTGGTGAAGAAGTTTGAGATTCTTCCCAGCATCTTTGTTGCAAACATACACAAAAAACTGTAACAAAGGAAATAGAAAATTCTGCTACAATAGTACAGAAAAATCTCTGTTGCAATATGAAATGGCAGTGTGCTTGACAGCATCTCACACAAGAACACAAAGTCATCCTAGAAGTTGTAGAGCTCTAAAAGAGAGAGAGAGAGAGAGAGAGTATATATACATACATTGGCTGAGAGCATCAGAGGTTCCCTGAGTTCTGTTCATTAGTTCTCGCCCACCTTACAAGCTGGATTGCAGCAATGGTCAAACTGCATCCCTCCTTGTACACTTTGATAACCTAACTGCATCTTTTTTGCACACAAGCACCAACCCAGTCATCCTAACTAAATGAAATCAACAAGATTTGGGTTCACCTTCCTTGGACTCTGCAGTTCCAGAATCTCATTAATTAGGATACCATAGGGTCTATAGGAGGATTCTTGCTGACATAATTCAATCAAGTGATCAGATTGACAAGTACAAGATGGTTTTCTCTACTACCAACATCCAACATGTGGGAAATTCACCTTTGCTAATGCTAGGATGCTACATATTTAACTAAGAACCTGGCACCATCTATTGAATCAATGACAACACCGCTTGGGCAGACAATGAACTATAATCATTTACAGTCACTACACTACCTTCAACAGTCTTATAACCAAAGCCAGATATTTGGGATATCTGAGTGTTTCATAACCTAGTGGGGATATTCCATTTTGAGCAGACTCTGCACACAGTTGAAGCTGTAGAATGATGGCATGTCAGCCAAAAATGAAACTGAGTCTCTCAACAATTAGGCCATAATGTCTTCAACTGTTAGGGCTACTGCCTCCTTGTCAAAAGCTGACATTTTCTGGTACCCTTAACCAGAGCAACATGTTTATGTGAATTTTCCCCCACATAAGCAGGCCTGGGTCCTGCACTTGACTGGACTGGTTGATCCAGATTACAGCTGGATTAACTATGATAGGGTTATGTCAGGTCATGTCTAGCACATTTGTGGCAGGACTTGGACCTGATATCCCATGTGTAAGGTGAAATGAGTCCTAACCAATAGGTCATACACTTTGTTGTCAAGTCAAAAGTTTCTTCCAAACATTCTCACTACACAAGAATGGAGGATTCTTTTTTAACTTGTGCATAAATGGGACAGATGATATGTGGACAGTCACCACTACACACTTACATGAGATAGCAAGTATACCACCGACAAGGATTAGCCTCTGTGTTGAAGATCTTCTCACCATAACTCACACCTCTCATGAATCTGCCCATCACTAGCTGTGCAGATATTTCCACATCCCGATGTGAGACTGCTTCATCTTGATGGTCCTGCTCACATTACCAAAATGCTAATGTCATTCAGAGATTCCCATGCTTACCTACACTGCAAACCCCAAGAGCCAGCTTCTCCAGTGCTTGAGAAGCAACAAGGAAACGAAAAGAACAGGGAGCTAGTAGGTGGTATCAGTTTGAAAGTCCCTACATTACAACTGCACTTAATACCTTGTTTGCTCCAGTCCTGTGGCAATAGATGCAATTGAACAATCTGAATTGGGAAAGAGAAAAGAGTTGCCAGTCTACACAGCTCTTACTGCATGATTTTCTTAGCCCCAGTCCTCTTAAACATGTGCTAATGCATGCCAAAAATTGGCTGCAACTTCATATCAAGATCAAATTGCAGGCTTAATAGACAAGGGCTATAAATTTTGAAATTTCTAAGCAAATATTCAACTCATCTTCCTAGCATTTGCAGAGCACTTGTCAAACTGTAGCGGTCTTTGGAATGCTGAGACTCCAATTGACAAGCACCCCTTCCTCCTCACTTTCACATCCCCACTCTGCCCAGACTGATAGGGGCCAGGCCTCTCTAGTGAAAACGGATGAGAGAAGGGAAGAGGTTACCTCACGGGAACAGTGCTTGATTTGTACAACACCATAGTTACGGGCACGAGTCCAGTGGTGGTGGCGGAAGCAAAAGTCCTTCTGAAGTCTGCCCAGCTTACCAGCTGCTCTCATAAAGTAGTATGCAGACTTGGGAAGAGGCATGTTGGCAATTGCACTTGTTGTGAGTTGACGAAACAAAATCTTGTGGTTCCTGAGAATGTCAGAGTGGCCCCCACAGTGCACATCACCTGCAAAAGCAGAACTATAATATGTATGAATGAGATTGCAGAGAAAAATCCACAAATACATGTTGAAGGTATCCATTATGTTGATTCCAGTCAATCCAAAACAAACAGAAAGAGAAAGATAGTAGTCATCACCATGTGGGTGTCTCTTACAAAGTGTCAGACCATGACCTTCATCTTGAATGGCAGTGACTAGCTGCCAGTAATCCCACTGAATTAGCAGTTCTTTACAGCAGATATATGATTGTCTGATCAAGCCTTAGGGCAAACACTTGAATAAGAACTTCAATTTTGATTCTAAAATGAAATTTCAGTCAAATCAGCATGCCCAGGTTTACCCAGGTTTGTCTTGGTCTAAAAGTAGGCAGGATTAGCAAACACTGAACTGTGAGAAAGCAACATGCTTACCTCCAAGAACCAGTACTTCACGACCCATCTGGGATGACTTCCACCTATTCAAACACTCAATCAACTCCACCTGCTCGTTCAAATGTTCACGGTAAGACCAATGCCCCTTAAAATCTTCAAGACGGGTAATTGCAGTTGCAGCAGTTCCTGTTATCCTGGGTTCCAAGAATACAAGAGGAGCTGGTGAGCACACTAAGAGGGTATGAGCACTGTCAAACACACCCCCTGAATCCAAGGACTTTCTAATGGCATTCCACTGTAGTGTCCCCAAATACTTCTTGCTATCCCCCTCCACACGGTGAAAGGTTCGAGAGCCACGGATGTCCAAAAACATGAGCCCCACTTCACCGACCATATGAAAATGATAGTCCTGTGTACATAGACCACCAATTATCACCAGTCTGGCAAAATATTAGTCAACTCCCTAAATCATGAGTTTGAAATGAAGGGAAAAAAAAACCCACTGCTGAATTGAACCAAGCCCATGAATTCTTTGAGATGTGGTGGTGACCCCTGTTTACGTCTGTCACTTCATGAGTCCAATATTACAAACATCTACTCTGCGGATTAGGATCTGTTTATAAAGTGCAGCATACCCTCAACATTCATTGGATTCCAATATTGCTATATATTTTCCATCAATTCACATATTTATTTTTCTCCTCAATCAAGTTATAGGTTATGTACTGTGAGATTCCCTCTGATACATGAAAGCTGTAGTTGATAAAGGACCTTGTCAATATCTTCAAACTTGGAAAAGTCCACATCCTCATAAAGCTGCCGCTGGTACTCCATACTCACAAGCCATGCACACTGTGCCACAAAAAAGTCTCTGCTTTGCTTGTCCCAGTCAGACGTTAGATCTCCCCAGTTGTCTCGCACCTCATGGTCATCATAAATCATAAGGTTTGGACAATTAGCAAGACAAGTAGCAGTTGGAGGATGTCGCCATGTGGCCCTGTAAACTTCCCGGTACTTTTCACATATAGCATCTCGGCGCTGAACCCACTCATCCTGTGGCAATTTCTTAAGTAGACTCTGGCCTACACGGAACCGGTCTGACCACTTGTCTTCATCTGCCCCGGCTTCTGCATCTTGCCGCTTATCCCCATCACCATAAATCTGGAACACCAAAAAACATACATCCCCTAATGAGTGCTTATAGAAGCTGGAACACACCAAAAGGAAGAGGAGGAAATCTGAGGACAATAAGAACTTTAACTATGTTCACTCAAGGCTTAGTGCACCTAGCCATAAAACCAACAATGGCCCTGAGACAAGGCTAGCATCACCTGAAAGGAATCCATGGCCCCCCATGAAAAACTCAAAATTTGACCAAAAAAAAAAAGGGAAGCATTATGTGAGCAAAAATTATATACAAATGAACATTTTCTCTTTGTAACTACAGAATGGAAGAAAGCTGTGAAGTTTAACCATACAATGAAATAATTATTTGGAAGAAAATTAGAGAAAATCTTCAGAAGTACATGTGACTTTTTGAGACTCATGATGGTTGACGGCAATCTCTTGTAAAGAATTGCCATGCTTACATTAGAATAGTCAAAGCAGACATCAAAAATGTATCAAGGGAGGAAAACCAAATAGGCTGAATGCATCTGAGCAAGAAGAAGACTAAGGATTATACCTGGTCACCGAGGTGCACAAGGAGGTCAATGTTGCCAGCTTCCACAGACTTAGCGAGATGCGCCCACAAATCAGAATGCATTGGAATTGCTTGTTCAGTTATGAATATTTTATTGCAACTGATTACACCGACTGTCATATTCTGTGCAGGCACAGCTGGAAAGGTGCGGAAGCTGCCTGTAACCAATCCCCTACATCCCTTTATTTCCACACTGTATCTTGTGTCTGGTTCCAGATCTCTGAACTCAAAGACACTTGGGCGATTTGCTTTCACCTCCTTCTGCAGCTTCTTCATGTGTGGTCTTCCTTGCTGGCTTGGCTGAGTCTTTGCCCCAGTAGTACTTGGGTTTGGAAGAAGCCGCTTTCCTGGTGTTATTTGTCTCTGTAGAGAGCTCAGCGGTTTCTCAAGCTCAATCTTGTTAACAACTAGGGTTAACACATGTGTCTGATTCACTTCAACAAGTATTCGGCTACTAGTTGTTGTGACCTTTCCTATGACAGGTCCAACTGTAACAAGAGGTTGTGGCCCGTAATCAGATCTCTCTATTGAGGATGAAGGTGACTTGTAGATTTTGCTAATTGCATGTAAAATTTTCAGGCGAGCTTGACGTTTTGCACTCCTCCACAGTGACGGTCCTCCTTCTAATGAAATTGACCTCGCTAAGCTTGTTGACCCATCATCATCCGTCTCAGTGTCAATTCTTGAGGACGACTTTGCCATTGCAGCACTTGAGGAGTTTTTCTACGTTTGCATGATGCAGGCTAAAAAAGTCTTCTATCTCAGAATGAAGCATGCACTACATTACACAACATTAAAAAAAATCCATATCTATACTTCAACTCTCTTGTTCTGCGGAAAAGGTAGCTTGAGCACAGAATCAATCAATTGTAAGTTGAGCTGAACCAAGCTCTTGATCGCATTGGAGAGATCAAGAACAACTTCTACAAAATCATACTGTGAAAGAAACTCCTGCACATACCATCAATAACTTTGATGTGAGATCCAACAAGCTCTATTGCTTCATCTGCATACAAAAGTTGAAACTCTCGAATTGAGTCCCCGTTCAAGGCCCTCCAATCTTTCTTTGTCAATCTCTAGACTTGAGGTTAATCCTAAGTCTGAAGTTGTTTTCAAGATGAATGGAGCTCCCATTCATATGACCTGATCCTAAAAGGATGAGAGAGGCTGGGATTTCTTTCATCGCTTGAGAGATCTTTCCATGTGCATGCACAAGCGGTTGATGCAAATCAAGGGGAAAGAGAGATATGAGAACACTGATCCTGATGCACAAAAATTGTGCGGTCATTCAAGACGAGGTGATGTCAATCGGTCGATCAACAACCTCATTTGACATCAAATCAGGAATGTTGCAATACTTCGACACCTGACTATCATCAAACACAGAAGATGTGTTGTTTTGCAGAGGGAAAGAAAGAAAGGGGAAAAAAAGAAAAAAGAAACCAAAAACAAACAAAAAACTCTGTCTAAAAACCTAATAATCAGCAGAGTCAGATCCAAGACCAAAGGGCAAGAACCTTACCATTATCACCAAGCTATACTCCTCGATACTCAAGTCAACAATACCAGGCAGATCAAGCTTCGAAAAAGACTATCGAGTCTCCCCGCCTCAAAGCTTCCTTTCCACTAGGTATCCCCCTCCAAATCACGAGAATAGCAGGAAAAAAAAGGAAAAAGAAAAAACGAAGACGACAACGACGACAACGACAAAACCGATCTACTGAACACCAGAACTGAGCGAAACGACGGATCTTATCCCCTGACTCTCACGCTTCCTCAAACGTTCGAAGCACGACAAACAAAGGCGGGGGGAGTACATAAAAGGCCAGCGGTGTCTCGGTCCCTTAGAATTAAGGCCCAGGGCTTCATCATCATCTTCTTCTTCTTCTTCTTCTATACCAAGAAGGGCTATGGACACAATCAGGAGCAATTTTGACTAGAGATTTTCTTCACAGGAACTGATGGTGGTGGTGGTGGCGGCAGCAGCAGCTGCAGCAAACGGATCTAGTGAAACAGAGAAAAGAAACTGCGAAGAGCAAGCGAGCGAGAGAGCGTGCGGGTGGGGCTGGGACATGTCTGCTTTGCAAATTGCTGCAACGCAACGCGTTTGTCGTGGTCTAGTCTCCCTTCCCTCAGACACAACTGGGAAACTGTCAGTCAGTGTTTCCGCTGCTGGGAGAATAGTATCCTTTTTTGGGGAATTTCTGGTTGTAGCCAAAATGGCGATCATCCATACCAAGTTGGAGTGTTTTTTTGTTTTTTTGGCGGAATTTTTATTTGTAGCCAAAACTGGTGATCATATCCATACGAAGCACTTGTAAAATATTAAAAAGAAATATCGTAATAATATTTATTTATTTATGTTTGTATATATAATTTATTTATTCTATTTTTTATATCGATATTTTTTGCGAAATTCAACAAAAATTAGCAAAAATTAGTCGAATTAACTGTAGTTTTTTTTTTTAATTCCAAAATTTATCCAAAAAATTCCAAAAAAATCGACATGTTTCGAAATTTCTGAAATGAATCGCCATATTCACACACATTCTCTGATCCTAAGGCAGTTTAATCGCCAGTCTTTGACTTTTTTTTACTATTTTTTTAATACATATTTCTAAAAAGTAAAAGTCCGGGGCAA
>Ga0209208_10008952_pt1 | contig 13240 bp, 12 predicted proteins | sample S1TSphfallax_3_FD_187694 | JGI IMG/M metagenome (GOLD analysis project Ga0209208, IMG submission 187694) | Host-associated microbial communities from peat moss isolated from Minnesota, USA - S1T2_Fd - Sphagnum fallax MG (SPAdes) (version 2) | ecosystem: Host-associated > Plants > Peat moss >...
GCCTTTTCCAGCGCGGAGAATTTCAGCTGAACGCCCGCGAGAGAAAACCGTAGCGGAGCTTCGGCTACACCCCCTGGCTCTGCTGAAACATCGCCCTCGGGACCTGGCGTCGGCTCTTCGCCGTCTGGCCCGCGGGCGATAATGGCGCCAGGCAAGTCCCGCCCAAGCGCCCATAGGAGATAGAACTCCTGGACCACGTTTACCCCTGCCCTTTCAGCCAGATAATCTCGCAGAGGCCCTTCCGGCAGAAGGTTGGAGAAGAAGGGCGACAGCCGCGTCTGCGTCCGGCGCTGATCGCGGATCAGATCGCCCATGGCGTCCTTGAAGGACAGACTCAAGGTCGGGCGCGCCGCGTCGTCCGCGTAGGCGTCATCAAAAGTGAAGATGGACCTGTCGCCGCCCAGCCCTGTTATCGCGCCGACCTTGCGATCGCCCAGCAAGATATCGAGGACGTCTGCGGCCATAGCCTAGTCCTCTTCATCGAGGCTGTAGGCGGGTGTCTGAGCCGGCGCCCTGGCATGGACAAGTCCGTTCCGGATCTTGGCCAAGCCATTGATGGCTGCATCGAGGCTCTTGAGATCGTCGCCAGAATTTTCGCCGGCCCTTTGGATGTCTGCGACGGCGTCTTCCAACTGCCCTAAGGCGCCGGGCGTTTGAAACAGAGGGGCAATCGCGATCACGTCCAGAATCAGCGTGGCTAAACGCTCCGTCGCGCTGCTCTTTGGGCGCTCCAGCCTTAGGCGTCGGAGGGTTGGCTGCAGCGAATTGGCCAGGCCGCGCGCGGTGCGCAGATCGTGGCTCGCTGCAGCCTCACGGATTAAAGCCTCGACCGCGGGTATGGACGAGCGCGGCGCGAGGACAAGTTCGAGGTCGAGCAGCCTCGCAAGCTCCACCAGCGTGGAGACTTTCACATCGACGGATCCGCTTTCAATGCGGGAGATATGGGCTTGCGGAATTCCCGCTTTCCCGCTGAGCTCCCGTTGAGACCAGCCCTTCTGGAGGCGTGCCTGCCGGAGGCTTTGAGCGAAGGCTTCCGCCTGATAACTCACGATGTCGCCCGATGCATCATATGGCCGAAACGATGTAGAGGACGATATACGGCCTCTTGGGCCCTCGCAATGATGTATCGGGCTGCATCAATCGACAATTTGATGCGCTAAACGACATATTCTTGTAGGTGGCTCGCCCTCAAGTTTGGGGCGAACCGCCAGACTAAACGTGCCCAGAGATACAGGGCGGCTTCGCCGGCCGACATCCGGCCCGTGTCGGTCCCAGCCGGCCGCTTGCCCAAGCCCATATCCATCAGGGCCCGGAATGCGAGCTAGATATGTCTTGAAGGTCTCCGCGACCACGTCGAAACCGTCGCGGAGGAAGCGCCGCTTATCGAGGTCGGCAGCCTGCCGGCGAATTCGCACATTGCTTGGCTACGCCGACGTGGTCTGAGCTGCGGAACCGAGGAGAGGCTTCGCTCAAGGGGCCAGACCGGGGGATGGCGGCGGTGAGGCCGGCTTAGCGCGACCCCAGTTTGAACCCCGCCAGACGCGCAGCGGTGGCGGTCTGATCGATCCGGCTTAAATGGAGAACGTGGCGACGACGTCCTCAGCTAAACCACAGGGTGGGACAGGATCTGGGCGTGACTTTCGCGACGGTTTGACGTTGAAACGTGGCGGGCGAGTGCTAGCCTTTCATATAACCCTGGAGAGATCAGAACGAGAGCAGCAATGGCGCGGCGGATCCAGATGAACACCCGTCAGTGGATGCTCACCATCGCGGTTGCGATGGCGGTCGTCGGCGCGGCTCTCTCAATTGCGGCCCTGGCCTTCAAGCCGTCCAAAGATCTCGGAACGTGGGTCCAGGCGAGCCTGACAGCTCTCTCCGCCTGCGCGACGACGGCCATCGCCACCGTCCGCTTCAAAGCCGTTGGCCAAGAGTCCGCTGGCCCGATCGTGCTGACCATCCTCTTGGCCATCGCCTTGCTATCGGTCCTGATTGCAGCCTCAGTCGCCGCCCTGTCCGTTGCGTTTCTCGTGCGCGCTCGTGTGTAATCCCCGCGCAATCAAAGCTCACCTTACGGCGCTGCAGGAGAAGGCGACGGAGCTGAGGCTCAGGCGTATCGCCTAGCTCGACGAAATCACGCAGGCTTGGGCCAAGCTTAACGGCCGCAGGCGACCGAAGGATGTTTTAGAAGCCTACCTTCGTCGGCAGCTCGCCATTGGATGCCGCAGACTATTCGGCCACGGTCTGCCCAGCCATATCACCCGCAGATCGATCTACCGGCCGGCATCGAACGCAACTGGCGCCTCGACGTCGTGTCCCCTTCAGCACCTGATGGGAAAGACTCAATTGCCAACCACGTGAGGTCGCGATGGAGGGAGAGCTCATCATCGGACGAGGCTTAATCTTGCGAAATCGACTTGAACCTGCGCCGATGGATCATTGCGCTCTGGCCCCCGCGACAATCCTCTGGACCGGAGAGGATGGGGCCGGCGGCGGCCCTGCGTAAAACTTAGCGTCGCCTTGCCCTCTGAGTCTCATGTGCTGCAACAGGTGATGCTGGGTTATGGGTTCTCTCGGCACAAGGCCATTGGCTCAGTGGCCGCTCGCCCAGCCCGCCTAGTTCTTTTGGTGGTCGCGCCCCGCCTGACAGCGCTGGTCGCCCTCATGGTGCGGCACGCTTCCGGACGGTATCATGGCTAAAACGCGTCCCGCCGACGTCGCGCTCAAAGCCCTAAGTGATCGCGCCAAAGAGCTGAGGGCGCCGCATAACGCTGAGCTTGGCGACCAGATGGTAACGACCAGAGCTTTTTCTGAAGGGTAACTGCAAGCATACCCACCCCGCGATCACCGCCGCCCAAATGCAGGGTTCACCGGATGGGTATGAGATGGATCAACCAAAAGGGATCCACTTTGGGCCATGGGGATCCCTAACTGTGGACGGGTTTCGCGGCGGTGGGCTCGGGTTCCGCCGAAGGGATGAGCGTCGGCGTCGGCGCCGTGACGGCCGGGCTGACTGAAGACGCTTTAGGGGGCGGCCGCAGGGGTTCCTCACCAGACGCGAGGGCAGAAGCAGGGAGGCCGGCCGGCGTCTCATCGCCGTCCTTCAGGAGCGGGGAACCCTGTGTTTGTACTTTCGTGGTTAAAGCCTCTTGGCCTGCGCCAGGCGCAAGGGCGACGGCGTTGATGATCGTCGCGGCGTCGCGCAGAGTGACGTACAGTCGTTTCCCCGTCGGCGCCGGAATGGATAGCGACCCGCTTGCATAGCCTGGTGGCACTTTAACCGCGTGGGTGAAGTCCTCATGGTCGGAAACTGCCGCCAGCATGAAGAGGCGTGCACCCGTAATGACACAGGTCCCGCCGGCGCTATTTGGGTCAGAGGCAGACCTATCGGCGCCTCCCACGCCCTTGGGGCACTTCAGCGAATAGAGTTCAGGCACGCGCACGAGCGTCCCAAGGCTGCGCCAATTCGATACTCCATCGCCGCTAACCAGACGGAACTTGAGGGGCCCAGCGCTCGCGTTTGCAAAGGCCCTTCCCGTATCGACGGTGACCACGCCCACATGCGCGTCTTCAAGGAAGAGACCGCTTGATATATCTGCCCGTACAGATCGAGCTTCGCCCTCGACGGAGACCTCAACCGCAGATGCGGGGGATAACTTGTCCGGAGCCTCGACCCTAAATGAGAACGTGAGGCTAGCCCCTGACGGCACTACATCCGAGGCGCCCAAGATAAGTCGCAGCCTGCCCTTCGGCTCCAGTTCGTTGTAGCTTTCATCAATCAAATCGATCCGCGGCGTTGGCGTTGCCACAACCACAGGAACCGTCAAACTTCGGCCATCGTGGAGAATGATGTGAGCCATACCGTTTTCGCCGGTGGTTAGCTTTGACGCCGCGACAGGATCTTGGGCAATGAAGCCGACGCCACCGTCGGTCGCTTGGGCCTCGACCGGCGCGTAGTTCACGCCGTGAAAGTCCATGCGCGCGATTTCCTCGAGTTTATCGCCTGTTATCGTTGCAGTTGCGTCGCCGGCATGAATTGTAATCGCCCGGATGTCGCTTTCAGGGACATAGGCCGTCAGTTTCAGCCGCTGAGGCGTTCCGCCGCCGCGCTCGTGAATGACGAGTTCAAAGTTCCCTGGCTTGACCCCCTCCAAAGGCAAGGTCACAGCAACACCTCCGGGGCTGACTTGCTTCCACGGGGCCGATTTCATCGCCGCGCCGCTCGTGGCCACCTCGACGGTGTCAAGGCAGGCTGTCGCGGCTGCGTGTAACTGAACCGCGGCCGTTCGCCCCGCGATCAGAGACATGGATTGGGTAGGTTCAAGCACAGTCCAAGCCCGGGCCGCTCCTGTATCTAATCTAAATGTCGGGCCCTCGAACGGACTAAAACCCCAATAACCATGAAGCTTCGCCTCGACGGTCGGATCGAAGTCGCCGTCAAGGCGTCCACCGTTGAGGACCAACCCCCCAGCCTCTGCGGACGCCCGCACCGGAATTTCTACGTCTGCCCCGGCTGAGTTTTTTACGGACAGGCTGAGACCACGCGCGTACTCCGTCGAGAAAATGAGCGGCGCGCCTTCCGCCGGCAGCACGGCGCTCGGAGAACTAGCACAGTAGGTTGATGCGGGATCAACGGCTCTCAGGGGCGGGGGTTGGTCAGGCTCGATTTCCGGAAGTGCTGCGACCAGCACAGATTTCGGATCGTAGAAAGATGGCGTCGTGTTGAGGAGCAGTAATGCCTCGTTGCCGCTTTCTGATAGCAGCGCGGGAATATATTGATATTGTGCAGTGCGAAACGACTCGAGAATGTGTACGACATCGAAGAGGGAGCCGACATAGGGCCCGTAATACTTCATCCCCGACCGCGGCGAAGCGGTCAGCTGCGCGACAAGTCCTGATGAACTTTCTGACGTCAGGGCGTCTACGAGGGATGAACTGTGACCGTCTGTGAGAACAATCGAGTCTTCGCCTTGAAGAAGACAGTCCGCTTGCTCTTCTGGCGACTTCTTGAAGCAATCCGAGTCGAGCTTGATATCCAAGCTGCGCGCGAGCATGGCGGACTCTGTTTTAAGCTTTTCAGGGGCCGATAGGTCCACGGACCGTAGTGCGCGCAGAAAAGTCTCATATCGGGACCTGTTGAGCCTAGCGAGATTTAGCGCCTGGGAGGCTCGAACAAACGCGCCGGGGCGTCCGCGAACGGCTCCGATGAGCGTGCTGTAGTCGCCGCCAGTCTGCGGAGCCAAGAACAAAAGAAGTTCGCCGGCGCCTGCGGGGACGACAAGCTCTAGACCCGCCTTACCCTTCGGCGTCCACGTCTCGATGGAGTGAAACCAGGACTTTGGCGGCGGGTTCGTCGCGCCTCGCAGAAACGCCGTGACGAGAAGGTAGTGGGCGGACTGGTCGGCGGGAAATTCGGGTCGGATCCGGATATGGTCGCCAGGGCGCAGATTGGGCGTTTGCGCAATCGGCAATTCCGCCCCGCCCTCTGAGACTGTCACCGAGAGACGCGGACCTTGAAGATCAAATTGCGCCGCCGGTGCGGAGGAGGGCGATGAAGCCGCTAAAGCGGCGAGCAGAAGGAGCAGGAATCCAGCGCGTCCCATTGTTCTCAGCCGGCGCCTCACCAAGGTCCCGCTCTTGGCGGAAACTATCAATGAAGGGGTGACTCGCCGAAAACCGCGGCCATAGTGAGACCACCCATAGCTTTCAGTCGCTCGTGGAGCGCAGGGCTACGACCGCCATGAGGCCTGACCCGAGAAGGCGGCAGCCAAACCGACATGGGTTTGCTGCGCACGCAATTTGCAGGACCGACGCAGTATAATACCTGACTAAGCGCGGGGCGGCCAGGCATGGGCTCAGCTGGGGAAGTCTTAAGGTTGGCAAGGCCTGCAAGCGCCAGAGGGAACCATGCGAGGCCGCTCACGGCTGCGAGCCCGATGCTGAACCGGTCGAGCGGCCTTGTCCTAAGCACAATCTAAAACCCGCTGACGCGCGCCATTGCGCGCTGCAAATTGATGAGGCGTCATTGGCGCGCCAAGCGCCACGATCGAGATAGGAGGTGGTAAATCGGCTCCGGCATCACCCAGGTGGACGCCCACCGCGCCGACAGGGCGGCGAGGAGCAATGGCCCCACCAGGCCCGGCTCGCGGGTCATTTCCATCAGGATCACTGCGCTCGTGAGGGGCGCCTGCACTACCCCCGATAGATAGCTGGCCATGCCTAAGACGACAGCATCGCGCCCCCCGATCCCCAACCCGGCATGGGCGAAAGCCGCCCCCATGCCGGCGCCCGTGGCCAAAGACGGGGCGAAGATTCCCCCTGGGACGCCAGACGCGGCTGCCGATAGGGTGGCGACAAACTTCCAAACAGCCAGCGGCGCACCTCTCGCTGGATGGTCCTGAATGAGGGATTTGGCTTCATCGTAGCCTGCTCCGAAGGTGAGCCCGCCCGAGATGAGAGCCGCCGCTGCCGCGATGCCGCCGCATACAGCAGCGAAGGCGATGGGACGCCGCGCTCGCCATCGTGTCACAACAGTGGTGTGAGGGCCGATCAGCGCTGCGAGTAAACGTGAAAAGGTTCCTCCAAACAGGCCGCCGGCGACGCCGATGAGGGGAGCGGCGAGCCACGCTGGGGTGAGGTTCACGTCTTGGCCCAAGACGCCGAAATAGGCGTAGTTTCCTTGAAGCGCGTACGCGGCGAAACCGGAGATCACGACGATCATAATGACTGTCGTATGCGTGCGTCGCTCGAAGCTCTTGGCGAGCTCTTCAACCGCAAAGACGACGCCAGCAATTGGCGTATTGAACGCCGCCGCGACGCCGGCGGCGCCGCCGGAGATGATGATCGCTCGCCGTCCGGGACCGCCCCTTAAGCCCCGCGTTAATGTTCGCAAAATGCCGGCCACAACTTGCACCGTTGGCCCCTCGCGGCCAATGGAAGCGCCGCATACGAGCAGAATGGCGCACAGGACGGCCTTCCACGCCGCTGTCGGGAGCGTGACCCTTCGGCCTCCCCACCGGCCGATCCATCTCTGATCCGCCGCAGCGATCACCTGGGGTATTCCACTACCCGCCGCTTCGGGCGCGAACCTCTGCGTGAGCCAAGCCACGGCGGTGAAGCCGGCTGGAAGGAGTAGGATCGTGGGCCAGCGGGCGAGACTATAGAGGCGACTATGGGCGCTCATGGCCGCATCGCAGAGGCGCGCAAAGACCGCGGCGGAAAGTCCGCAGATGATGGCGACGGCGACAATGACCGATGTGCGGTAGATGCGACGCAGGTTTAGGCGCGTTCTGAGCTGCTCCCGTCGCCGCCTCCCTTGAAGCGCACGAGAAAATGGCTTCGGATAATGCAGGAAAATGCGCCGACCCCCGTACTTCAGGTACCAAATACTATTGTCGATTTAAGTAAATCGTTACTTCAATTGTATAATTATAATCTACCGCCCAAATCAGGCATAATTCTCAATTTAATCCTGACATTTACAGAAGTTTCAATATTAGAAACGGACTTAGTCTTCAAATGTGATGCACGAGATAGGGAGTCGCGCCCCATCACTGCGGAACATCACAAACGCAGCTTAACCTTGGATAGCTGTGTTGAGAGCGGGCCGTAGATGAAGCGGACGCTCAAGTGCGTGTAATCCGGCAACGGGTCGCTCAACAGGACGGTTGAACGCCCGTTCCGCCAAATCATAGAGACATGAGGGAAATTGAAACGACCCGTCTTATCTCTGACGACCAAGCTCGGCTCCCCGAACCGCTTTTTGAGCACCGCCGTCGTAAAGTCGAAGCCGTCGACGGACGTCTTAAATGAGATTGACGCAAGGCGTCCGCCAACGAACACGTAGGCCAGTTCGCGCGCCGCATACCCTCCCCCTAAATCAACATCGGCCCCATGGCACAAGACAAAGGCTTGTCCCGCCGGGTCATTGGCGCACGGCGCCGTCTTCCGGCTGGGAAGGCTGGCGCGCCACTCGGTGAAGGGTTCGCCCAGAACCGAATTGGCGAACCCAAACCGAGTGGCGGCCAAGGGGGGCGCCGCCGCTAGCGCGGGTTTTGGCGGCGACGTGAGAGGCGCGGGGACAAGCGCCGCCACGATGCGCCCCCCCTATTGCGCGCCCGCCGTGATGGCGGTGTGAACATTCCGATTTTTGGCCCAAGCGGTCTCGCCGGTTCCTGGATCGATGGGCCGCTCCTTACCGTAGGAGATGGTCGCAATCCTTGAAGGGTCTATTCCGTGATTGACGAGGAAAGTCTTGACCGAGGCGGCGCGACGACCGCCGAGGGCGAGGTTGTATTCCTCAGTGCCGCGCTCGTCGCAATTGCCCTCAACCCGAACATGGACGGCAGGATACCGCTGCAGCCAGCTCGCCTGGGCGGTCAAGACGGGGATCGCATCCGGCCTGATGGTGTACTGGTCATAGTCGAAGTAGACTCGATCGCCGACGTTGACGACAAAGTCTTGCACCGTGCCAGGAAGGGGGCCGCTCGTCACGGGAGCCGGGGGCGGGGCGGAGTACTGCGGCGGCGGCGGGGCCGGCGGCGGGGGTGGTGTCGCTGCGACCGGCGTCGGCGGCGGAGGCTTGGGCGTCGCGCAGCCAGATAGGGCAACGACCGAAACGCCGAATAAAGCGAGATAAGCGGCCCGACGGGCGGCCGGTAGCGGCGAACGCATGCATCGATCCCCAGAGAGAGTTGACGCTCTCCTTATATATCCCGTTGGGATACGATCAATGGATTTCTATCGCAGCAGGATACATATTTTCCTCAGGCGGGCGGGTTGGCCAAGTCTTCGCAAAAGCCGATGATGGGGCGGCCCCTGCAACTAGGTCGGGAACACGCGTTGGACATTGAACACTACCGGGGCCTTGCAGGATTTCGCCATGCGCTCCGACAGTTCATAGCCGCCAGTGAGACGATAAACCGCGAAGCTGGGGTGACTCAGCAGCAGTACCAGGCGATGCTGGCCGTCCGGAGCCATGACGGCGACGACTTAAGCGTTGGGGCCTTGGCCGAGCTCCTCCTTCTCACCCATCATGCGACGGTCCAGCTGGTCGATCGCCTCGCCAAGGCTGGGCTGGCCGAGCGCACGCGTTCCGAAGTCGATCGACGCACGGTCTACATATCGCTTACCCCCAAGGGCGGCGCCCTGCTCACAGATTTGGCGGCGAAGCATATGAAAGAATTGCAGCGTCAAGAGCCGCTACTCACGCAGTCTCTGAAGCGCGTGAAGGCCGCGGCACGCAATCCGTTAGACGAGCGCACCACAGATCAAGCCCCCTAAGATTGAGGCCGAGATTTCAGTGTGTGCCTATTGCACCCCAAGTTGCACGCCGTCGGGGCGCGCTAAAACTGCACTGGATAAACCACTGGAACCTCAGGCGCTCGCGATGAGCCCGGCGTCAGCCTTCGGCATCAGACGAGCGGGCGGCATTGGCCGCGGTTCAGTGGGCGACAAAGCCGCCATCGACCGCAAGAACCGCACCGAGGACGAAACTTGCGCCAGGACTACACAGCCAAAGTACGGCGGCTGCGATCTCGTCCGGGCGACCCATGCGCCCAATGGGCTGCTCCTTGAGAAAAACCTTCATGGCGCTGGGGTCGATGGCGACCCCCATGGGCGTATCGATGCAACCTGGGCAAATGGCGTTCACGCGGATGCCGGACGCGGCATTGTCCATAGCGGCGCACTTTGTGAGGCCGATCACGCCATGTTTGCTGGCATGATAGGCGGCCCGACCCGGCAGACCCACCAGGCCCCCTAGGGACGAGCAGTTCACAATCGCGCCCGCGCCCTGCTTTTGCATTTGCCGCAGCTCGTGCTTCATGAAGCTCCAGACGCCTCGAAGATTCACAGCTTGAACATGATCGTAGGCCTCGCCGGTCTCTTCCGTCATTGGACACATGGGCCCCAATATCCCCGCGTTGTTATAGGCCATGTCGAGCCGGCCAAACTCTGCGGCGGCGCAGTCGACGGCGCGTTTCGCGACGTCTTCGTCCGAGACATCGCCAGCTAAGGCAATGACTTTGGCGTCGACGGCCTTCAGCGCGTCGGCGACCGCGTGCAGCTCGGACGCATTGCGGTCAACCAACACGAGGGCTGCGCCCGCTTGGGCGAAAGCCCCTGCGGTGGCGGCGCCTATGCCCGAGCCGGCGCCGGTGACCAGCGCGACCTTACCGGCGAAATCGTAGGTAGGCGTCATTGCGCCTGCTCCCCGGTCACGAGGGCGAGGTATTGGTCGTCCGTCACCCGCTCAAGCCACTCCACAGCCGTCCCGTTGAGGGCTTCTGTGACCGCAAGGTGGGTCATGGCGGTCGTTGAGGTCGCACCATGCCAATGCTTGTGGCCGGGCGGGCACCAAATCACGTCGCCCGCGCGAATTTCGATGATCGCCTCGCCCTCGCACTGCGTCCAACCGCAGCCCAGGGTGACGATAAGGGTCTGACCAAGGGGATGGGTGTGCCAGTTAGACCGAGCCCCCGGCTCGAAGGTGACGTACGCGGTCGTTGCCCGCGCAGGCTCGGGCGGCGCGTTCAGCGGATCTATTCTCACCGTCCCGGTAAAGTGAGCCTCAGGGCCGCGTTGGGATGGCTGCGATCCGGCGTGCTTGAGATGCATCAAAAGCTCCTATCGACAAACTTGGCCTGTCGTTCAGCGGATACCCTAGGCGTCGCCAATTGCCGCGATAATACGCTATTCACGACATGCGCTTGTGAGTAGAATTCAGGAATGGCGCGAACGAACCTGAATGACCTCGCCGCTTTTGCCGCGGTGGCTCGTGCGCGCAGTTTCACCAAGGCGGCCGCCCATATCGGCGTATCGGCGTCTGCCCTAAGTCACATGATGCGCGCCCTGGAAGAGCGGCTCGGGCTCCGCCTCCTTAACCGTACGACCCGCAGCGTGAACCCCTCAATCGCGGGAGAACGCCTTCTGCGGATCCTTGAGCCGCGGATCGAGGAGATCGAAACCGAACTGCTGGCCCTCACAGAGATGAGAGACAAACCTGCCGGCGATGTTCGCCTGACGACCGATGGCGTGGCGCTGAGCGAACGCCTTTGGCCGCGCCTGCGGCCCGTTCTGGACGCCTATCCCGACATAAATATCGAGTTCGTCATCGACTATGGCCTGACGGACATCGTCGCCGCGCGCTTCGATGGGGGCGTGCGCCTTGGGGGGGTGATCGATCGGGACATGATCGCCGTTCCTATCGGCCCGGATGAACGGATGGCCGTTGTGGCCTCTGCGGCTTATTTTGCGGAGAACCCGGCGCCGCAGGCGCCGGCGGACCTAACCCAGCACAACTGCATCCGGCTGCGGCTGCAATCCCAGGGCGGTCTCTACGCCTGGGAATTTGAGAAGGCCGGGCGTGAGCTTCGGGTTCGCGTCGCGGGGCAGGCCACTTTCAACACCAGCCCGCCCATGCTCGACGCGGCGCTGGACGGGGTCGGTGTGGCCTACCTTCCGCGCAGCCTCGTCGAGCCCCACCTGACGAGCGGCCGTTTGCTCGAAGCCCTGGGAGACTGGCTGCCGTCGTTTGCCGGCTATCACCTCTACTACCCAAGCCGGCGTCAGATGACGCCTGCGTTCGGCATTGTCCTCAACGCCTTGCGCTACCCATCATCGGGCGGTCAAGATCGCAAATCGGCGCCTGACGCGGCGCACCCTGGCGAAAGGCGTCCGCTCGGCCGGACCTCTAAGTGAGAGCGTCAGGAAAAACATCGCCACTCAATACGGCCTGTTTAGAGAACCCTGCCGTCGGGCGCGGTTTCCCATGCCGTGGACCGGGTGGTTTTGGGACGCGCCGGGCGCGCCCTATCCATCGCCGCGTTCGGCCCGATGGCGCGCCTGCGCCATGACCGGGTTGGATGAAGTCCGATGATGGGAGAGCTCCGCAGCGCTTGGGAAAGAGCGCCGACGGCTTGCCTGGCGAGGCGCGAGTTAGCCTCAGGCGGGCGATTGGAGCGCAGCCAAGCGGATCGCGTCGAGCTCATGGGCCGTCATGACGCCGGCCGCGTAAAGGGCGGAGAACTCGCTCGATAAAGTGCACCCAAAGATAAGGGGATCATCAGTGCCCACGGTGACATCGACGCCGGCGTCGAAAAGAATCCGGATCGGGTGTTCTCGGAGACTTGGCGCCCGTCCCAGCTTGACGTTGGAGGTCGGGCAGAGGTTCAGCCTGACGCCGGCGTCGGCCAGAGCCCGCATCACCTGCGGCGAGGTGCTGGCGGCAATCCCGTGCTGAACCTCGTTCAATTCTAGAACGTCTACCGCCCGCCAAACGTCGTCGGCTGTGCCCCACTCGCCGACATGGGCTTTCAAGCGCAGCCCCGCCGCGTTCGCTTTCCGAAATAGGGGAGCGAACGCCTCAATGGGCTGCGCGCCCTCGTCGCCAGACAGGTCAAGGGTCTTGAAGGTCCCAAGCTCAAGAAGCGGGGTCATCCAACGGTCAATGACGGCGACGCTGCAGTGGCGCGAGAGGCCGAGCTGCGGAATCCACTCGATTTCAGCGCCGCCAGCCAAGTGGGCGGCCTGAAGGGAGCGCCACACGGCCTCAGCCGAACCCTTGTGTAGGGTGATCGCCCAGGCGTCCTCGCCCACTTCGAGGCGCGTGACGCCGTCCTTGCGCGCCTGCACGAAGGTGGCTTCAAGCGCTAAAGAGCGTCCCGCCACGCCGGGAAAGGCAGGCCCAAGCCGCTCATCGGCGAAGGCGTGCATCTCAGCCATGGAGCGCAAGACGCCGCTCACAGGAACGACGTCCACTCCGGTCCGCTCACGCACGAATTCTCGGTCACCGCCTCCAAAACCATGGATATGCAGGTCGGCCTTGGGCGCACGGCGAATCGCGTCGTCGTCGCCGGTTTCAAGCGCGCTTACGAATTCAGTGGGCATGCGCCTTCATAGGCTCCTGGCCATTGCAAAGTCCGCCTCCAGTCAACCGCGACAGGTTCACCCTCGCCGCAGCCCCTACCTTACCTTTCAATCGAGGCGGCGATAATCGGGAGGCGTTCCCTCCCCTGCACCGTGACACCCTTGGGACCAAGGGACCGGCGGACTAGGCCGAGCGCGTGGACGCTGTCCCCCCAGAGACCGATGACGCCGCGCTGCGAACAGATAAGCCCGCTCCGCTGAAGACAGTTGCAACGCTTCGGCCAGTCGCGCCAAAGCATGGGGGGGAGGCCGACACATCGCGCCTCCTGCTCCAGCCAGGTAATCCAGGTTTGGCTAACGGCGCCCCTGTCGGCCA
>Ga0209208_10008953_pt1 | contig 13239 bp, 13 predicted proteins | sample S1TSphfallax_3_FD_187694 | JGI IMG/M metagenome (GOLD analysis project Ga0209208, IMG submission 187694) | Host-associated microbial communities from peat moss isolated from Minnesota, USA - S1T2_Fd - Sphagnum fallax MG (SPAdes) (version 2) | ecosystem: Host-associated > Plants > Peat moss >...
ATTGTTGAAAGTCTTGATAAATTTGGAGGTTTGAATGACATTTAACCTTGCCTTGAAGCTTATGTGTGTTTGGAAAGAATGGAATGACCATTTTCTAAGGATTGAAAACAAACATCATGACCCAACTGATGCATAAACATGTGCCATGTTTTAGTCATGCACATTGTATGGCACATTGCACAAACCTAGTTATGCAAACATTGAATTCATTAAACTTAGTTTCAAAGATTGAAAAGCTTTTGGATTTTTTGTATAACTACTTTGCACATAAACTTAAGCAACACATTTCAAATTTTCCAAGTTGGTTGAATTCTTGGAATGCAAAAGCAATAATATTTTGAAATACATAAAATTCAATGGATATCTATGTTCTTGCCATCAAAAAGGGTTTTCAAAGTGTACAAACTATTGGTTTTTTAAATGGTTGAAAATAATGTCATTTTTTAGATTACAAAGACAAACAATAAGCTTTTATGTGATGTGGAAACATTATTAGGGATGGCTTATGTGCTACTTCTATTAGAAGCAATACAAGGGTTATCCAAACACCTATTCATTTGTGAGTTTTTTTTGCTGTCAAATTTATTGAAACCGATTTGTTTGTTATGTATTGTGACACCAAAAATAAGTATTCACCAATGCACTTTTCTTTGTTCCTTGATTTCATTGAACACATAAGTGATTCTTTGTGCTTGATTTGGTGGATAGAGCCCACCTCCCAAATCAAATATGTTGCCTTCTTTGTGGGAAATAAATTGTACATGTTGTAGGTTATGTATGTAACCTTGTGAACTTCATAAACAAGGAGACTTGGGTTTATGCCATTGATTTCATGAAGAAATAATGTTTTATAATGGCATCATGTCTAAATATTGAATTTGAAAAGCATTTCTTGGTTCAAGAATCGTTTAATACAACTAGAGTAATCTACCCCTCATATTGGTTGGCTCCAAAGGTAGAAACCATGTTCCCAAGATAATTCAAACACATTTCAAATGCTAGAAGGCCTTGGGTGGTTGTGGAAACTTTGTGTGATCACAAGTGAACCTTATCTTCTAGATCAATAGTCATCCTTCTTGAAACATGTTGTGCATTGATGCAATCCACCAATATTGAAATAACAACTACCCTTGCTACGAAAGTCTGCTCATAATTTTGTGTTCAAATCATTCTTTAAATTACATTACATTCTTTGCCAAATTCACATAATTTAGTCTTAAAGTAATCGATAGTCATTAAGATTAAAAAATTGGGAATGAAAGGAGATGCTTTTAATCAAGAATTTATGATTTTTTTGGACATAATTTGGTGGGGCTTTAAATATGAGATTATTAGCTAACCTAACATTCAAAATTTGACATCAATGCTCATGATGTACATTTTGTATCATCAAGTTTGTAATCTACATCAATTTGTTAATATAAAAATCAATGGCCATGAAACTAAATTATTAGGCTTCAATAGGTTGCACATTAATGCAATAAACAATATTGGGGCAACAACTATGCTTCCTACCAAAGTTTAGCCATAATTTTGTGTTCAAATCATTTTATAGGTTACATTATAAAATTTTCCAAATTCATAGAATTAAATCCTTTTGATTAATAGTCATTGGTGATAGAAAATGGGGAGTGAAAAGATGATGTTAATCAAAACTTTATGAATGTCTTTTGGCATGATTTGGTGGGTCTTTGAATATGAGATTATTAGTTGACCCAACATTTCAAGTTGCATATTTGGTAGCTTCAATAGTAGCTTTATATTCTACCTCTATACTATACAAGGCTATAGTAGATTAATGTTTATTACTCCAATTGATAGCCCCACCTCCAAGTAAAAATGTATAACTTGTAGTATTTTTGTGACTATCCATTTCCCCGCCCAATTAACATCATAAAATCAAACAAAGATAGTGTTGTTTATGGCATGTGATGAATATAAGAAACCATGTGTTTCTATTCCTTTTACATATCTGAAGATATGTTTTACTACTTGCCAATGTGTCACAAATTTGAGGAATGCTAAAAGATTGCCCCCATTGCAAATGTTAAATCATGATGAGTACATACCATAGCAATGACCATAAGTAAAAAAACTAACATTTGTTGGTACAAAATATTGTGCATGATATCGATGTTTTCAATAAATTGAGGTGATTGGCCTTTGGAAATATGCAAGTTTATTTTGAGAGGAATAGCCACAAGTTTGCAAAGGTTCATTCCAAATAATTCAAGTTTTGCTTGAACATAATGAACTTAAGTCAAAAAAATGTATCATCTTGTTCATTATGAAGGATTTGAATGCCCAATATATGATGAACTACACCGTGGTCATTCATTGTAAGATTCGATTGTAATTCAATCTTGATATGTTGTAAGAGAGAACGAGTATTGCAAACCAAAATTGCATCATCCACATACAAATCAATAATGATAAATGAAGCACCATGTTGACAAACATACACATTGTAATCTATATCTATGCATTGAAAACCAACATAGTGGAAATAAGAATCAACTAGACATGAAAAGCTTGTTTGAGGTCGTATAAACTATGAAGAAGTGATAAACTTAATGTTCACAACCAAGTTGCACAAAACCTTCAGGTTGTCATATATATGTTTTTTTCATGAAGACGAACATGTAGAATGGTTGTCTTCGCATCCACTTGATGAACCTCCCAATTATGAACAACAACAAAGGCAATAAGGGTGAAAGCACACTAAGCCCCCCAAAAATTATATTCACAAATATAATCTTTTTGTACTTATTTTTTTTGGTAATGCATGGATGTCACATATTGGATTATGTTTTCTTATTTTAAGTGTATTTGATTAACTTTAAACTTAGACAAACAATGAAAAATTTGAATGTATGGAGTACATTTGTGACAAAATAATACCCATCACAAAGTTTGAAAAAATTGTACATATATTTCAAAACTAAAGTTGTGAGTGAAATTCTTGGGTGAATTTTTTTATGGTGTATGATATTGATATAAATAAATTAAATTTAAGACCATTTAAAAATTTAAAGTTTTTGGATGAAATTTCGATAAAAAAATGTGTTTTTTTTTGCATTTTTGAATACTAAATGCATAATAATATCTTCTTTTTAGGAAAAAAAAACCACCCATATCAAAGAAGAAAAGATTTTATAGCTGGGCATTGCATTATTTTTTCAGTTTTTTTTTGTTCGGTAATGTTTCATGAACCACAAACATGGGGCCCTATGGTTGTAAAAAAATGTAAGTTATATATTACTAGTGTCGCCCGTGCCGATGGCCCAAGTGTTACCACGTCTTCAAATTAATTTTGACTCAAAGTGAACTTTGAGTTCTAAAATGTTGTCATGCAAATTTTGAAGTTTTTTGCTTGTGTTTAAGATAACCAAAAAATGTCATTGATATTTTGGCTTACTTTGTGTTATGATATTCATTATAGATCACCTTTCTTGGTGAAAAGTGATTCACCCTTAGTGTGCTTTCACCCATAAGAAGAAGAATTGAAGCAATCTTCACCAAATGAAAAAATATGTCATGATAATCCATACCAACAACTTGAGAGTACCCTTTGGCAACTAGTTGAGCTTTGTAACATTTAATTTGCCTATAAGGTTTCAATTTGAGTTTGAAAATCCACTTACAATTCATTAGTTTATGCCCCATGGGAAAATTATCAATTAATTCCCAAGTGTGGTTTTTCATGAGAAAGTCAAAATTTGAAATTATGGCAGCATGCCAATGTTGGGCATTAGGCCTATTCAAAGCATCTTGATAAGACAAAGGTTTGATCAAAGGATTAGAAGATTGGTGTTCATGAAAATGGAGATATTTAGGGTTAAATTTGATGCAACAACCAAATTTTATATATTTTGAAGGACTAAATAATGATGAAGGGATGGGTATAAGACTAGTGGTTGTAAGAAAGAATTGTGGGCCATTAGTGTTGGGATTATTAACATACAACGGGTTACTATATAAGTGATTTGGTTCAAGGATTTCTAGAATACCAAGGGTGGACATAGTAACAAAGGAAACATCATTGGGAGACAAACTAGAGGGTAAAACAAGTATGGTTGGTGTCATAGGGCAAGCATGAACAACATGTGCAATAGGTATAATGGGCGCAATAGGTGCAATGGGTGCAACAAGGACAATGGATAGTAACGGGGAAAGACAAAAGATGAAAGCACTTAAGGTGTAACAATTTCAAGCACATATGGAATTCCATAATTGCATTAATTAACACTACAAAGGTTATGTGAATGCATGATACCTTGAATCACAAGTTATTTTGTAAGTTATCATTAAAAGTTCATTATAAAAAAATTTCCAACCCTATTTTATTTTATGGAAAACTTGATTTTGAAATATGAATTCTAAAATATTACTTTCATTAAAGAAAAAATTCCCAAAAAACATTGATTATGGATGGTTGTAGGTTTTTGGGTACTTTTAAAAAAGTCCAGTTTGTTATGACAATTCAAAAACTATTCAAAAATTCATGTAATGTGATTATATTAAGTTAATAAACCTTAAAACCTAACACCCATCCTTCAACATTATCCAAAATCACATGTTGTTTGGAAAATGTAACTATGTATCCAACAACAAGATGTTTGATAGATATCACATTATGACATAATACTGAAAAATTATATATTTATTGTATAATCTTGACATTGTTAATCATCAATCAAATGAAACTTTCCCTTTGCCATGAATTTGGTGATGGGAATTATTTTCAAGGTACATAATGTCTTTTAGATCTAATGGCCCATATGTTATGAACCATGCATGATGAAATGTCATGTGATTAATGGCACTTGAATCTAAGAACCAATTAGCAGAAGTTGCTTTGAGAGCAAAGCCTAAAGTTACCATGAATAACTTGTATATATTGTCCAAGAATTTGTTCACATTCTTGGGGTCAACACATTGGCTACAATTTAAGAAGAAAGGACATATAATAACTTTGATGATCCACTTGAAGTTTTAAATTGTGGTCACCAAGTAGGAAGTATTCTCCCAACCCACAACATTGTTGTAGTTCCATCAATGTCATATTCAATCGGATTTTTTTTCTACGAATGTTGTCTGTCAATAATTTGGCTATAACATCTTGAAGGGTTACCTTGGTTTGATTCTTCAAGGTCATTATCATGGAGATTCTAGAAAATTATTTAAATTTGTTTCGACATTATCATCATGAGTATATGTGAACCCTACATATGTTAATTGTTCTAAAAAAAGTTTAAATTCATGAAAATGATGTTTAGTATTAACCCAATTTTTCATATTGTAATTGACATGTTGTTTTCATATATGACATTTATTCACTATATCCTTTGTTTGGTAGACCTTCTGAAGCTTTATCCAATTTTAATTTGGAGTGGTGGCATTAGTTGCACGACCAAGATGAACATTTTTGGCATTGTCTAGTATTATCATTTGAGCTATTCTATCCTTGTCCTCTTAATTTGAGATGGAACTTGGAGTAATCACCAATGGATTTGTTGTTGTTCCATCACTAGCAACTATTGGTTAAGGTTTGAGTTCAACTTTGATACCTAAATCCCATAATCTTTCCTTTTTGAAAATATATGATGATTTTATTTTCCAAGTTTGATAATTAGAACCATCTAGTTTTTCTATATTCCTTACTTGATCAAAGGAAGATATCTTTGGGTTAATTTGTAATTATGATTTAATTTTTTTCATGCTATAAAAATTCAATATTCTATAGGTCTTGAATAAATACATTTCTTTTATTTTTTGAAATTCATTCAATTTGAATGCAAGTACATTTTTTAATCTTTACAACATGACACAATTTTATTGAAATATTTCAGATAACACATTTTAACTTATGTTCACCACTTTCCAAAATTAAACAAAATGTTAGAATATACAAAGATGTTACTTTGTATGCAATGGTAGAGGCAAATTGATATTTGATTCATCTTTCAATCTATGAGTCTAACGCTTTGTATGTTGACTTGTGGATCGTCTTTATGTTTTTAGTGTTCATGCATCAATTTGTAAGTGGCTTTCAAACTATGTGAGTGAATTGTATTTGTTCATTGCCATAGCTTGTCACACACTTGGCTTGGCTTTTGTGACACACAATGATGGTTAACAAGTAGTTATTATGTGTGTTAGAAAGCCAGTCCAATTCATAATTGGTGTTGCCATATTTTGACACTTATTTTTCATTCTATATAGTAGGCACAAAAGCTATTGTGTGCCTACTTTTGACACCACATGTTTTTCCTCACCTTGCTTCTAATAGCCCCTTACACTTAAGCATGAAAAAAATGTTAGCCACTTCAACCTAAATAATTCAATGGTTTTTCATCACATGTTTTGCTTCACCCTACTTCTAATAACCCTTGCACTTAGAAGCATGGAAATAATGCTAGCCATTTCAACCTAAATAACTCAACTGTTTCTTGCCATGATGTTATGAACAAAATAAAGTACACATAGCCACTTCTAGAGGAATTTGTTTTTGGATAACTACTTCATATTGCTAGCCCAAATATAAATATGCCACCTATGCATAATAATATACGCACATTGTAGCCATCTAAGAGAAATAGAAAAAAAAGTTTTGCTTGGGTTATGTTGGGTGGCTTAAATTTAAGGCTTATCTATGAATTGTGAATTTCTAATGACTTAAAAGGTCTTTATTGTCTTCTAAATGGAAACTTGGTAGTTGCCCAAAATGATGTGTTTTCATTGCTCTTCACCTTTCCAAAATGTTTAAAAATGTTAGGCAAAGTAAAATTGGGTTTTAAATGAAAGGTGAAAATTTCTTTAAACAACTAAAGTTAAACCTTTTCGATAATATCCTAAGCCCAAAGTTGAAAGTTTTCATTAGAGTATGATCTTTAGAAGACCATCCATACTTAACCCACAAGTTCAAAGCCTAAATCATTTAGGCATGAGCTAATAAAAATGATAATGTGAAAATTGTGAAATGATGTCAATTATTTTTAATCTTTAGTACAATTTATGTTTTTAACATTCATACATCAAATGGACAATTCCATTGAAATAGGATTTTTGTGGCATCTAATTGAAGGTAATGGCGATAATCAAGGTCAAATGGTCGCATATGGAAAATATTGGTATGAACTGAAAATAGTTCACCCTTTTTTGCATCAAATCTTTTTAACTACATATATAAACTCTTTGGGTGTTGTGTTTTTATCTGACCTTATTGTCAATTATAGATGATAAAATTATGGTTCAACCTTTGGAGGCATTTGAGCATATTCATCAATGATGTAATTACATCTTTTGAAAGTCATTCTCATTTTAGTTCTTGGGAAATTGAAGTAAAGATGATGAGGTGTTTTGCATTTTGTTCAAGTTCTAGTTTTGAATGTATTGTGCATAAGAGATGATGAGGTGTTTTGCATTTTGTTCAAGTTCTAGTTTTGAATGTATTGTGAATAAGAGATGATGAGGTGTTTTGCATTTTGTTCAAGTTCTAGTTTTGAATGTATTGTGAATAAGAGATGAACCCTGGTTTTTATTGTGAAGGGCAAAGAATTGCAACCTATGACATTCCAATGATCTCCAATCATGAACACTGGTCCAAAGGTTTAATCAACCACTATGTGTTAGTGACACTGAAGAGAACAGTTGCGTAGGGTTGAACCGTGGAGAAGATTGGGCAACCGCAGACCTTTAGATTGATGATTAGAAAATGTCCAACTTCAAAGGCTTCTATCATTGTGGACAAACGTATTCTTATTGTTGAGTTGGCAAACTCGGAACTATTATTATTATTATTGGTGGACCAATCATAGATCAAATAATTCTTGTAAAAAACAAGCATCGCAAAATCTAAATAGTATTCCGACGCTTAAATCTATAAAACAAGAGTGAGTTCTCAAAACCTTGTGAGACAATCACAAAATAATCTCATCTTGTACACGTGAAGTGATGGTCTTGTGGGGAAGCACGATGCAATTCACCACAACCACTTCATCCTCCACTGCAACATCTTCACCTGATAAAAAAATCATTGCCAATAAAGAAGGTTTATCAAAGATGGGTTTGCAAAGTTGGCAAATCTCTCAGGCGATCCTGCTCAAGAAAGGGACTAAGGAGCAAGGGGAAACTGAAGAAAGAGAGGATGGTATCAAGGATTGTCATTGATGCCTCCAAATGAGAGGTAAAATTATGAGAAAAGGCCCTACACCCAATCCATCCAAAAAGTTCAAGAGACACAAACCACATACCGAGAATTGTAATTCCTAGTTTCGTATTGTAATTGCCTGCTCCCTGTGCCATACCCAGCCATCAGTGCCACCACATTAGGAGCACTTCACTGAGACAATGTAGACAACTCCTTTCATTGGTGAAGCCAAAGCTGTAGTACTTCTAGATATCATTACACATGGCAGGTACTTACCTGGACACGAGCCCATCTCCCAATCAAGGATTTCCACCCAACAATTGACTGGATCACAACAGCATTCTCCTGCAACAAATACCATTGAAGGAAATCAGACAGGGTGATGTCTAACCAGTCCATCAGGCTAAGTATATCAGATACAATCAATGATCCTTCATACCCATAATACATGTTATAAGTACATGGACACCTAGTTAGTCACCTTCACAGTGAAAATACTCACCTTTACTTCCACTCCATCAAGAATAATGCACCCTATTAACCGAACTCCAGGGCCAATTCTTGCATTTGCTGAAATGGATACATTAGGTCCAAGCTGGAAGCTCCAGAAAAACCAAGCACAATTTCTCATTCAGAAACGGGTTTTACTTTTACTGCCTGAACTGTTTCCTTCAAAAACTCTCAGATCCTGTGTCTCAATTTTCATATTTCTAGAATCTATACATATGTTTAAGAAGAACAAAACAGTGAGATGGGCCTGAAAGAATACCTTAGCAGATGGGTGAACTTTAGCAGACCGGTGGATAAACACATCCCCAACTATTGTCGGTGATTTTGTGCCATCTCCAACAGCTAAGAGCTCTGGTGAAGTCTGCCGGTATTGATTTAAGTACAGTAAAGAGCACCGCAGTGACATCCTGGCACACATTTGCCATTGTTTTTCCTCAGCAAAAAAGACTATGCACTGAACTGAACCCTTTCTAGTTCTAATTGAAGTCCCTCCAGCTTACTTTGCTGCTGTCTTGTAGCAACTTGCATACAGTAAATGAATGGATTCTGTCACTCCCCACATCCATATTCTTCAGAGGTTCCTCCTACTGAGACTGTTACTTGCACAAAATTTTCAGTTTGATGTACACACAAACTGAACATGTGACCAATGGGGTTGAATTGCCTACCCAGGAGTTTTCAGCTGTTCCCAGAAATCAGTGGTTTCAAAAGTGTAGAGTTTCTTCTTGCCAGCAAGTGGAGTGAGAATGTCCTGATCAAGTCTCACAAACTTTGTTGGCGTTGCTCTGCATCACAGAAACAAGAAAGAAAGAAGAGTTTCAGGGTGGGGAACCATATGTAACATGGGATTGAATGGGCTAAAGAAATTTTCTCCTCTCCTTTGTAGAGAAGTATCTATAAACATGATTGCAGAGAGAATACTCCACAAAAACATGTCAGGTAGCCAAACATATGTTGTGCTAGTTCTGGTGAAACCAAAAACAGACCCATGAGGAATGAGTTGAAGTCATAATCTTGTGTCATGCTTTGTGGACACATGTGATTACATGCATGTGGTTTGACCAGAAACAAGCAAGAACAAATTTCCCATTCCTCCTGTGGTGTATTAAGACATCACATTCACATACCTTTCTTTCTCCACTCACACACCAAAGAATTAAGGATATGGAGCTTACTTGGAGGAAAACTGAAGGGCTTCAACACTGGAAACACGACGGAGAGCAGCTGGATGACAAGAAAAACCAGAAATCAACCATGAACCCTAAACCATGACCACATTATCTATGCCCTATTCTCCTTGTCCTTGTCCATTTAGTACAGATGTTCATGATCATTCCAGAAACAGCATGAGAAACCACCTCATGACAGCCAAAAATGACCATGTGCACACTTATCCTACATCAAGTGCACTACCTGCAAATAACATAAAAAGAGGCTGTGTATACACAGGGCAATTCCATCTGAGAGAAAAATAATAAAATCATGCTCCAGGCAGGTATCCAAAACCCTAACTTCATGGCATACTTGACAGGCAAGCCAGCCCACAATAACCATTTCTTTGATTCTTTCTTTGAAATCATGGAATGGGAAGATTGAGATGTAACAACTACTTCACCACCTTCTTACATTCTTTACACATACAACCCAATAAACAGGTGCAAAAAGGCTGGAGAAGAAGAGTGTAAAGAAACGTACCTCTGTCTTTTTGGGTAGATGTAACATCTCTAATAGCTAGGAAAATATCAGTTGTGAAAATGTAGACTCCGCAATTGATGAAGTCACTCACCTGTAGTAAATGTGTCAAGATATCAGCCAGAAAACCAGCTGATTGCTCACTCAGTAGCAAAAAGCGAGTGCATAAGACTCAGTAGAGGAGTGTGAAGAGGAGACAAAAATCTGTGTGCTTACAAAGGTCTCTGGCTTCTCTGCATAATGAAGAAGCTCCCCAGTTTTAGGATCAGCTACCAGCTCACCAAACTCGTTAGCAACATCCCTTGACACCTGTTAGAGTACATCCTAAATCAAGAATTGGGACATATGAAGAGTGCAAAAGAATAGGTATGTTCATTAGAGCTCATATGATGATTGCTGATACATATAAATCAACCAGGAACAGGATCATCCTGAAGACAAACCTAGGAAAAGGAAAAACAGGGGAGGAGAATATTTACCTTCTTTACTAGAAGTGTACCAATACCCCCGTGCTTTCTGTGAGCATCTGCAGCAAGAACAGTATTTGAGAGATAGCTTTCAAGGGTTGTCATAATACTGTAATTACCTCACATTTGAACACAAAACAGGATGACACAAAGTAATACATGACAAATATGGCCACCCGCAACATGGCCATGTAATAAGGCACATGATGCTATGACTCCCCTCAGTGAAATAGTTCTAAACAAGGAGTATTATCCTAAACCGATCAGTGCAGACTATTGCTGCTCTATAATCAACAAGGGGAAACAAATTAAAAAATGCTGGTTCTAATTAGTACAAGCAAAGGGAGAGATGTTGAAAAGTTAGCGCAGCTTACCGAGCATTTCAGTTAAAGGAAAGCTGCAGCACACATCGCAGTTCAACACAAAAATATCATGCTGCAAAATCCCAAAAAAATCATTGTTCACACATGATGATGTGCACCATGATAAAACAGGAGAAACTTTTTCCAACAATCTATCCAGGTGCATAACCAAAAGGCTAGAGTCAATGACTGCTGTCTTTTTACAGTTGAGTCCCAATGCTCTTGCACCACAAATCTTCAGGAAAAAAAAGTTTGCAGATTGCATAAATTGATTAGAAACCCAAGAAACAAAAAAAGGAGAAGATAGCAATTTGCTCATAAAAACAGGGGAGTGGAATGAATTACAGGATCCTCCTCCATTAGAAGATCCTTGAAGTTGTAAAGTCCACCAGCTGATCCATGAGGCTTTTCTTCTCGCAAGTACCTGATAAGCACAAACTCTGAACGTTGGAGTGTCACATTTAATAATCACAGCTAAGATCAATCACACATAAGGCAAAATCATAAACCACCTGCACAAGAAGAGCAATTTCTTTTTCCTGTGGTTGATGATTGAATTCAGGTTGGTGTGCTTGTAAATGTGCAACTGTCAAGACCAAGATTAGGTACTTGCAGCAACCTTCCGAATTCAGAAGATGAAAAAGTACACAACAGGGGGCATTGCTTACATCACAGGAACCTTCAATTCATTTGAGAGGGCCGAGATATAAAGCGTGAATTCCCGTTCTTCATAAAATCCAATCAGAAACACTTTGGCCAAATTGGGTATCTGGTGACAACAAGAAAGAAAGAAAGAAAGAAAGGAAGAACAAGAGTTAGCACTTGCTCTAATAGAGAAGACAAGGGCAAACCATGTGCTGTTTGTGGAGCAAACAAATCTCAGGCATGAAGACTGAAAAACATGTACTGAAGAGAAGCTGGATTTTTCTTGTGGTTACTCCAAACAAACATGAATGACATTCCTCCATTGCTGTCCATGTGATTCCTTCATTGCAATAGTCCTGGGATGGGATTATTATTATTATTATTATAGGGGCAGACAATGAATTGTCATCTGTGGGATCTCTCTGTTTTCCTTCTTCCCATGGTATGGTATGTATGGTACCTTTTGGCATGCAAGAATTGGATGGTGCACCATTGGCTGGCCTGCAAGAGGGAATAAAGGCTTGGCAAGATTGAAAGAAAGTGGTCGGAACCTGGTACCTGTAAAGCAAAGCCCACCCACGTCCATCATGCCCTTCAACCCAAGCTACACTGAAAATCAATTCCAGATCTAGTGACCCAAAAAAGAGAGAGGAAAAGGGCCAAAGCTCCAGCTCCTCCATGAGCATATGTATGTAAAACAAGAAAGAAACCCATGTCGTGGGAAATTGCAAAAAGATGGAGATCCCTCTCTCCGCGTCTCTGTCGCTGTGGGAAGTCCCAAGTACGTACCTTTGGTTGGCCCTCCAACCAGGATGACTGCCACTGTCTTGACACTTGCCATGACAAGAGTGTCCAAGAGCAAAGCAGGCGAGAGTAAGAGTATTAGTGCAAGACAAGCAAAGAGCTAAAGTTGAAGAAGCTCAATGATGTTGCACACAAACTCTCTCTCTCTCTCTCTCTCTCTCTCTCTCTCTCTCTCCTCCTTTTCTCAAATCTCAAACCCAACTGTGCGAAGCTCTCATCATCCAAGCTGCTGCTGCACCCACAACCCAAATCCACGACAAAAATGCGAAAGTAGACAGAAAAAAGAAGAAGAAAAAAAAAAACCCCCTCAAAACCCACAAAACCCAACCCCACAGCAACCGACCGTCACTGACTCACTCACTCACTCACTCCTTTCACAAAAATGAAATTCCTTTGCAAATTTCTTGCTGTGAGTGCTGTTTTCTTCTTCAAAGACACACACAGTGGCCGGAGAAAAAGTACTCCAGAGAACACGATCTTCTTCAGCAGGGAAAATATAAAGAAAGCCGGAGAACGCAAATCCTTCAACAAAAACCCAACAAAAAAAAAAAAAAAAACCAAAAAAAAAAAAACCAAAACCAACAAAAAAAAAAAAAAAAAAAAAAAA
>Ga0209208_10008954_pt1 | contig 13238 bp, 13 predicted proteins | sample S1TSphfallax_3_FD_187694 | JGI IMG/M metagenome (GOLD analysis project Ga0209208, IMG submission 187694) | Host-associated microbial communities from peat moss isolated from Minnesota, USA - S1T2_Fd - Sphagnum fallax MG (SPAdes) (version 2) | ecosystem: Host-associated > Plants > Peat moss >...
GCTAACATGCCAATGTTGCTTTTGGCTGATTAATTTTTGGTGAACTTCTTGTCAATATGCTTCCTTGCTTCTTTGTGTTGTCCCCCAAACTATAAAGGATATATAAAAAATTTCTTTTAATTTTTCAAAATTGTGTTTCCTACCTCAGTGCAATGCACTTGTTAAGAGAGTATTATTAATAAAACAACATTGAACAGAACCCCAAATGACACAAGTTCACATGCTCCACTTTAAAAACTTCCATGAACATGCATACAAAAACATGTTACATATAAGATAATGCCAACAAGTGTAAAAAGTGAGTCAAGGCATTGCAATATAACATTTTGACAAAGATAGGTTCAAAGTTACCCTGACACATTTGTGCGATGCGAGTACACAAGTTTTGTATTTGGGTTTGTTTTGGCACAATCGGTGATGGCTTTTATGTTCATGATTATGTCTAGCATTCATGGCTTCTATGTGCCTCAACATTAAAGCTTCCAAACTACTGCTAAAAAGTAAGTTTTATTTTAAACTTTTGAATGGGGCAACTCACTTTCCATAGCAAAAGGATATCCATGAAAACCAATTCAAAAATATTGCAATCTTGCTTTGTTTAATTTCAATTGGATCCCCAAAACTTGATGAGAAAAAAATTCAAACATCTTGTTATCATTAATCATATGGAAAGAAATCAAATTGAGTAGGTAAACCGGAGTGGAAAACTTGGTGGCAAGAATTCATCACCATCATGTCCAATTAAACAAGTCAATATGACAAACAATATAGCATTTCTGGGATTTGAGTTATATACCACTTTCATTACTGTGGACTCATTCCAAACATGCAATAGATTTGTAAAAGAGAGAAGAATATGGTTTGTAAACAAGCATGTATACAAGTATTGAATAGGTCTGTAAGTAGGTACAAAGTCCTCACACAGACCAACATAGCTGTTGTTTCATATATAGATTAATATTTCCTATTTTTCATGAGGTTTATATGGGGCATAGTACTCTAACCTGAGAACAAGGAGAACCTGCATATCCATATTATTTGGCTGTTTGAGAATTCTTGGTTTGCTTGGCTTCTGTTGGCACATGCAATCAGAATTATATAACATGTTATAGTTGGGCTAACTATAACCTGTTGTATAACTACAGGGATGATGCACAAGCAAATCAACAAGTTAATCGAGTAAATAGAAAATCACTTGTTTCACTTGTACTGGAAATCAACTTTTCTGACAGCTCCTGCAAGCTTTACCTTGTCTAAACATGGCAAGGATTTACAGCCAAGTTTCTGCATCACTTATTCCTCCTCAAATGAGACAGGAACATAAACATGAGATTGCAGAGAACATTCCACAATAGCACATTGAAGGCAAAATTACAGCACAACTCAAATCAATATGACAAGTGAGTGCAGTCATAATACCGTCATTCGTGTGAACCCACCAAGGATTTGACCTTCAAGAAAAGCAGTGACTAGCTGCCTTGACTCTCTCTCACTGTCTTCATCAGCTCCCAATTCCAATTGGTGGCTATAGATAAGTATAAGATAAAATTACACAATATTTCAGGCAAAAAATTGTACAGAATTCTTGAGCTGAGTTTCTGTCAAATGTCAGAAAGCAATGGGAAATACAATACATAAACCCACCTGCATTTCTGTCTGACTGCAGCAGCTCCATCAACCAATTGCAAAACAGCAGCTAAAGGCACAGTCTTGTTTTCATCTTAAGATATGAAATCTGTGTGCTGATGATGAAATAAAGCATAAATCAGTTAGTGCATAAACACCACAATTGCCCGGGATTGTCACAACATACAACAGTGCTAAAGTGACTGCTCAAATGCAGGAGTTAGTGCAAGTTGTAACAGCTTCCTTAGGAGTGTTGAAACCAACCTGGTTAGAGAGCATGAGAAAGCACTCATACAAACTAGGAGTTTGCAGATGCATGCCCTGACATATCACTAAGATTACAAGCAAATATGATGGAGCACAAGTAAACTTTTTGACAAGCGCAATCATGGTTATTGTCAATAAAGGCTTACAGAAATGCCTGCATGTGTTCTTGGCACAGTGGGATCTTCAGACCTTCATGTACCATTTCTGACTCCTGTCTCCAAGGTAAGCAAGTAAATTTGTCTTGTGGCAATTGCACATATTGACAGTATACAAAATAGAGAGACATCCCTGTCAAAGCACATCAAGCTTGCAGAAAACATAGAAAGTACTGGAAGTTAAAGGGCAAGGCATACATGGGCTCTCAATTTACAAAAGCAATTGCAAACAAACCTTGGCAATGCTGGTTTACAGCTTGAATTTGCTTCTTTCCTTTTTTGAGTATTATTATGAATCTTTGAGAATTCTCCCACAAATCTCTGGAGGGGCCAATTTGGCCTTCTCTGAGGAGAACCCCTTACCTCTGATTTTGACTAGACAACACACCTACACCATCACAAGTGATCATGTTCTAAAAGTAAGGTTGTGCTACAAATGACCTCACTTCAGTTTTACATCTTAGCTGTCTTTTCCACTCAAATGTGAGGCTCTCCTGAGTAACTCGTTCTGTGTGAAGGGAACACATATCTTAAGATGTGCATCATGTTCTTACCTTTCTAGTCTAACACAGATGCTTGTAGAGGCAATATGTTGACATCGGCAGAACTTACCAGTGCTATGTGTAGCAGCCTGTATGTGATGCAGTTCTTTGTAATGCAATTCCCAACTATGAGAGGCTGCCTAGTGTTCTCTTATCACCATTGTGCTGTTGTAGACTGACAAGCTGTGCATAGGTGCCACCAACTTTGGACATTAGTATCCGGTGGCTTCCCTGTTCCACAATTCGTCCCTCCTGGACTACTGCTATAGAGTTGGCATTTTGGATTGTGGATAGCCTGCATATATAGAAGCCATTGTGTCAAGTCAATATTGCAATTGTCCAGCAAACAGATGTTAACTTATCTATGAGATTGCAGACAAATCTCCCAAAAAACACCTTGAAGGAAACACACCAATGAGTGTGGTCATAACCTTATGAGGGTTGCTCACAAACTGTCAGACCATCATCATGAATAGCAGTGAGAAGCTGCAATGGCTACCCATGTAATTTGCCAGCTCCTAACAGTGGGTTGTAGATAAGAATATCATAATCAGGCTGAAATTTCAGGCAAACTATCTGGATCCTGAGTTTCTGTTGCATTTGAGAGCAGTCAATAATAGTATTCAACAGTCTCTGGTGCAGGTTAAGGCTTTCACCTGTGTGCTATAACAACAGTGGTCCGGCCACGCATTAACCTGTCCAGAGCATCCTGGACAAGTTTTTCTGACTGGGCATCCAGAGCACTAGTGGCTTCATCGAGCAATAAGATAGCAGGGTCCTTTAGAACTGCACGTGCGATTGCTACTCGCTGCTTTTGTCCACCAGACAACTGAACACCCCTCTCACCTACCTCTGTTTGATACCCATTGGGTAATCCACTGATAAAACTGTGAGCATTTGCTGCTTTAGCAGCTTGAATGACCTCAGTTTCGGTTGCACCATGCCTCCCGTAAATGATATTCTCATAAATAGTGCAGGCAAACAGCGAGGGCTCCTGTGAAACAAGCCCTATGTGGCGCCGAAGTGACCGCAACTTCAACTTCCGAATGTCTTTTCCATCAATCATAACCTTTCCCGCAAGGGGGTCATAAAACCGTGCAATCAACGCAATGACAGAGCTTTTACCTGTAGAGAGCAGCTTTTATCAGTAAGGCATCAATATATATCTGCAGCTTTCTTTAGAATTGTGAATTGTGGTTCACAGTTTAAAATATAAAAGCTCCATTTGCATGAATAAAGAGCCTATGAAGAAGTGAAGGGACATGCTTCTCTGGTCTGTTGTAAAGGAGTGAACCAGACCTACGTACAGGCATTTGATGAGATGTCCATTTGAAAATAGCAGGATTAGGACGAGCAGATACAGAGGTCAATTAGAGAATGCACCCTACCAACGAACAATTCCTGGCATACCTGATCCACTTGCCCCCACTAGTGCAAGGCTTTTTCCACATCTGACTTTCAAATTGAAGTCGGTGAAAATCTGCATCGTCTTGAGGGGTATGCAAAATCAATATGCTTCAGCTCTATTTCCCCATTCACACGGGTAACCTCCTCTGCCACAGGGTTTTCAGGATCTATGGCAGTTTGTCGGTCAAGAATCTCAAAGATGGAGGCCAGAGCTTTAGATCCCTTGACAATATCAGGTGCAAGTGCAAGTGTTTCCGCAACCCCAAAGGCAGTGATAATGAGCACCATGAAGGTCTTCAAGACATCTCCAAATTCAGCCTTACCTGCCCTGACAAGTGTGGATGCATACCACAAGGCCAGTCCATAGGAGGAATACATGCAGAACTGTGAAAGACCATAACCAAAACCTGAGAGCTGCCCCCGCATGACTGATTGCTTCTTGGGCGCTTCAAGCTCACGCATGAATAGATCCAACACTTTGTCCTCTGCACAAAATGCTGCAACTGTGCGAATGTTCCCCACTGCTTCTCCAGCAACCATGCTTGCTCTTCCATATGCTTTGGCAAGGTCTCCACCAAAGCCTTTTAAGAACAGTTGCTGTCCATGTCAACCCCAAAAGAGTTTCAAGGCCTCAATCCCAAGCTGTATGCTAAATACATGTTGCAAGGTCATATAACTGGAAATCCTTGCAATTAGGTGGAAAATACCACATGTGCTTTCATATGGGCTCTTCTGCATAACTGAGAGTACCACTTGATAAGGGTACTTGTGACCATATTCCTGAAGAACTGCCAGAAACTTCGAAGGGCTTCCATTACCCTCATCATTCAAGCTAAAGTTCAGTCTAGTTTATGAGATGCAGGAGCCTATTCAATAGTACATCTAAGACTTCAAGATGAGAATTCTGCATGAGACTCTGCATACCTCACCCACAGCTGCACAAATGAGCAGTGGAAATGTGCCTAGTATAACAGCAGCCACCCTCCACTGGAGGTAAAAAGCAATGCAAAAGGCAGTTATGACGAGGGCCAAGTTCTGCAAAATTGTTGACATTCTGTCTCCAACAGCAGCCCTGACCATTGTTGCATCTGTGGCTAGGCGTGATGCCAAAAGGTTGCTGTTGTTGGCCTCATTGTCAAACCAGCCCACCTCCTGCTGGAGTATTGCTGTTGGACAGCCACACAGGATTCTAGGATTAATGTGGAATGCAAATTGAATCTCATGAAGTGCTAATCAAAGTAAATTGCTCAGTGTGGGATGCTCTTTGAGTTTCTGACCCACTCATCAACATGACCAGACTACCAGCCTAGAATCATGTAGTTTGCAAGAAAGTTCCTTACATTGAAACATGAGTTCCCGTATACGCATTGTGAGGTGCTCCCCTGTAAGTCCAAAAAAGTAGTGTTGGAGCACATAGATTCCAACAGTGACTACTGTTGCAGCTGCAAATATGAAACAAATTTTGGCAACTTCATGCTGAACATAGGCTGCAACAGGGTTGTAAAATGTAACTAGCATCTGACTAATAGCCAGTGCAAACAAAGGTGTCTGACAGCCTGCCATGATAGCCCCAAGTGATCCAAGAAAAGCATAGGGCCACTCTGGTGCATTTAGCTTCATTAACCTCCACATAGAAGGAGGTGGATAGGCCCTTGAAGGCAGCTCAGGTGCTTCATGTTCGGCCCCTAACCAGGATTCTATCTCAGGATGAGGTCCAACTGCACGGAAACTTCCCACCATTCGAAAACTTTCACCAAGTTTGAAGCTCCAACGCTGGCTCCAATGCTGTGACATGGAACCACCCTGGGAGTGCCTGCAGGATCAATTCAAAACAACAATTAGCCTAAAATGTTCACTGCCAGAGACTTTCTTTGTCATCCTGTCTAGAACTGTGATCCTGTACAAAATGTTGTCAACTCCACAGATGCGAGCCAAGACATACTTGTCAGCTGATATCTCACAGCCTGTATCAGATAAGACTGTAATCATAATGGAGCTCAGGTATCAACACCAGTCCAGCTCATTCAGTTATTATGTTATGTTCATCCAAGATTTGTTTCAGTTCTCTGGCAGCATGGCAGCAATCACAATAAAAATAATTGTGAGGGTTTCACAGTAGAACTCTTCCTCTAGCCAAAGAGGGGGTAAATATCTTTGTAACCTAGTTGCAGCAGTTATTTTTGCACTGTCAGTGTCTTCAGGTTTGAATTCAATCGCCCTGTTCAGTCCTGCAGCTTGTTGCAACTTCACAAGTTGAAAGTACACTCCATCCCCGCCTTTGGCAATCAGTTCATCATGTGTGCCAGTCTCTACCACATAACCTTGCTGGACCACAGCTATCGTGTGAGCATTCTGTATAGTGGAAAGCCTGTGGGCTATGACCACTGTAGTCCGGCCCACCATTATCTGGTCAAGTGCTTCCTGCACAATCTTCTCAGATCCAGAATCAAGTGCACTAGTGGCCTCATCAAGGAGGAGGATGCTAGGATTCTTAAGCATGGCACGGGCAATTGCAACTCGCTGTTTCTGCCCTCCTGACAATTGCACGCCTCTTTCTCCTACCTGCCCATACACCATCATCCACATCGAGAAGGCATGGGTGTTAAAGAAATTTCCTGCAGCTATGTCTAATGAAGAATGAGGGGTACAGAAGAAGGTTCCCTGAGCTTTGAAATGTGCACAGATAGTTTAACTGCTTTGTTCATCACACAAACCTGAGTATCATAGCCATCAGGGAGTCCCTCAATGAAAGAATGGGCATTGGCGGCTTTTGCCGCCTCACGAATCTCCTCCATGGTTGCACAGTCTTTTCCATAAAGGATGTTTTCAAGGATACTAGTAGCAAACAGGGCTGGCTCCTGATTCACCAATCCAATCTGCTCTCTCAGCCACTGCAGCTCAAGGCTCTTGATATTGAACCCATCAAGGAATATCTCACCTGCATCACCAAATCAGCAGTTATGGATGAAATGGTCTCCAGTTCTAGCAATGCTGATTCAGAAGGACCTGCAGTACCCATTCATGATTTTACCTGAACAGGGGTCATAGAAGCGCTCAATCAATGAGACAACTGTGCTCTTCCCTGAGCCTGAACCACCAACAATGGCTGCTGTCTTCCCTGCAGGGATGGTGAGACAAAAGTTTTGGAAAACAGGTACATCTTTCCTGGATGGGTAACTGAAGCACACGTTCTGCAGCTGAATCTGGCCCCGGACCTGACACAGTATAATTCCCTCTGTGTTTCGATCCACAAGTGGCTTCCTGCTTATCATTTCCAGAATGTTATATCCTGCAGCTTTGCCTTTACCAAAGGTTGTTAGATTCGGAGCAGCTTGACCAAGGGCACTGCACATACCAACAACTAGTAAGGTTGTAAATACCATCCAAATGATAATTGATCACTTCACAGTTATTAGCCAAATTCTGCTGACCATAATGCTGCAAGAAGTAGGCAGAGCCAAATTGACAAGCATCAGGAGGTCAATCTAACTCTGACCACAATCACCAACATGGTACATGGTGAAGGACTTACATGCCACTGATAACAACATTCAGGATTGTGGTGAATGCCTGCCCACCATTGGTGACCTTACTGAGTACTAAAGTGCTTGCATACCACAAAAGTAGGGCCCAGGCCCCAAATAGAAGCCCATAAGTAGACCCAACACCAAAGCCCTTGGCCAGGCCTCCTTTTTTGCCAAGTTTAAGAGTGGTCTCCAATGCATGCTTGTAGTTACTGACAACCTTTGACTCCCCCACAAAAGAATACACTGTGCGTATTTGAGCAATTGCCTGACAAATCATAATTTAATGGTATGCATGAGCAAAAAAACTATAATGGCTCATAACAGGGTGTAAAGATTGCTACCAATCTTGAACTTGCAGCTGAGCCAGAAATTTGGCTACCACAAGCTCTCCAGAAAACATATGGATGTGGCTATGCACTAGATACATTAAGGCCCTCCACTCTCCAGCAAAAGGTAGATAAACAAGCTACTGAAACAATGATTTTGGAGCAAGTCACAACTGGCCACCAACTTACCTCTTCAGCAATCTCCCCAGCCTTAGAATATGCTTTTTGGCTCTTGCTAGTGATTCCGATCATAACAACAGCATATGCACCACCAGCTAGTGCTATCAGAGGGACAACAGCAAGGGTGACAAGTGTAAGCTGCCACACAGAAGAAAAGCCCACAGCAAAACCTGCAATAAACCTTGCCATGTAATGTACATAGTTTCCAGCCTGCAATAACCATTACACAAATTGATCAAGCAACTCCACTACACAAAAGCAAGTCAAATAGGGCTCTGTGCAATGGATCCAACTGCAGCCAGAAGGATATTCCTGTGACAGGATCCAACTGTGACAGGATATTGCTCTCATCAAACTCCTAAAATGCTTCAATTAAGAAATGCAGAGGAAATTTTGCAGTGCAAACATAGGTCTATGTCATATACCTAAACCCATAATGGGAGGAGGTAGTGTACCTTTTCACTGATGGCATCCTGCACCAGCAAGATATCACTCGAAATTCGACTAACGATTTCTGCTGTGCTGCAATCAGTATCAAAAAACCCAACATCCTGAGAAAGCATAGCTCGCAAGTAAGACACCCTCATGCGAGCGGATTGCCTTTCACCTGTTTGCATCCAGCAAGCCACCTCTGCACCCATGTAGCAAATGGCATCAACAGTTTGTCAATCCAAAAATTCTTCAACATGTAAAAGAGACAAATCTTCTGAAAGAGACAATTGCCTGGAGGACAGATAAGTCTAAATGTCTTCTCCTGCCCAACTTTTCCAAGGCCATACCATAGGTTACCACTGGAGCTCGAAGACATGGCAGCAACAAGCAAATGTATGTTTCAAGGGATTTCATATATTGAAATTAGGAATCTTTGAGCTGCAATACAAAACCTTCGTAACATTTAGAATATTCTGCAGCAGAAGACAACAGTAGTCTGTATGTCTGGGTGGCAATGCAAACAGAAGATCCCAAGAAGTAATTGATTTATAAACAACCTGGGACTCATCTGTGCTCTGCAGTAAACAAGTCTTGGCAAAATTGTAGGAGGAATTACCGAGCCATGCAGATACCAAAACCACAATAGCCAAGTAGAGGAAGTACAGCGCATTCTGCAGTCCAGTGAAGAGAGAATGTTCAGTATTTTGGATTCTTTTTTCACCTTGTGTAAGTTGCCTGGCTTCTTTATAACCCATCATCAGAACTGCTCAATTGTTTCCTATTCCTCAAACTACTAAATGTTCATATTATGCTCTGCTCACCATGGAAACTGCAAAGTCTCTGAAAACAAAGTTTTCTGAGATGACAGAGTACATTTCATGAATGGGTTGCAAGAAAGAGAATTGCATTGCTGAAACAAAAAAGGTGTTGGAGAGGCTGAGAGGGGCAGAATTTCTTGATACTGAAAGCAAAACGAGGTCATTCCTGCACCCGAGTGCCATGACAAGTCATGGCTGGACATTGGTGAGGAGAAGACTCTAGACAAACAAACTCTACGATGAAATTGCCCAGAGACTTTGCACATACGGATTGCAGCTTCAGATGCTCTTGCAATGCAGAACGGTACATTTAGAGATGCATGGTAAGTACTTCCGGAGAACTTCTCAATGTCTGAGAAGGAGTAGATTCAGTAGACATGGATCGAAGCGCACCTTGGCAACTTCGGTGCTCATTTTTTCAGGATTAGCGAAGTATTCACCAAAAGCATTGATGAGCTTGCCAAAGAAAATGAAGAAAATGGGAATGGCAACACCATGCACACACGCTCCGGTAGCGCCGAGAAAAATGAGCACCAAGTCATAACCATCTGCAAAGGAGAATAGCTTGTAGTATGGAACGCTGGGAGGCTTCTTCACTTCCTTCTTCTTCGCGTTCTTTCCTCTCCTAGAATGATCCACATCCTCCATCGCCTTCAGAGGCTTCATATCCTGCAGTTCCACGCACTCAATATTGGGGCTCGCCGATGGATATCCCGTCAAGAACCCCTCCGTCGACCACCTGTGCATTGTAGGTTCCTCCGACTCATAATCCTCCAGATCATCCTCCTCCTCCTGTCTGCTCATACTGAAAGTGAAATTGCAAAGCTCAGGTTCCGATTTCGCCAGCTTCACCCGCTGAAGAATCCGGGAGACAAAGAAGGATTATTGGAACCTGGACAAGAAGATCTGAAAAGGCTTGCAGCACCAACAACCCCAGCAAAAGCTGTCGACAGCAGCCACGTCCAGACAGCAAGCACGTTTCGGTACCAGTTCGGCTTCGTGCTGCGGCGACTCATGAACGGTTTCTTCAACGCATTAATGACGCACGATGACGGAGCAGCCACTTCTCTCTCTCCGTGTAATGCGCAACTGCAGCAGCTTCCTTCACCCGCACTGTATGTATGCACGTTGAAACCTTACGCAGCTCAAACTACAACAATGCCAAAGACACAACTGCTCTCTAGAGAGTACAGCATCTGTTGCAATCAAGACACACACTCTAGCCAAGAAACAGCGGCAGCATGAGCAACAACAATAACAGAATGCGACCGCATTAATTATCCTCACGCGTGTAATAAACACAGCCCAGAGATGCAAACACAGCCGCTGGAAATTCTCCAAAGATGTACTCAACCAGAAACTCGGAATCAAAAATGCAAAACAAGACGAGCAAAAGACATGAACAATAAGAATGCTTCAGGCTGATAAGAAAGCAAAACTTGCAGATGAAACTGGGGAAGAGTTAAAAAAAGGAACACAAGTCCATAAAAAGGAAGGTTTATTGCTACAAATTTGAAGCAACGAGAAGAAAGAAACTAACTTCCAAATGCTCAAAACCAACTGAAACAAATCACAACGTGCTGAAAGAAAGATCCCTGCAAAAAAAGCTCTGAAGAAACCAAGTCCAAGTCGCCCCTGTTGTTGGTCACTGAATTTTTTTTTAAATTAAATGAGATAAACGGCTGGAAACGAAGCGGAAACAAAAATTGACATGTGATATGTGTATAAAACGAGGAATGTTGTGAATCGAAAATCGAATGAAATGGAGTTGTCGAAGACGCAGATCCACGAGCAAATTTTCACGAGAACAACAAGAAGAAGAAGCAGAAGTGAGAAACGAGAGCAGCGCGAAAACGCGACGACGATCGGTGTCGGGGAGCGAAGTACGAGGCCGGGTCGCGCAGGCCACCCGTTAGTTTCTGGGATGGAATTTGTTCATTACTCACCCAACGAATGCGCGGGCTCATCACTCCGCACCGCTTTCCATTTAAAACCACGCTCCCCCGCCCCGCCCCCAACTCGGCCTTAAGAACTGACTAGTAACTTACCTATCTACCGGCCATTAAAGAAATAAAATTCGTGATTGATATGTGAGAAGATTAGGTTAACCTTTGGTTTTTTTTTCTTTTTTTTTTCTTTTTTTTTTCATGATTTTTAAATTTTCATATTTTTCATGTTTTTCATTTTTCATTACAACCATTTTATTTTTCTTTGTTGTTCTTTTCTTTGAAATGAAACCAGTTTAGGGATTTCTTGTAAATCTAAATCCCCTTCCATTTGTGTAAATTGACATTTCAACCTTTCATTTTTTAGCTCACCTTTCGCTTCACCTCTGTTTTGTGCACTTGGAAAAACCAAAAATGCACTCCTTCTAACAACCACCTTGTGAAGATCCACAAAACTAACTATGTCAACTCTAAAAATGGGGGAGTTGGTGTGACTTCAACAATGTCCTCAATAGCACGTCTTCTATTCTCACAAAATTTGAGCAACAAAGGTAAAAAAAAAACATTGGAAAAAAACAAAAATACAAAGAAATGAGTAACCTTGGACCTTAGCTTACACTTTGCTTCTCCAAACCATGAGTTCTCCTTTTAAGGTTTTGTTTTTTTTTGTTCAAACCAATTGGTTTTCCTTCCAAAATTATGCCATGTAACTAAATCACAATTTCTCTTGGTCTTAGATCCTCATCTAAAGGCCTTGGGATCAATTTAAAGTTTTTGACCAATAGGAATGTTCAATTTTGTTGGACCCTACTCCTTGGCACCTTGCCTAAGGTGGCCTTTATATGGATGTGAATGAAATGTAAATTTTGCACTTACATTTTAGGTATGTTTAAAACCATACACCTACATGCACACCATTAATAAGGAACTTTTATGCCTATGCACATGCATGCATAATGGTCTAGTGGGGGAATTTCATAAGGTTGGGGTTGTCCACCCAAGGTCATAGCCTAAGTGAGGGAGGAAAACTATTGAACCTATTCCTTCATGTACATGCATCTTGTACCCATTGTGAAAAACTTTTGATGATTTTTTTATACACAATAAAATTATTTGTAAAGTCAGGCAACACACAACATCGAAAGCCCATATTCGGCCTATTTATGAAACATAACTTCAAATATAGTACCAAAAAAATACACATAGGCCCAATGGGGCATGAAACTCAAATTTCTAGCAAGACTCAACATGAACTCAATTTCATGCTGAATTTCTTGCCCGTGCATTACCCAAATAAGCCCGCATTTCAGCCCCTTACTTCTATGCTCGCACCTTCATTGTCTTTGTTTGCTTACCTCACATGTTTACCTTAATGTTCACACCTTGATTATCGAGGCTTGCATCAACTCCAAGGTTTCTCAAAATAATTTGCTTTTCCTTTCCCCCTTTTTCCTTTCTTTTATGCTTTCATACATGTGGCTATTACTCTTTTTACTTTGCAAACTATTGGCACATAGGTTTGGAACTCATGATCATTTGATGTTGGGATTGTTGTTTTTGGTGTACTAGTTGAAGAGCTTCATACCCTAGGTGACATCACCATCTTTTGGACAAGGAAGTAGAAATATGGTTGTTGGTAATCCACGGGAGAACTTTGGCAAAGGAAAAAACCAATCACTACAAATGAAAAACAAGCAAGCAAAATCCATGACCTCGGTATTTTGGCTGGTTTTTTTCCACACATGGGTTTCATGTCATTGTGAATGGATTTTCAACTTCTCATGGTTTGGTTTTCTTTTGGTCCTTATCGTGGATTTCAACTTCTGGTCTTGCATGCACTCATGTTCCATACATTAGGGTTTTGTGTCCTTAAGATTGGGTTTCCACTTTTTGTGGTTTGGTGTTTTTTTTATCCCTATGGATTTGATTTGAGCTTCTAGTCCTACAGGCACTCATGTTCCATACAATAGGGTTTTGCGTCCTTGGGAATGGATTTCAGTTTTTTGGGGTTT
>Ga0209208_10008955_pt1 | contig 13237 bp, 16 predicted proteins | sample S1TSphfallax_3_FD_187694 | JGI IMG/M metagenome (GOLD analysis project Ga0209208, IMG submission 187694) | Host-associated microbial communities from peat moss isolated from Minnesota, USA - S1T2_Fd - Sphagnum fallax MG (SPAdes) (version 2) | ecosystem: Host-associated > Plants > Peat moss >...
ATGCCCACCCCCCTGAATTGAATGATCAAATTTGCCCCCCCCCCGGCCCTTCTTCTTCGATTCCTACTGCGTTCCGACCGCTACTGTACACTGGCACCTAATTGGTCATCCCTACCCCCTTAGCTAGGCTAGAAATAGACTACCTACCTACTTACCTACCTACTTCCCTACCTACTTATCTACCTACCTAACTACTTACCTCCGCCTAGACAACCCTCTAGTAGTAGGAGTAGGTTGGTCCTAAAGCCCTTACATTTTAATACCGACCTAACCAACTCGCCTGCCTACAAAAGGTGGTATAGCCAAACAAACCTACGTGGGGTTATCTCCTAGTCTAAAAGCTAAACCCAAAAATGGCGTCAAAGAAAAAGCTAGACCGTAGAACAACCGGGCTGAAAGTTACGTATGTATATTTACATTTATACGTATATGAAACTTGTACGTCTGTCTATCGCATATAAAAAGATACGTATGTGAAGTTTGCATGTAATTTCAAACGCAGTTGTGGAATCTGATTACTTACTTGTGTGTGTTTTGGTATAAATGTGTTGTATGGTAGCCAGTTATACTGATTTACAAAAATACGTATTTCGTATATAGAGTAGTAGTAGGGTAGGAAACAAGTCTCTAGTAATGGTTGCTGCACACATATATCTAGTCTAGTATTAAGTACGTACATGTATGTATTTTATAAGTATGGCACATGTACGTATTCACGTTTTTTTGGTACGTATATGTGTGTGTGTGTTTGTGTATGTATTTACATTTTTTTATACATTAATGTATGTGTATGTATGTATGTAGGTATTTTGGGGTGTATTTTATAGGTGTATATATTGTAATGTATTGTGGTTTGTGTAGGTGTAGAGTGTAGGGGGTAGCGATTAGTAGAGTCGGGGTTGCTAGCTATTTAGAAGGAAAGGTGCGCACCCGCCAGTGCTGTCCGTTGCGTTCTGTTGCGACTGCTGCCGCTGCTGTGCTGCGTCGTCGTCGTCGTCGTCGTCGTCTCCTTGCTTTGTGTGTGTGTCTGTTTTTGTCTGCGCGAGAGCCGTGTCTGTTGTTGTGTGACGAGAGAACAAAGGAAGTAGCTGGCGAGCGAGCGAGCCATGTGTGTTGGCGTCTTTTTTGTTGTCTGTGGAAGGAAGGAACTTGAGCTTTTTGCACTAGTTGAGCTTTTGGTTTGAGCTTTGCTTGCTTGTTGCTTTGAGCTTCTGCAGCTCTTTGAGCGTCTTGTGTCTGTTTTGTTTTGCATTACTATACGCCTTTTGCTTACCATTTGGTGGCCGGCTGGCTGGCTGGACGCCGGTCGCGCCTTCGCTCGCTTGCTCGCTGCCTCGGATAGCAGTAAGTGCGAATGAGAGAGAAACAGAGAGTCCGTGAGTGAGTGAGAGAAACTGTGGCCAAGTGTTGTTATTGTTGCTGCTGTTGTTGCTTTTGTTTGTGGTTTTCAAGCTAGCTAAGCTACTAGTGCAGCAGTGAACAAGAGTTGGTTTCTATTTTTGGGCTTGCGTCGATCGCTAAGATTGCAGGTGGCTTAGTCGACTGGAGATTGGTGGTGGCGGAGGTTTAGACTGTCCAGAGCTTCTACTGTGGAAATCGATTTTGCAACTCCGAGTGAGTGAGAGAGTGAGTGTTGGTTTTGTTTTCTGGGAGCTTTTTTCTCCATTTTTTTTTGTTTGTCGCTCGCCGAGTGAGTGAGTGCGTGGAGCAGCCGCGTGAGGAAGCTCAGGTGTGAGGGAGGGACTCATTTGAGTGGTTTGTCCTTGTGTGTATGTGTGTGTGTGTGTGTGTGCGTTTTCTGTTTGGAGTGAGAGCATTGGGAGCTTGGTTCTATTGTAGGAGGAGGTTTCAAGTCTTGTTTCACAACTACTTGTTTGTTTGTGGGTTTCAGTCATGTGGTGGTGGCGATAAACAACATTTGAGCCTGAGCTTGTTGTCCTGTCATGGACTGAGTTCTCAGAGAGAGACACACACAGAAACACAGAGAGAATCCAAAGGCTTGAAGAAGAGTAGTGAAAAAAAAAGTTGCAGCAGCGGAAGAACTAGCTGCTGCTGCTCCACTAGTTGTAGGTTCTATATATTATGTGGGTGTGGAGGAAGAGGAGCAGGAGCACTCTTGGTGCCCAAGTCAAAAAGGAGACGACTTCTTAGGGAGGAGGAGAAGAAGGTTTGGAGTCGAAGCGAATAAGGATCATCGTGATGAGCGCCAGCCGGAGCTCAAGGAAGAAAAAGAATATCATTGTCTGGAGAAATCCTTCCTCTTCTCTTCTTTTCTCTTCTCTTCTCCTTGCTTTCATGAAGTGCGCTAGGGAATCCAACACTTGACATGAACCGCGTAGGTGTGGTGCAGCACTAGTGCAAGAACGCTGAATTGCGCTAGCTGCAGGTAGTCCTCATTGTCAGCACACAGAGAGAGAGAGAGAGAGAGAGAGAGAGAGACACACACACACACACACACACACACACATTCTGCTGAAACGATCGATTCTCTAGCAGAAACAGATCATGAAAGACTAGCTTCAGCAGGGGAGGTGGGAAGTGGAACACAAGCACCTTCAGAGGATTCATTCAAAGCTGCTGCTGCTGCTTGTGCAGATCTGCAAGGATGAAGAAGAAGCTGCCTAGCAAAGCTCTTCTATGTTGTCAGCAGCAGCAGGAGTCGGAGGAGACGACGACGACAACGATGACGTGAACAAGTCCATCATCCCTGAGAGCTCACCTGCTTCCTCCTGCATATCAAGGTGAGCAGCTGCTTCTTCTTCTCATCAAATTTGCAATTCACAATAACAACAATAATTTCTGCTGCAATTTTGCAGCTGCAATCTTCCTTCCCACATGATCCTCTGAAAGAACCGCCACAAAACCTTCTTCTTCTTCCTCCTCTTCTTCTTCCACTCTGATCCTGGGACAAAATGCCAGAACCGGGTGGTGGGTTCTTGTTTGTTTTTTGCAATCTTGGGTGTATTTCTTTTGCAAGTTTATATAACATCGTGACCTCTTCCTCCTCCTCCTCCTCCTTCACCCCCTTCTTCTTCTTGTGAGCATTCTTTTTGCAGTAGAAGATTGATTGTGAATCTGTTTTCTTGACTGGTGTGATCAATCACCTAGCATAAATATTTCATTTCTCAGAGATTGAGAATTGTGCATTGATTTTTTTCCAATTCGCACTTGGCTCCTTTTACTCCTCCTTCTCCTCCTCCTACAAAAAAGAAAATTGCACCAATGTCCATGAGATTGATTGATCATCTTCAAATGGGGATGATCTTGAATCTCTAGCAAAGAATGAAGACCTGCAAGGATTTTTGAATGTGGACCATACCACTAACCTTGAACAGCTTCTTCTTCAAGGAAAACCAACAATCCCTGAGCTCCATTTACAAGAAGTTTTGATTGAAGCACTGGGTGTTGTATTTCTTTCCTCATCTTTCTATCAATCTTGGCCAATTTTTCTTTTCCATGGCCAGTTCCAGTAGAAGGTTGTGAAATGTGATTCAGAAGATCACGTGTGGTAGCTGAAGCTTAGATGAAGAGTTTTCATGTGGGCAATAAAGAAGAAGAAACAAGAGTTCCTGGCATTGGAGTCCTAGAAGAAATGTTTCTTCTTCTTTGCCCCATCAGGCCAGCAGCTCTTTTTCTATGATCCATGTACTACAATGCTTCACAAAAATCCAGACCTGTTTTTTTCTGTTCTAAAGTCTGTGAGACCCTGTTGTTACTTTGTTGCAAAAGAAATTTGTTTAGAAAAAGAAGTTCAATGTGGTTTAACTTAAGCATCCCCTCTGAGTTGGTCAGGGAATCATTGACTTCTTAAGAAAGTGGTGGTGTTTTTGTTGTGGTGGGTTGTCAGTTGTTGTAGAGTGCGGTGCTGCTGCTGTGTGCAGCTTTCTTCTGGTCTAAGAAGACACAAGCCGGGGAGTTCCCTCAGCCCAAAGCTGGACATCAATTGCAAGGGCTGCCAAGGTTTGAGGCACAACATGCTTGACTGATCTATAATACTACCCTACTACATATGCTGCACATTGTGAGCAGGAGATTCACTCCAAAATCAGAGTTGAAGTTGATGTGCTGCAAAAACCAGATTAAATCCAACCAACCCCCATACTCAGCCAACATGCTCCGTCTGCCTTTCTCTTCTTCTACTGTACCCATCTATTAGTCATGTGAAACTGACTGCAGCTCAGGATACTCTTGAGCATCTCCATTCTACCATTGATGGAGGAACTTGTTGATCATTGTTGAACTACTTACTTGCAGCAGCAGCCATTCTATAATAGTACAGTATAGAAATATGTTACTACAATTTCTTTCACACATACTGACTGCAAAAAGACTTGCCCTTTGAATCTAGAGTATTTTTTTGATGTCATATGTGAGTCTTCCGCCATTGACTCTAAAAGTATTGCAAGAACTGCTAATTGTGTTGAGACCGGCTGATCTTGGCAGGAACTGAAGTTCCATAGCAGCTTGGTTTTTCAGTTTTTTCAAGTCACTCTGGCGTGCTCTCTCTCCTCTGTCAACAACCCATGATCCTGCTGCTGCTGCTGCTGTTTAAATATTGAGATTGTTCAATCGAGCAGGAGTCTGTAGAGCCAGAAAGAAGAAGAAGAAGCTGCAGCAGCACCTGGGTTCTATTACTTACTACACATCCCATCATACTGACTGACTCTACATCTCTACAGTCTTGAAAACCCCCCTTCTTCTTCTTCTTCTTTGACTCTCAAAAAAGGTACATGGGATGAACCCTTCTGCAAATACCAACGAGCATCAAGGTGACCCTGGGCCGAATTGGTCAACAGAGAACTGGGATAGCCCCGGCGTGGTTGGCGGCACCCTCGAGCACGCTTCTCGGCAGTACCCGACCAACCGATTAGAGTGGGAGTGGGATCCTATGATTCTGGCCACACAGCACCCAGGCAGTGGTAGCTCTAATGAAGCTGCTGTACCAGGTGATGCAGCTCATGGGGACCACAAGACCCAACAGGTCACTGCAGGTAACTTATGTACGCATCTTCTTCTGCAACACTTATATACTACTTATATATCTAGTCATAGTTCCAAATGAGACTCCTTGTTGGATCAGAAGTCTAGCTCAGATTTATGTCTGCAGTGTACAGGGATTGCAAAGTTTCCTTTCAGCAAATGGGTGCAACTTGTAACTTCAGATCCAGATGTTTGTCTGCCTTAATTGCATAGTCATATACACTCACTCAGTCTCAGGCAATGTGAAGAATTGTTGGCAGCAAGCTGAAAATTTCATGTCTTGAAAGGAAAGTACCAGAGAAAGTGAGAAAGCCACAAATGGGTTGTAGCAATGGGGCTCTTGCTTGTGAAGAACTTCATATCATAGAAATTGTGTTCAAAAGATTTACAAGAGATATGATTTGAATCAGAGTCTGGAGCTATGTTTGCAGCAACGTTCCTGAACTGAGTAACTAACAAACTCTGTCTCTAGATCTGTTTTGACTATTACTGGAATGCTGTTTCTTTTATTGCAGGCCAAATTTCAAGTCTTCGGGCTTACAGCCATATGATTTCACCAGGACTTCCAGCCAACTTCAGTCACAATGCTGCCACCTTGGGGATCTTCGGCCCAGCAGGAATGCAGAATCGTCATCATCATCATGCCTATGGAGCTTTGGATGGCTCTGCTGGTGCTGCTGTCCTTTCTGTTGCAACAGGAGGAGGGTCACACCTTCACAACTCACTTCAAGGCTCATCTGGAATCCCTGGCCTTGCTGCTACCAGTGGAGGACTCCATGTTGGGGATATGCAAACCGCATTCGAGCAGCAGCAGCAGCAGCAGCGTCGTGACCACTACTTTGCATCTGGCATACACGAACATCATCTGGTCAAGAGAGAGGATGTGAGAAAACCCTCTTTCAATGCATCAAGATTAAATTGGTTTTTTTTTAAATTTTGTGAAAAAAAATTCTCTTGAATTATTATTGTGCTGTTTGAATGACACATTCAATTCTTAATTTTTGCATTCAATAATATCATATTCAGTTTTCTTCACAATAATCCAAAAACCTGCTTTTGGCCTGCAGGTGAGTGATGGCCATACTGCACCCCGCATAGGCCTCAATCTCGGGGTGCGAACCTACTTCTCAGCTGAGGACACTGCTGTGGGTCGTCTAGCAAAGCGGCCTTGTGCAGGCCCTCCAAACACCCAAGTTCCAATGTGTCAAGCAGAAGGTTGCAAAGCTGATCTGAGCACTGCCAAGCACTACCACCGCCGTCACAAAGTGTGTGAGCTCCACTCCAAAGCACCAACTGTCATAGCTGCTGGTCTTACCAAACGCTTTTGTCAGCAATGCAGCAGGTATGGAACATTCCAGTCATCATCTCCTCATGAGTGTCTGCACAATGTCGCTTTGCTAGACGATCCACAACTCGGTCAAAGCTGAAGATGTTGGTTTTTCTTTTCAGTGTTTGTGATTTTGCACAATGTTGATTTCACACTTTTAACATTGTTCCTAAATTAATTTATTTTTAATGTTTTGTTTTGTGAAATAGATTCCACTTGCTAGCTGAGTTTGATGAAGGCAAAAGAAGCTGTCGCAAGCGCCTTGCAGACCACAACAGACGCCGCCGCAAGCCGCAACCTGGTGCAGTCTCAACAACAGCAGCAGCAGCAGCTGGTACCTCAGCTGAAAACATTAGCATCAAAACTGGAACTGACAGTGAAAGCAGTTGTGCTGTGAATGGTCAGCAGCTGCTCTGTGATGCGTCCTCCTCTTCTTGCAAGCGTACTAGTAACATTGGATGCACCTTCCATCATACACATCTGTTGTTTTGCATTGCGTAGCATAAGAGTAAACAGTTGACATAATCTGGATTGAAAAGTAACAAGCAAGCTGAAATTGTGACTGCAGGTGCGTCATATGGACGAGGAGCAGTGCATGGTGACAGCAGCCACCAATCACCGCATCACCATCATGGGATGCAGCAACAGACAACAAGTTCCATGAAAGGCCCAGACCCTCATCAAGCCTTGCTGTCAGCTATGTCTCTCTCTACATCATCTGTCCCGCTTATGCTACACAATGCAAAGCGACAGATGAGTATGATGCCAGGATCATCCTCCTCCAGTCATGCCCATGAAGCTGCCACTGCTGCCTATCAACACTTTTTGCAGGTAGTATATATACATACATACTTTAGTCATGTCCAGATCTAAAGCTCTCTCCTCACAATTTGATTTGAACTCTCCAAACATTTGATATTATTCCTGAGACCAACTTCAGTTGAAGTGGTGACAATGGGTGGGTCGAATGGTGGGAGGCTTATTCTAGGGCGTAACTAGTTCAGGTCAGAGTGGACCACACCTGTCACTCTCATCACTCGGAGGACAGCTTGGGTTGAGTCAGCAACAAGCAAGCTGTCAAACCAGACAAGCGACAGGCAATTATAACACGAGTACTAGGATTGAGCCTGGTGTTCCATGGTTGCGTCCATTGAACTCACACTCAGATCTGATGCAACAACAAGAAGTAGTAGTAGGCAGATCCCCCCCAAGCCTCCAGCAGCAGCAGCAGCAGCAGCAGCATTTCCAACCTCCACATCACAGCACCACTTTAGCATCAGCCAACTCCCCCAGGTCACAGGTTAGAAGTTTTCTTTTTTTTTCCCCTCCTTTCAGTTCAGGACCTTAGCCTTGCTTCCTCTCAGTATTATGATTCAGCCTCTTACAACTACCTTTTGTTTGTGTTTTTCTTGATGAATTGCAGAACCAGAAACTTCAGGTTTACTCACCTTCAAACCAGAACTTGATTCAAATGCAGTCATTCTCACGGGGAGATCTAGGCAGCCCTGAATGGATGCTTGGATCACGAGATGAGCGGTCAAAACATTACGGACCGTCATCATCAGCTATGTCAGGATCTCATACCCCATTGCAGCAGCAAGGCCACCAGATGCTTGGATTGCTGGACAACACCTCCACCATACATCATCATCAAGCTGGAGATGACTCAGGCTTAGCTCCTGGAGGCGGAGGAGGAGGAGGAACTAGACAATGTGGGTCAAGCACTCAAGCTGCTGCTGCAGGGGGGCATGCAGCCCCAGCCATGGAGTTTCTGCAGCATGGTATTATTCACCCAACAACAACAGAATCCAACACAGCTCCTGATACCAACAACAACAACAACAATGATGAAAAGAACAAGAAAGAGAAGAGCCCTGAATTGAAGGTATACTCTCATGAGCTGGAAGCCCTCAGATCCTATGAGGCTGGCTCATCCATTTATGATTCGCACCCCTTGCTGTAAACTGCAGCGGATCATAACTAGATGGATGTACTTCACTTCAGGTATGATCTAAGTTCTTGATCATCATCCATCATTCTGTGAAAATGCAACACCACTGGAAAATTCAGCTTGAGCTGTGTCTTGCCAACTAGGAGGATGTCTCATTTTGAGCGCTACTTTGAGATTGAGAAAAGCCCATGATATCTCTACCTGTACTGATCATTTTCCCTTTTTGTGTTGATCTTTTTCACAACACAGGGCAAAAAGAGTGAGAATCGGAAAAATGAGAAAATCGCACTTGGAGTAGCAACTCAGAGCCATCAACTCATTTGTAATTTTTTTTCCATGACCCCAGTTTTGCGAACTTGTCATACATACAGAATAGCACATGCAGACCTTGGAACTTCTTCAGCTAGACTAGGCTAGCCTAGACTACAACAGACCAGACCAGACCCGACCCGACCTGACCAGACTAGGTGTAGGTGTTGATTCTTGAGGAACTGCAATACTGACTTGGAAGGGAAACCACAGAGAACTGAACTTTGCTAGTTGTTGACACACAAATGAACTTTGAATTTGTTGTTCTTTTCCTCCTCTTTCACAAACAAGATGATGTTTGATCACTCTCTCTCAGCCCATGCAACTCTTTTTTTTTGGACTGTTCTCTTGATTTTGTTGTAATCACTAGACGGCGAAAGAAATCCACTTGCAATAGTATTAAGGAAAACAAAGAACACTCGGACCAAAGATTCAAGCTTCTCTACTAGTCTCACATTCTGTGCTAAGAAAGAAGAGTATATCATAGACAGAAGAGCCCAGCCCATGGGATAAGAGGGATAATGATGATGATGATGAGGAGGAGGAGGAGGAGGAGGAGGAGAGAACGTTGTGCCCTTGAGGAAGTATGAAAACTACCAAACTTGTTGTTGGAAGAAAGAGTCTAATGATTGCATTTTTATAGGGGCAAAAAAGAAAAAAGACCCAGAGCTGGGAACTAACTTCTTCCTTGCGATCGAGTATAATTGTCATGGGATGTGTACATTTTTGTGAGTTATTTGTAACACCCAATTTGTGTGTTGTGTGCGTACTGTTACAGTTGTTGTAGTGTCTGTATTGAGTACCAAGACATTACATACATACATATGCATATATACATTCTCACACACAGTACTTACCTAACTTAGTTGCTCTGTTTGTACTGCAAAAAATTTAACAGACAAAACTTTTTTTATTTTTTTGGGTTCTCGGAGTACTACTTACAACAAATTTTGCAATTTTGGAACACATGAAAGTAACCCAAGTTTGCAAAATTGGGCATATGAATTGGGTCCCTCACTTACTTGCTTACTTGCAAGTCGAATACAGTGGCATTCTTAATAACAACTTAGCATTTTGTTTGTGTGCATGTTTGCAACTGTGAGGGAGTGAGTTATGTAAAGTCACAGATATGATGTTGCTTGTGGATTCTTGATACAACCCGCAGGTAAAAATATATATATAGATATGTGCATATCACAAATAACAGCAAAATCTGTGACAAGAATATTTTGGCTGTTGAAAGGGTTCAGGGTTTAAGATAAATTAAACCTTGAACTATATAAGTGTATGATCAATCCTGCAAACAAATTCTGCAATCCACAAGAAACCCTGAGAAGAAAAAAAAAAAGTGTGAAGAATAAATGAGTCTCTCTATGTGTACAATTTAACTATTTCAGACTTATAAAACTTGGTTGTGCTTTTTAAACTGTAATTTTAAACATGAAAATGTTCAAACTCTAAAAATTATAACATATTTGCACGAAAACTCAACACTAGTCTTTTGTAATTGTATTAGATGCTTATCCACGAATGAGCCCATCTCTTGAGAGAATACAATGATGTCTTTTTTTTAACTCAAATTGCTTTGCTTGATTGAGGTCAAAAAATTGATTGATTTGATTACCCCATCTTACTCACCTAAGGTTATCTCTAATTGGAGACATCACCTAAGTTAGAAGACAAAGCCAAAAACAAAACCCCATTTTATGAAGTTCCATGTGGTCTAAACCCACATAAATATATGGAGTGAGTTGAACATGTTATGGAATGGGTTGAATAAAACTAAAAAAAAAATCCTCTTACACAATAACTATCACCTATGCATAGTTGAGTATTTGATCACACACTAAAAAATTCCATAAATCTAGGGGTTTTGTTATTATTTCACCTTGAAGATAACCATTTAGACTACATATCATGATCCTCTTTGCCATAATCATCCTGGATATGTTTGGCAATAAAATAATAATAATAATAATAATTTATAATTCAGCATTATACACTTTTTTTTTAAATGAAGCTATTGTGCTTGGTGGCTTCATTCAGATTTTTGCCATCACAAGCAAGCACATATTTTTCAGAAATTTTGCCAAAATCTTTTTTTTTTAAAGTAATTAATTAGTGTTTAACCAGCCTACACAACTATGGGTAGTATTTTTGCCACTTACTTGACAAATTTGCAATGAATTGAGTGCTACGTACTAGGTACTCTAAACGACATAAAAACCACACTAAATTTAATTTTCTTTGTAGGGTGGACCTTATTCAGTCACATCATGTCTTTAACACTACCCCCTTACATAACTCAAGGAGATTATTAGGGTTTGTAAGGTCCCTCAACTGGTACCCCTATGTAATTTCTGGGTCCCCCCACGGGATTATGTGACCCGGCACCCACCATGCACCATCCACCAGAAACCCATTATGACTCGGTTGTGGATGGATCTTGTAAACCCTCCTACTTCAACCACATGCACTACGTAGTTAACTCTAGTTATGTAAGTGAGTAACTACCATAGGTAAGGAATGTAAGTTGTTGTTACTATCTTGGTAGGTATGTAGGTAGGTAGTGCTACTTGGTAGGTAGATAGATAGATACATGTGAATGGTGTTGATACATGGCTAACCACTGTGGTTAACCATGGGACAGGAATTCAATGAAAAAGTGCTTCCCTGTCCACACATCATCCATTTTGGGTGGTGCACTGGCACTTGGTGTTACTTGGTAGGTACATACATACATACATACATGTGAATGGTGTTGATACATGGCTAACCACTGTGGTTAACCATGGGACAGGAATTCAATGAAAAAGTGCTTCCCTGTCCACACATCATCCATTTTGGGTGGTGCACTGGCACTTGGTGTTACTTGGTAGGTACATACATACATACATACATGTGAATGGTGTTGATACATGGCTAACCACTGTGGTTAACCATGGGACAGGAATTCAATGAAAAAGTGCTTCCCTGTCCACACATCATCCATTTTGGGTGGTGCACTGGCACTTGGTGTTACTTGGTACATACATACAGACATACATACATGTGAATGGTGTTGATACATGGCTAACCACTGTGGTTAACTATGGGACAGGAATTGAATGAAAAAAGTGTTTCCCTGTCCACACATCATCCATTTTGGGTGGTGCACTGGCACTTGGTGTTACTTGGTACATACATACAGACATACATACATGTGAATGGTGTTGATACATGGCTAACCACTGTGGTTAACTATGGGACAGGAATTGAATGAAAAAAGTGTTTCCCTGTCCACACATCATCCATTTTGGGTGGTGCACTGGCACTTGGTGTTACTTGGTACATACATACAGACATACATACATGTGAATGGTGTTGATACATGGCTAACCACTGTGGTTAACTATGGGACAGGAATTGAATGAAAAAAGTGTTTCCCTGTCCACACATCATCCATTCTGCATGGTGCACTGGTAGGTGCTGGTTCACTCTGGCCCCCATGCACTCGGCAGCCAACCAAAGTGAACCAACGAGCCACAATGTGTACCACGAGGATAGATGGTGAATGGAAAAGAGACAATTCTCCATCCTGAGTTCAAACCAAGGTGGTTAGCCCAATTTCTTAATTTCGATTACCTATCTATCGACATACATACAACCCTCACTAACCATTACCTAGGTACTAACTTATCATCTACATGCATTTGCTTAGCTAGTAACCAGAGTTGGGGGAGCGGGGGGCGGGGAGGGTTAGGTTTAAGATTTAAACCCTAAACATTTACAAATCCATCCACCCACCCACCCACCCCAACACTTGTATAGTAAACACCTAATTTCCTACCTACTTACCTACCCACCTATCTATCTACCTACCTCATACCCTTTTTTGCAAAGCAAGGTGAAAAAAAAAAAAAAAGAGGTCACTTAAGATTCATTCATCATAAGTATGAATTCCCATCCACCAAAAGGACAATTAGGGTTACTACATTCAAGTTATAACTAGAGTTGGGGGATTCTTTGCATGAATTTGAAGCTGTGATTTGACACCTTACCTGCTGCTGCTGCTGCTCCAGTCCAAATTCTGTACTCTGGACAGAGAGTGGATTGATACCTCTGGCTGACCCCTGAATTAATTGATGGGAGATGAATGAACTCTGTCAAGAATAGTACTAAAACCACTACCCAACTCTGACAGCCAAACCCCTCCTGTTGTTGTTAGAATCAAGTGTTTTTTTAAAAAATTAGGGCAATGGGTTTAGGGCAAAAAAATTTTCATATATATATTTATTTTTTTATCTTTTCTTTTTTAAAAAAATTCCACACTTTTTGGCAGCACTTTGAAACTCTCAAAAAATCATCTTCATTTTTTATTTTTCTTAGTTTTATTGAATTCACCAATTAAAAAAAAAAGCTCATCAAATAGGTTTAGGGTGTAGGCCAATGTTTACTATTTTTTGTTTTCTCACTTCTAGCAATTGAAACCCTCAAAAATCACCTTCATTTTTATTTATTTTTAATTCTTAATAATCTCACTTTCTAAGAAATAAAGTTTCACCAAAAAAAAAAAAAAAAGGCTTAGGTTTAGGGTTTAAGTTTTTTAAGGGTAAAACTTAAACTCTCACAAATCACCTTCATGAAAAATTATATATATGCTTAGTAATTTCACTTTCTAGTGAAGTAAG
>Ga0209208_10008956_pt1 | contig 13236 bp, 10 predicted proteins | sample S1TSphfallax_3_FD_187694 | JGI IMG/M metagenome (GOLD analysis project Ga0209208, IMG submission 187694) | Host-associated microbial communities from peat moss isolated from Minnesota, USA - S1T2_Fd - Sphagnum fallax MG (SPAdes) (version 2) | ecosystem: Host-associated > Plants > Peat moss >...
TATATATATATATTTTTATATATTTATATATATATATATATATATATATATATATATATATATATATAAATTCAATTAATATGCCATGTGGCAAATAAATTATTGTGCACATGTCATAATTTCAAACCATCATTAACAATCAATGGAGATCAATACTTCAAAAGGAAAATAATTTTTTGATCCAAAATTTTTCATAATGCCAAATTTTAATGAATGGATGAAAATTGGCAAAATGAAGATGACATTATGGTTGTAGTTGTAGTGGAATTGCATAGTAGTTGAAAATGAATTGTTTTGACAAAGTTACAATTGAATTGCAATGAGTTGCATGGTATATATACAATAAGTCACGCAATTTGTTCAATAACACTTAGAACATAAAAATATGGTGAGTTACAAGTGATGATTGCAACTCAAAAATTGAGTTGTAATGTTAGTTGCAGAATATCCTTTTTTTCATAATGCAAATGAAAGAAGTCTATAAACTTTTTTTAAAAAAATTCTCTAAACAATAAAGGTCAAAGGTTTTTTCCCATTTTAGTTGATAAGCTTTTCTTCAATTACAAACATAATAATAAAAAGTTGTAGAAGGTTGAAAAAAACTTACAATTGTGTTCCAAGGTGAATTTACAGTTCTATTTCATGAATAAAAGTCTTTTAGTCATTTGTTGAATTTAAACCAAAAATGGGAACTATTGTCAAAAAGATGTAGGTGTATGAGTTGACATATTCTTCATTGATCCAATCCTACCACTTTGAAGAACTTCTCCTAAAAAAACCCCCACAAACAAAACCCAAAATTTCAACAAAAAAATTCCGTGTGCAAACACACATCAAATTAGCTCAAGAAGAAGAATGACCCAACCCAACCCAATGTAGCATAAGACCATTTCTCTTTAGACCCAAGCAACAACAACAACATGCATGGAAGAAAAAAAAACTCTTACTCTTCTTCTCCCTTTCTAAAATAAGCATGGTTGACATGATGCAAAGTGTGGGTGTAGAGAAAAATTGGGATCTAGGATGATGGATGCAATGATTTTTCTTTTAGATGTACATAAACATTGCATTCATTGCAAAACAATGAGTCCTCTTGGAGCGCAAAGTTTTGTTGTTGTTGCACCAACTATTCATAACAATGTGCAGAGTGGCAACTTGAGCTCCCGCCCCAAAAGACATGTTTTGCAAGAACTTTGAAGCCAACAACTATTTGATTACCAATCTTACCCACTCCAAAAGAGCTTATAACAATAGTAACACCATGCCCACTCACAACTATCATTGCTCCATCATACTTCAAAGACCTAGAAACATTAGAAGGTGTGGGTGTTACATTGATAGTGCTAATCTAGGGGCTTGCATGGGGACACATTACAACTACATCCATTTGTGCAAGTGAAGGAGGCTTTTTCACCAAGCTCCCCATTGCTCATTTGCTTTCCCTTAGAATGAAAATTGCATTTCTTTTCGAAATACATAATACAACATCAACAATAAAATTGTTGTTGTCCTTGTTTTCAAGGATGGGAGTGAGCACTTTCCGTTGTTGTGGAGTTGTTGGTGATGATGCCCAAACCAACACAACTCACACAAGCAAACAATATACACTCAAAACTAAGCTCCTAGCTGAATTCCCAAGCCAATATAGAGTTCGTAACTGGGCATCAAAGAAGCATGGCAGTAGTCCTACCATTAGGTTTATGTTTTTTAAAGTTTCATCAATAGACACTTGTAATTTTTGAAATTTTGAGATTTGGGGCAAGTAATTTTTTAATGTGAAATATGTTTTGGTATTATGGTAATCAAACATTTTTGTTTTAGGGTCAATTTTGTGATGTAGCCAAAGTGGTGATCATCCATAGTAAGATTTAGCCAAATTTGGCTACAAGCCAAAACATGAATGTAAAAAAAATTAAACATCTATTTTTAATTTTTGGGAGGATTTAGCCAAATTCTCGTTACATGCTAAAATATGAATGTAAAAAAATTTAAACATCATTTTCTAAAATTTGGGAGGATTTAGCAAAAAATTTGCTACAAGATAAAATAAGAATTTAAACATCAAGCTTCTGTATTTTTTAGGAAGATTTAACCAAAATTTGGCTATCAACTAAATATGAATGTAAAGTTTTTTAAACATCCTTTTTTATGTTTAGACAAGATTTAACCAAATTTTGGCTACAAGCTTAATATGAAAGTAAAACTTTTTAAACATCCTTCTATATTTTTGGCTACCTACTTTGAACCATGTATAAAAAATGTTGCCATTTTATAAAATTTTGGGTAGAATTCTGGTTCTTGCTAATCTTTAAAAACATTTGATTTTAGCACTTTTGTTTTGAACATCTCTTTTTGGCTATATATAGGCTAGCAAAAAAAAAAAAGGCTAGTAAGCACATAAGCAACAAATTAAGTATTGCACCAATTTTTAGCACTTTTTATTTTTAACATCGATTTTTGGCTACATGTAAGCCAATAAAAAAAGGGCTTCCAAGCACAAAAGCAATGAACTAAATCTCGCACCGACCCCTGGACAATCCTCTAAGACAAGTACAACAAATTAAATGTTGCATCACTCTCAACTCTCTTCCAAAACTTCAATTGTACTCAAATTACAATAAAGGCTTAAGATATAATATAAAAAATCTACATAAGGAAGAGAACTCAAGGCAAAGAGCAACAATTTTCCCGTAAAGGGGATGAGCTCAAGGTGACATTAACTCCGCAATACCTCAAATGTTGATACTGGCAGTTCCTATGCACCAAAGTCAAGCATTTACATGTTATATCCATCAACAAATCGTCCCTCAATTGTATGAAGGGAAATCAAATTCAACAGGATCTGACCACTTGGGTAAATTGAGGAATCAAGGTGAGATTGCGGTCAATATTTTCATTGCTGATTTCCAGGTCAGTACAGAAGCAAATGATTCCTACAACTGAACCCCTTTGTTTTGTAATCAAAAGGTTCAGGATGCCTCCATTCATAAGCATATACACCATCCAACCTCCCTACTGGTAGCCTGTTTGCCAGAACTTAATTAATTTCATAAGCCTAGAAAAAACAAGTTGTGGGAGAAAACATACTTCAAATATTGCAAGGGCTTTACACTTAAAAAGCTTGCTTGCCAGCCTTGCAATCAGAACAAATATTGAACAGTAACAAGGGTCTCGGAATCGGGTTGTCATGTCCTTTGCTGATCCCAGAATTTGACATTGACAAAAATGGTATTTGTGTGGGTCTCCTCTACATGACACACCAAAACCTCACCACAATCAGATGTTTCGCTCTAACTCTACTTTGCTCACCAAATGAGGGACTTCTAGACACTATACTTATCCATTGTGTTCAGCAGTTTTTTTTTCAAGACTTCTGTTCCCGCTCGTATAACCTGTACAAGAGCTTGGATTTTGACATTTGTGGCTCCCTCTCCAAGAATGCTATCACATCTTTCACCATTATTGACCGTTGTGGCCTTCCTGCCTGTTGTGTGCCTGGTTGCCGTAGGCTGCTTGTTCTATGTATTCCCAGTCCAGGTCCTGAGACATGTAACAAAGCATCCTTCAAACAGATAATATACAACCAGTATGCCTCTTATGAGCTTGATCACCAATTACATTACACAGCAGTATCACCAATCCAAAACAAACTTCATGCTTGTATGGCAAGAGCATAAACCAGTGTTGGGCAGGTATAGGAATCTAGTTCAGAACCAGGCCGGCCTCTTTGCCAGAAACCCAACAGTTATTAGGTCCTGTAAAAACTGCAGGCTGAAAGAACTGACCAATGTATGTTAGAGGCTGAAAGAACCAGGTGCACTTGAAAACCACCACCAAAAGCTAAGTGGTGGTTCTTAACCTCAACTACAGGATTTTTTGGATTCTGAAGAGCTGAGAACAATCATCACTATATTTCTTCTTAAGGGGTCTTGGATTCTGGGGAAGTGGGAAGTAGCAATCAGCCCCCAATCTTTCATTTCCAATGTTTGGATTTTGGGGAGGTGAGAGGTCACAGCCTGCCCCATTATTTTTTCTCAGTGACTTAAAATGAACCAGAACATTTGACTGTTCTTTGAAAATCTGAAGAACAACCCAACATTGGCATAAACAATTACACTTCTGGAGATTTTCATTCCAGAAAACAGAGAGTAACTCACAATCTCTTAACAGAATAAAGGTGGGATTCTTGTGTCATACCTGGAGCTCTACCTGGAATGGCTGCCACAGCTGGAGCACCTCCCTCTTGCTCAGTGCCAGGTCGTCCAGGACCAGAGCCTGAGCGAATGCCCCCCTCGTCCTGTTGTCGGTTTTGCTCCCGACTGACACTTGTCTCATCAACAGTCCTTGCACGGGTTGCCTCATTGGCTGGCACCAGCCCTGATCACCCGGTTTAGTGAACTGATTCAGGAGAAAACGCCTGCTCTTGTGCTCTCTGAAATTATTCAAATTTGGATACTCACACAGAGAAAGCTGTGATCTACAATCTGGACCCTGTAGTCTGATAATACAGAGGAAAAACCTAAAGTCCCATCAAGATGATTTGTGAGGAAAGAAATTACTTATTCTTCATCAACAACACAACATGCTGTATTTGGCCAAGTTGCAGGGAACTCAGATCACAAGCTTAGACAACATCTGGCTCAAGAGCTGGTCGAGATCACAAAGGGTTAGATGAGTGACATAGCACAGTTTGAGGAGGAAAAAGGAGGGACCTACTAGTGGCTCCTCCTCCCTGGCGTTTTGCAAGACCTTCAGCTGCCAACAATTGCCATTTTGTTAGCATGTCATCAGCTCCTACTGCAGCTCGTGCTGCAACATTGGCAGCATTAGCCCTCATTTTGTCCTCTTCTTCCTGCTGCGCCTGTGCAGATCAAACAAGAAAATACACAATCCAAAATTAAACAATAATTGGATCCCTGCTGATTTTGCTGTGCTCTTCGGGCAATTATGAGATCTTGGCCTCTAGTGGGGATTGCTGGATTCTGAGGACTCTTGGTTTAATGCCTGTCAGAGCTTAATTGTAAGCATACCTATCACATGTCTACAAATGTGTTCTGAAGTGCCCTGGACAGTAGCAAAAACAGGGATAGAGGACAGTTAAAAGAGATGTACCTTTTGCACTTTGGCCCTCAAATCCTCATTTTCAGCATCTGCTAGTGGTCCTTTATCCTTTTTCTGTAAAATCGACATCCAATACATCTCATTTGAACTGAGTGGCAGCTCATTAACAAGTTGATCCAAATGCATGTAGTTTAACTTCAAGCCATCCTACCTCTCACATGATTGAAATCTGGCAAATGTAAAGCGTCTAAGTTGCCTGTACTAATCTGTGTTCATATGCTATAGTCAGCTATACTATAGCCATCCATGTCAAGAGCTTTCCAACAAAACAACTACTGGCCATTAGAGGACTCACTGCTGAACATACCTCATTGAGCTTGCGCAGACGTTCATTCTCTTCAGCCAGCTTCTTCTCTGAAGCTTCCTTGGACCTCTTTTTCATTAGAAGAACTTGCCTCCTGGGATCCGATGTAACCACAACTTTGTGCATATCCTTCTCAAGATCACAACGCTGTCACCCCCACTCGTGATTTAAGCCAAACTGAAAAGAATTGAGAGATGTCAAACCAAAAATAATGTAAATCAGATTTCAGGTCTGATAACATATCAATGGACAGAAAAATACAGAAAGAGTCACAAAAAAGTTCAGTGACCCTCAACAGAAACATGTCATGCTAATGGCCAGCTACCCATAATATCTCCACTGACTTCATCAGCTTCTCAAGAGTGGGTGGAGGTCAATGTCTATCAATACCCATGTATCAAACTCTTTCACTCAGCCATGATACTGGCTAGCTCAACAGAACATAAAAGAGAATGACACAACAGGAGGAACAAAGAAGAAAGGGAAACTGCCACTAAGTCATTCAAACAATCATGTTAAAGATTTGGACTTCAGACACGCTAGCCTTTTTTTGTTCGGCAAATCTCTGGTTTGATTCAATAGGAACTTTGGAAATCCAGAGAGGTGGATCTGAGAAACACACAATTGGCACCTGTGGATGGTAGTACCTGTTTTGACAGCTTAATCAGTTTGTACAACATGCTCCGTAATCGTTCCTCAACACACTGTTCCACGAGAGGCAAAGATTACATACACTGTTCCATATAGCAAACTACAGTAGAAAATCACAGCAAGTGTTGTCAATTGTGGCAGGTTGCAAGAACAAGGAGGAGCCTCCTAATCTTCCTTTGGAACTAACACAAGGGGTTAGACCAAAAAGAAATCTCAGTCCAGAACTAGAGAACTAGAACTTATGTGAGGGCAGCAGACTTGAATACCATTGATAGACATCGCTCTACATCTTCACTCACACTCTTAATACCGCATTTCGCTGCTGCAGAACACCAGAAGAATACCCCTGTTAGATTGAGCTCCTTCAATTTATGAAAACTAACTTATTTTCTCTCAGATAATCTTGAATGCCACTCATAATACAGGTTTTGAAAAAAACTAAAAAATTGTAATTGATAGTCAAGCATAATAAAATTTGTGTACCAATGGCCTGAGCTTTGGTGCGCAATGGGCCCTTTTCAAGAAACAAGCGCTCCTCTTCCTCTTGAACGAACTTGCGCATGGCTGCTGTAGTTCGGCTTTCCTCCTTTGGTCCTGCCAGCAACTGCTCCTCCTCTTCCTGCATTTCAAAACAACCCACAACATGAGTTCGAGTCTGCAGAGAGAATGCCTACCTACAAATTTCCTAGCTTCTTACACATCTGAAGTTAGGGTTGAGTACTGTTATATTGCTACTGCGTGCCCTGCCCCCCCCAGATGTGAACCTACCCGTAAGTTCACACCACTGACAGCTGTGACATCATTGAGCTGGTCAATACTTTGATCAGCCTCTCCCCCTTGCAGCTTCTGCTTCTTGCTGCTACCCCACCATGCCCATCAATGCATGTTATCTACATGTTTCAACATATGCAAACTGCATTCTACTAATGGAAGACACATCTAAAACACTGCAAAGAACACTCATGCAATTCTTGAGCTGGATATGTGATCAGTCAGTGCCCACATGGTATACAAGTTGCTGGACATGCTCTTGCAAAGAACCTACAGAAGTGGGAGCCTCAGCTAGATGTAGAAAGTTTTGGATTCCAACCAAAACTGACCTGGCTGGTTGTGAAGCTTGAGGCATAGGCTCAGCAGGCTTCTTCTGGCCAGCAAGAGGGAGTACTTTTGGAGGCGTCTTCACTGCAGCACTGAGAGGTTGAGAAACAGGTGCAGCGGCCAACCCTTGCTGATGCATTGAGTTCTGACCCTGCACAGGAACTACACCCCCAGTGCTTGGTGTTTGAGTTGTTCCAACTCCAGGACCCAACACTGATGCAGAATTCACTAGTGACGGGGGAGTTGTTGGCACAGACACTGGGCCTGTAGGAGGTTGCTGGCTGACCTGATCAAAGAAAAGAAGAAAAGAACTGTAAGAGTCTGTGTAACACAAAGAATAAAAAAAGACTCAGATATAATACCCCACATAAGACTTGTGTCAGCCCTTGTGCCCCAGTATAACTGCTCAGCCATAGTAGATATCTATGAAATTGAAGAGAATACGCCACCACAGCACCCTGAAGATAACATGACAATGAGTGTGTCCATAACCTTGTGAGTGTCACTCACAAGCATCAGACCAGCACCATCATCATGAGTAGAAGTGACAAGCTGCTACAACTCCCCACTGACTTCATCAGGTCCCAATGGTCAGTTTAGATAAGTATATTACAATCTGCATTACACCATTATACAAAGATCTGCATTCTGAACTTCTGTTGCTTTGTGTAAGCAAAGGAAGACTTGATCATACTGTTAGCTAGCACTCAACAGACATAGCTAACCACAAAAAGACAATAGTATCATCTTTCAAGCTGCAACAAGCTTGTGACAGCAAGCTCAGTTAAAATACACCTATACACAACAAAGAGTTTTTCTTCCAACAGATACCACCAACCCAGTCTTGACAAAGGGACCTCCCAACAAAAGTTCCAAGTGTTCTTTCTTCCCAACACATTCTCTTCATTTTCTTTCTCTTCTTGCTCGGTTGTTCAACTTCCTATTATTATGCTTCAATCTTCTTCTGTCCATTCCTCTTCCTGCTTGTGTATCATGCAGTTATGGAATCTTTCCTCAGTTATACAACAGATCACTAAATAAGTTCACTATTTGAAAAGCTCACAAAAGTAAGCAGATAAATAATGAGCAAAGCAAGAAGAAAAAAAACCTGCAAAGCCCATCCCAAGGGGCAGGATTGCAGCTTGTGAGAAAGAAAGTGTAGAACATCATAGTCCAATATATCTTCACAAAGCATTGAAGAACTTTTCCATACTCCACCCAAAAGTTAAGACAAACCGTTACAATTAACATCAACCTGGATAGAATTGAGAGATGACCCATTTTCATAAGGTTATCAGAACTGACAACATAGATCAACAAAGCGGTAAAAGCCTAAAAAAGTTCACCCATTCCTAAAAACCAGAGAAATCACTAAGGGGCAACTTTGAGCGACAGCAACAGTCAGATGCAAGTCACATGAATCCGCACTGACTTCATCATCTTGCAAAATTGGGTGGAGTTCAACAGTCACACATTAAACCAACATACTGAGTTTCTGGCACAAGAGCAGCAGTAGCATGACATTTTTGGACTAATTCCACTCATGGAACTGGACTTGATACTCATTGTATGGAGTAAGCAGAACAGCAGTGATTATGTGCACAGAGAAAACAGTACCTGTCTTACAGAAGCAGGTGATTGTGGTAAAGAAGATGCAAAAGCAGAAGTTGGGGAAAGGGTGGCTGTGCTGGGGATATTAACAAGTCCACCGACTGCTTGTGATGTGGGCAAGCGAATTTGTTCTCCAGGTGCACCATTTAGCATTACGTCCTTTTGTGTCAAGGGCAATGGCAGTGAACCTGCCTCCGATAACTGCATTTGTCCTGGTGGTTTCACACCTACCTGCTGCCCTGAATGGATCTCCTGAACCTTTGCCAATGGCTGCAAAGATTGTGATGTCTGTATCCCACTTGTATGCTGATCAATTTGGGGCTCCTGCTTAACTGCCATTAGAGTCTGCTGTCCTAGCTGCTGCTTTTCCAGTAGCTTTGGATGTGGCTGTGGTGTTTGCAGGGGCACAGAAGCAAGTGGTGCTGACTGTGGAGCTGTAGAAAGAGTAGCAACTGGCATCATTGGTGTAGGCCCAGTTTGAAGCCTCCTCAACCTATCTTCTTCCTGAAGCTTTCGAATCCTCTCTTCTTCTTCTCGTCTCTTTTGTTCCTTCCGCAGTTTTTGCTTAGCATATTTTGAGAGTGGCTTTTCAGGTTGGAGAGAAGAGTCCGAGGTTGGTGAAGACACTCCAGGCTTAAGCTGTGCTGCAAGTGACTGAGCCGGCATCGCACTAAATTGTGGCAGGGTTGAAACCCTCTGCACCTGAGACTGTGATGGGTGAGCTACAGGACCAACAGTTTGCGGGGTTATTAAAGGAGGACGAGGTTGAAATGAACCGAAAGGGCTTGGTGATGGTGTAATTTGAGGCTGCTGGAGTGGAACATGTGGCCTGGCAGGCTGTGTTGTCACCAAAGGTTTCTCAACCTCATGCTTTGCTTGTTGTGAGAGCATGGAAGGAGTAACATGCTGGTCTGGATATTCAGTTGAATCTGCAGTTAACTGAGCCTGCTCAGATGGTTTACTTTGCTGAGGAGGCAGTGGTAAAGGGGGTTTTGTCTGGTTAGATTGCAATGATGTGTGGGGCTGCACATCCAATTTTGGCTGCTGATGAGGCTGCTGTATAGACTGCTGATGAGCCTGTGATGCCATCTGCATCAACTCTTCCTGCTCTTTCTGCTGCTGCTGGAGAGATGCAGCTTGTAGAGGCTGGGCAGGGGGTCGAGAAGCTGACAATTGCTCTGCTGATAGCTGAATGGGTTTTGCTGCAGTTGTCTGATCAGGCATTGGTTTGGAGGATGAGCCCTGTGTGACACTCGCTGCTGCTGCCATGGGAGAAGGGTTGCCAGAGCTGCTTGAATGCTGTGACTGTTGGCTTTGTTGTTGTTGCTGCTGCTGCTGCTGGAATTTGAGCACCAACAATGAGAAGAGTCAGCACACACATGTAGGGTGATCACAGCAGATGATCAACATTCAAAGAATTCAATGATAGAGTTAATGTGCACAAATAACCTGCCTTCAAATGCATATGGCGAATAGTTGTCACCAACACTTGATCTCCAACAATCACTCTTGCTCCTCTCACAAAGTCTTCTCTTGTTATCTCACTTTGCTGCAACACACTTGAGACAAGGATCTTTCAGCCAAAAGTTGCTATTGTCCTATTGCAAAAGCTCTCAGAGCTGACAGAACTACGGTCAATGAGCTCAGAGTAAAAGCTGTTTGACACAGTCCTAACACACATTGCAGTGCAGCTATACCCTCCATGTCTTAGGAGTTCAATAAAATTGAACTGTTGAATGAAGTGTCCTCCATCCTCTCAGACTCTACAAAACCAAAACCTGTTGAAAATAAAACACACAAAACCACAGTATGTACTTTAGGGTTCAGAAACTTCTGAAATCCCTCGAAGATGTCCCAGATCTAAACCATGAGTAATCTCCACTATGGGCATGTTATAGCGGATGGAGTGTTACCTTGAACTTCTGGTACAGTGAGTTGAGCTGTTGGTTCTGCTCTGGTGGAAGATGGGCTTGAAGCAAAGGCATCAGTGCTCCAAACGAAATGCCTTGGCTTATACCACCTGATTTTTTTGATGCTTGGCTTGCTGCCAGCAGTTGCTGCTGCTGTTGTTGCCGCTGCATCATCTCTTTGCGTTGCAAATACAGTTGTTGCTGGTGCTTTGTTAGTTGGTCCCATGTTACCTGTTGCCCTGATCCAGTTGGTGTGCTAGACCCTGATGAAACCCAGGACAAATTCATAACTAAAAAACCCCATCAAGTAACAGTATCTCCCATACTCACACTGCCTTGATTCCCATTGACTAGCTTGCTGCCAACAGAAAAAGGCAAGTCACATTTGGAAAAATAGGTGAAGCACAAACCTGTAGCAAGTGGCACAGAAGAAGACAAGATAGGAGCTTGAGAAGGCAGGGGTCTCAAGCTACCATTGCCAGCAGCAGTTGCCAAGTCATAAGCAGAAGATCCACCAATCTCTCCCTTCAATCTCTCAGCAAATGCATCCACTGCAGCTCCTGACACCGCAGGTCCACTATCATCCTACACATCAGGTTTACATAACAAAGTGGGGTGTATGTCAATAACTTGAAGTCCTAGTTACCACCAAACCATCAATAAAAGTGGTTCTTCTCGTCAGGCATCACAGCAAAAAAGAAGAAGAACAAAATCAACAACCACCTGAAGGCAAACAATCAATTAGGTCAAAAAAATTCTCTCCTTGTTGCACACCAACAATAAGAAACCAGGAAAGATCATTAGGGTATATTTCTTTGAAACCCTAAACCACAAGAGAGCTGAGGAGACAGTGTGCTTCATCAGAGCTCATAGGTAACAACCAAAATACCTTCACTGGTTCCATATCCAAACCCCCTGTCACACGGAATCCCCCTCAGATTTAGGTCATTGATTGATATACTACTTCCCATAGAAACATCATCTCTCTCTCTTCTTCTGTCTGTCTCTTCTGTCCACCATACTGATGGGCCAGGCGGGTTGGCCACTTCTTCTTCTTCTTCTTCTTCTTCCTATGTTCTGTCAAAATTCCTGCCTGTTACACCACACCTTCCAGCATTCCCCCATGGATGGCCTGTTTACACCCCTTTCCAAATTTTCCCTCTCCCGTTTTTCTTTCTTCCCCCATCTTCTCCTTTCACATTCTCAATCAACTACATCATCATTCCTTCATTTCATTTCTTGATTCCAAGCAGCAGCAGCAGCCCCATCCCAGCATAAGCCAACCACACTTCTTCCCCGTCCTCTTGCAAAGAAGGACAAGGCGAACCAAAAAGAAAAAAAAAATCCTAACCTAGGGTTTTAAATCTGGAAGCCACCAGTCTCTTCAACCCTATCCAATAATTCCCATTCATAAACCCCTAAAACATTTTGTTGACGAAAAAGAAGATGAAGATTGTCCCCGAACCAAAGCGAGGGAGAGACATAGACCCACAAAGAGAAAGAGAGAGAGACAGAGAGATGTGTATATTGGTATGCGGACACTGCTACATAGCTTGTTGTTGCTCCAGCTGAGTTGTTGTATCAGAAGAAGAAGAAGAAAAAGCAGAATAGAAGGGCGACAAGCTTATAAAACACCTCGTCATCTTGGAGAAGCTTGATGACGCCAGGATCCATGGAATGCAACTGCCACCGCACCTTCCCTCCCCTCTCTCTTTTCCTCTCCCCCACACACTACTGTTCCTTTTCTACGAGCTTCTTCGTCGTCGCCATCGCCACCGCCAAAGCGCCCGCGCCCCCCCCGCCCGCGCTCCCGTTGCTGCTCCACGGGCCCGGGAAAGACGACGACGACGACGACGACGACGACGAAGAGCAGCATTTTTGGACGACGAAGATCGACCCTTATGTACGACGAAGAGCGCCCCTTGTGACGGACGGACGGACGGACAAACCAACCCGGGTCTGAATCTGGACACCAATGGGGCTTAACAAGGGTCAGATGGGGGAGCCCGGGTCAGGCTAAATTCTTATTATGGTTTTGGCTAAACAACTGGTTGTTATATCTTTTATTGCCATATGTATGTATGTATGTATATAAGTACATTGTGTATGTATGTACATACCATACTTGTACCTTGCACTTATAATGCCCTAGATTTGGTTGGAATATTAAACTATTTGCAAACTAGTAACTCCCAACTTTGAATATTTCAGAATTTTGAATTTAGTATAAATTATAAAGGTTGCACAAACATTTTAAATATACAATGTTTAACCCAATGGTTTGGATTACTTTCATTCATGTAATTACAAGCTAAATATGAAAATTAAATTTTTCAATATTTTTTTTCAATATTTTTTTGGCTACCTGCTTGTACCATGTATAGAAGTTTGATGATCTTTCTTAAATTTTGGTTGAATTCTAGCCATTGAAAAATTCAAAACCCACTTACTTTTAGCACTTTTATTTATTAATATGGCTTTTTAGTTATGTATAGCCAAAAAAGGCTAAATTTTCCGCCCCCCCCCCCCCCCCCCCCCCCC
>Ga0209208_10008957_pt1 | contig 13235 bp, 7 predicted proteins | sample S1TSphfallax_3_FD_187694 | JGI IMG/M metagenome (GOLD analysis project Ga0209208, IMG submission 187694) | Host-associated microbial communities from peat moss isolated from Minnesota, USA - S1T2_Fd - Sphagnum fallax MG (SPAdes) (version 2) | ecosystem: Host-associated > Plants > Peat moss >...
CAGTTTACCCAGCCATTAGATTAGCGGGTATCAGATTAGGGTTTCCACCAGTGTTGAGTGGGTATATTGATTTTCATATATCAGTGGATAATGGTTTTTAAAAAAAATCAAACCAAGTAGGTGGGTAAAGGTATAAAAGGTTTGGAAAATTATCAATCCAGGTAACAGTAAAGATAAATTATGCACATTGACCTTGTTTGTAGGGTTAAGGGTAGAGGTAAATATTCCGTCTTTTACTCTATGCATACCATGTTGCTTGTACGTGAGTAAACATAGGATTAAAAAAACACATGAAATTTCAAAACATCCTTTCAAGAAATTGACAAAATATATAATCAAATTGATAATTGATGTTAAAATATGTTCATAGCATTTTTGATAATGTTAAATGGTAGTAAAATTCAAATGGGTTCCAAGAGCATATGGTAAGAGTTCTTTTTCCAAGGTAATTTTAAAAATGAATAAAATTAAAATGATAAAAAAACAAATATATCCAATAGCCATGGTAAACCCAAAACCATATGCTAGCTAGGTGAAATAATGACAGGGTAAGTCTGAAATATTCATAGCTGAGTACAGTAATTAAAAAGGTAACCCAGAAATTTACTAGTCAAGTAGCATCTTTTTACCTTGTGATATACCCATGGGTATATTAAAATAATAAATTTACCCACCAAACTGGTTTCTACCAATTTCTTGGATAATATGGTGATCCCTCTTATTGTGCCAAATAAAGAGTTGCCCTAGGAGTTCAATTAGTTCAACATTAAAAAATTTGCAAACTGATCTCTATTGACATTGGAAATCAATTCAATATTATATTGGATATAATGCACTACACAAAAGACATGGTTAAAGGCTATGACCTAAACAATATCAATGGATCAATACAATAGGTTTAATCCTTCAAAAAAAACTTGGCATATGTTTTGTCATTCACAAAAAAAAAGGTTACTAGGGCTAAGTCCACAATTAATAAAGTAGTTGTTTCACATAGTATTTGTGCCATGTAGGGTGAACGTGAAATGTCTCATATTTTAATATGTCTTTTCCATCTAACAATCATGTCTAATAGAAAGAGCTAGGACCACACTCATGAAACATACCTCCATTAACAAAAAATAATAATTTAATGTACATATCTTAAAGAAAAAGCTTAATTCATAGTGCAATTTGAAGGTTTAAAAGAGAGCTAAAATGAGCTAAAGTAGTGGAAGATTGATGTTACATGCTATTGAAGGAATCTCCCACATTATTCAACTAACCAAACTTGCAAGGGAGTCGTGACCTCATTGAGATTGGGCATTCTTCCATCATTCTTTTTCTCCATGCCCCTCACAATGAACCACAAGCTCACTAAGATCAATCATTGCCTCCATAATGATGGCAATTAACTTCATGCCACAAGAACACAATGAAAGAGTTAGATTGGGACATGGATGTGGAGTTTGTTCAAAAACCTTTATGGTTTTCAAAGCTATATGCAATTTTTTTAAATTAGGACCAAGCACAAGAAGTTAGAACTTGATGAATAAAAAGAGATAACAACATGAACACATTGGCTCAAACACTAGATGGTATATGCCTTAATCATTGGGTTGCAAAGTAAAACGAAAGGATTAAAATGCCTAGGGTAAAATGGCCTAGGAAAGACATAAGAAGAGCTATGTCATCAATTACAAAAATGTTGAAAATATTTGAGCTTGGAACATTTTTTTGATGATTTCATTTTGTTCAAATGCCACCATCTTACAAATTTCTCACTTTTTTATATAATTAACTACGTTTTCTATTACATATTGTGGTCTCATACATGTTTCCATGCTCTATTCAACGCTTTCACAATTTGTAAAATTGTTTCAAAGTTTGCTACAAAAATGTAAATAAAGCAAATTCATGTCATGTTTTTTAATCAAATCCTATCATTGTAATAATTTATATAAAAATAATTGGGGTGCATGCTTGTGGTTTAATAAGTATCTAGATGTTGAACTTATTTTATTTAGATATTTATTATGGTTGCCATAGCATAGAGGAACTTTCAAGCCTTTTACTATCACTCATGTAGACTTTAAAATGTACTATAATAAAGTATATTTCTTATTCAAGTCACATATTTGATCCAAGTTGAAAGAAAGATTACAAACCCTTGTCTATGCTTGTTTCACATTAATCTAGTTAATACATTCTTGTGTAGATGGCAAATTCAACGTAATTGAGTATTCCGTTCAAAAATGGAAGACAATGAAAAACATAAGTTTATTGAAAGGTAGAGAAAGAGGCATTGATGATTTTGACATTGTTTTAATTGTTATGAAAATCAATGGAATTAAGTCCTAGGTCACTATTTTGTCCCCTTCTTGAAAGGCCCTCTACTCTCTTTAGCAACTCTCATTGGTGTGTTTGTGCTTTTGACTAATGTCTTTTGGTTGGACATTTGATCCAATTTTTTTTACCTCCATTTCCCCTTTTGGGTGGGTGTTTGTCTTTTAATTGAGTTTGTCATGGTTTCATCATGATCAAATATTCCACCCATTTAATGAAAAGAAACATTTGTAGTTTTAATTTATATGTAATTTTTTTAATGCAAAGATGTAAAACAAAACAAAAGATTTGAGTGGCAAGTGAATTTTTTTTTAAATTTGACTTTGAATGACTTACTCCACGGTGAAAACATGGTAAAGTATATAGAAAAAGTTGCCGAAAAAATATGAAAGTTAAAAAGAAAGGTAGTTTTTCATGAAAACACAAGAAAATAGATTCAATTTCTACTTAAATTACATTTTGAAACTATTGAGCCTCAATTGGGTTTATTGTAAATCAATTACAAATTTTCAAAAACTTTGGAATAATAAAAGTAGGGAATAAGTAGGTTTGAAATTGACTAGTCAATATGGTGTTCAAACTTACTTTTTCATTAGAAGAGTTAATGAAATGTACATGTATGAAGTTATAACATACAAATCATTATATATTCAAGGGGCTTCACTAAAAAACAAATCTATTTTTTCTTTAGTACAATATACTTCACATACACTTGAATCAAATGTTACACTATAGAAAGTAGGTTTTATAAACTACTGGCATTTAGAAAAATCTACTTGAAACCTACTTTTACAATGCAAAATTTAAAAATTAATGCATAATAATGAAGAAGTATCTTGTTATTTATCATTCAACTAAAAATATTGAATGTATAACAATTTTGTGATGGGTTTTGGTTTTACTTTTTGTTCACTTGACAAATATACTGGCAAATATTTTTAGTTGTACACCTTACCATGATTTCACCCTCCAAGACTTTCAATTTCCTTTTGGTCCAACTTTAGAATTTGTTTTAAGAATTTTCACCATGATCGAACTATATTTCAAATGGATTGCATGTAAAATAATGAAAAAGGTACATGCATATTATGATCCTCAAAAATGTTGTCACAAGTATTGTTTTGTAACATTTAATATTTTTGTTAAGTGTGTACATCACATGTGAAATTATTCTTGAAAATTTTAGGTAGATTTGATTAAATTTTGAAACTTATAATATAATACGGAATATTTTTAGGATTAATAAATCATAATTAAGATGTGTAAATCAAAGTAGATCAACACAAAAACCTATTTGTAGGCATTTTTAAAATTATTTTCTATGTAAGACTAGAATTAACAATTATGTCATGTGTTCCGTGTGATTTGAATTTTAAGTATTAGACTTTGACTCTTTAACCTTTTGGTTATGACATGATATCTATTTTTTGATATTTCAAAGACCTCACGCAATTGGTATTTTCTATTGATTAATAAGTTATCATAATAGTTTTAGAAGGAAATGATAGGTTTAACTTTATAATTGTTATAATGAAGTGAGAGTTTAGTTAAACATGTGAAAGTTGTGTTTCTAGGATTGGTCTTTGTTTCAACTATAAAAGAATGTTTTATGACTTTGTGGAATGACATCTTGACTCTCTACCCTTCCTTTTGTCTCTTGCACTTCATGTTAATCTACCAAAACAAATAGATTTTATTAGTGGAGTCCTTTTTTCCATATACACCTATTTTCCTCAACCTCTTTTTCCTCTAGGATGATAATGTCAATGCCCAAAGTTGTCAAAGTTGTCAAATTCATTTTTGTAGTGTGGAATGATGAACATTATTAGATAATTATTTTCAAACTTTAAAATGTTATTCCTTGAATATTTTGCATACTAAACTAAGATTTTCTTTAAGTTAACCATTTCAAATGAATTTCTTTTATATTTTACTTGCCACTAATTAAGTTCTCACTTCTAATTTTTACTAAAAAATGTTGTTAAATTGCAGTTGGATTTTAGTAAACCCACAACTAGTCCCAAAAGCCCAACATTTTTTCGCACATGCTTTTTCTTGTCTTGTTTCTTTGAAAGGAGAAAAGAAATTGACCATATAATAGGGAAACCTTTGAAACTTATATCTAATTCCACATGATGACACCTAAAGGTTGTCATAATCCTAAATAGGGGTTTCAACAAAACACAAGTTATTGAACCTTCTACAATTGAACCCCACCTTGCAAAATTATGGGTGTAGTCTAATTAATGCTTAAGTGGATGTAAAAGCATCATTCATGGCTTCTCATGGTTTCTCATGTATTCATGGACGTTAGGTCACACTAATTCCAAATTTGATGATCTAAATTGGGTTTGTTCAAAAAAATTATTTAGCTACAAACAATGAAAATGGAAGTTTCCAATAAGCCCTTTCCTATGACATGAGATATGAAAATTGAACAAGGTGGGTTTTAAAAGGCTTTAAAAGGATTCTTCAATTTATGTGAAATCATATTAAAAAATATTACACAAACCCAAAATGTATAAGGTAAGACCCTTCTTTGCGGGAATAATTGTTATGAGAGTATTACACTTAAGGTGCCAACTTGACTAAAATGATTTTTTTTTAATGTTGGTTTATGAAGTGTATTGCAACACATGGTTAATTTATGTGTCCCTTATGATGACACACATACGATCATTACATCAAGATGTCACAAATTGTATTAATATTAATCTTTGCAACAAATTAACAAGCCATATTAAAGAATGTTTTAAACTCTAAACAAATAATAGAATTCCATTTACTAACATGATTACTATCATTTCAAAAAAAATTGAATAAACCATAAAGTAATGATTGTCCTTCTTACTACCTTATATCAAATTAACAAATGTTTTCAACACCTCATGTTAAATACACTAAGAGGTGATTTTCATCCATCAAAATCAAATTATTTTGCTATGTGGACAACAAATTGTTTATTTTTAGCACATGCTTAACATTTTAGTGTTCATCAACATATGTAATTGGGCCAATAAGGTATTCAAAAGATGCATGTCATATATACATATCAATTTATTATAGTTTTTTTCTTATACAAATGGTTATACTATAATAATTTTACATGCGTAAAAGGTATTTGCTTTATTGGACAAGTATTTTGGTGTTTATACAATACCAACAAAATATTATTTATATTCATATCCATCGAAATATTTTCAAATTTTTGTGATGTGTTTATTCAATACTAAAAAAATTAAAATTTTAAATTTTTATTATCACACATTTAACATTGCCTTAGGTGGTATTTTATACCAAAAACTGCCCCAAAAATTGTGAAGGACAATATTTTTGAGACATCAAACAAATTGACACCTAAATGCCATGTCTATTAATTGTTTTAGAATTGAAACATGACTAATTTGTAGTTCACCATTAACAACATTTTCTTTGATGAAATGGTGTCATATGTCAATATTATGTTTTGTTTTGTGATGAAAACCTTGATTTTTTATAAAGCTTGATAATACTTTGGTTATCACATGAATCAATTGTGTTGGTTGCTTCACATGTATTATTTGAAACTATTCAAGTAAATTCCTCAACCAAATAACTTATTTTGCTCCACTTGTAGCACCTTGTATTTTTCCTATATTAAAGGCAATATATGGTTGCATCCTACTAGCCCATGTTATAAGGTTTGAACCAAGAGAAAACAAGTAGCCAATAGTTGATTTCCAATCTTCCAAGTCTCTTGCCCAATCAACATTTAATTACCCTTCATTTGAGTGTTCACCTCCCCTTGTTCATAACAAATTCCAAGGTCTACAATGCCATTAATGTATGAAACAAATGTTTCATAACATCCAAGTGAGGATATTCATGAAGCTTGTTCAAGAACCTATTCACCATGTGAATTTTGATATGTTTGCTTCAAAATAATTAACTTATTTACCATCTTCTAATAGTCCTATGCAAGACAAGTACACATGTCTTTTTTTAGTTTAAATCTAGCTAACACTAAAATAGCCACAACATTATGTATTGAGCATATTCAAATTCTTTCAACATTTGTGCAACATAGCTTCTCTATGTGACTATATCATACTTTTATACAAAAAGTATTCCAACCCCAATGAGTGGCTTAATAGACCCATGTCTATCAACTTGAACATTTTTTTGATGTAGTTATTGATCCACTAGAATTTAACATTATGGTTACATGTGAAATAAACATCGTCTACATAAAGGAGACCCACAAAATAACTTGATCGCCTTCATAAAAGTAATGGGTAAAAGCACATTACAATGGACCATTTACAACAATAACAAGTCTATCAAAAGTTCATGTTTGTGGTGCATTTTGAGCCTAATGAACTTTGTAAATTTGGGTCTACACCAAAAACAATGAAATGATATTGACTTTTTTTTAAATCTTTTTTTTCCTTATATCGCCCTCCTTTCTAAATATTTTCAATGTAGACAAGTCTTGGGGGGGGAAAATTATGTAGTTAAATGCACTTCGCAAAACATGGATATTTTGAGGTCATTAAATGTAATTATGAAAAAAAGAAGATTTTTTTCCCATATTTTAAAAGCTTAAATGCCATAGACCTTCGAAATAATATGCCCCAAATTTTTAAGTAATTCCCATAAAATGGATATAAAGCTACATGTTTGTAAATGGGTGGTGACCTTAGACATACTTGAATTGAAAAGTTCATCATCAAGATTGAATATTGATGGTTATGGTGTAATTCTTTCGAAGTTAAAGGATTAATTCATAGTATTAATTCAATAAATTAATTTTTTTTTTCTTTCATGTTTCATTTGGGGAACTATGTAATAATATTTGTCAAACCCATATAAACAAACACTAGGACACCCAAAAAAGGCCATGTTCTTTTAGTAGTTTCCCATTTGTTGTTCATTTTTTAACCCTTGACTACACAAGTGATCATTTATTTGGGCATATAGAGCCCATGGCATTTGGTGCAAACCATATAATAGCAATTTACACACTTTATTTTCCTTTCCTTTCTTACCCCATTGTATGTAGGCCTCTTATATTGAATGGCCATTCATGAAAACAATTTTCACATCAAGGTGGTAATTAATAAATTAAATAGGGTAAGTAAATAAATAAATAATAATATGGGCATCAATTATATTTAAAATAGATAGCTTATAAGTAGGGTAGGGTAGGGTAGTTAGTAAGTTAAGTAAATAGGTAAGTATGTAAATTAATAAATAGTTATTATTTTGGGCATTAATTCAATAATAATAATAAGCTATAGATTTTTCTTGTCTCATTCTATTAATAAAAAAAGTCTAGTAAAAAAATCCAATAAAAAAAACCCAACTAAAAAAGCCTAACCAAAAAGACTTGGTCAAATCGAACTTGTCAAAATCAACTTGTCCAAAATGACTAGTTAATCAAGTTGGCAAATGTCATTTTTTAGTTTTTTGTGACCAAATTTTTTAGTCAAATAAATTTTGAATTTTCTTATAGTGATAAATATAATTAATAACATGTTTTTTGGTCATACAAATATTATGTTGATTTCAAATTCAAGCAAAATTATATGATATTTTAACAATATTTAACCAATATATTTTTTAATCTTTGGTGTAAATGGCTTTTATTACATAGGTTGTACTCACCTTTAATCTCATATATGAAATGATATTAATATTAACTTTCACCTTCACTAGTACAAAAATGGGGTGTAGTTCATTAATTTAAATCACTATGACACTTTAAAAATGAAATATAAGTTCATTACATTTTAGTCATTTCATTTGCTTAAAAAATATCATTATAAGGTCATTATGTAGTCATCATGTTTGATTATTAATTGTAATAAGTCATTATAATACGTATGTTTATTCTGATGTTGTTGTTTTAAATAACCATAAGTTATTATATTTTAAGTTATACCTTAAAATATTTTAGCTTATTCCACCTTAAACTATTACGAGTTTTTTTTACTTTAGGTAGTTTTGACTATTTTTAACTATTTCACCATAGGTTACTCTAAGTTATTTTATTTTAGGATATTATAGGTTACACCCTAGGCCATTTTAATATAAATTAATCATTTGGCCTCTTGTTTAGAACATATATAATAAATAAAGGGGGGCAAATTCATTTCTTTATGATATGAGAACTTCATCTTTATTCGTTATCCACCTTAAGCTATACCCTAGGCTATTCTAGGCTATACCTTAAAATATTTCGTGATTTGCATACAATAAGGTTCACATTATGCAAAGGGATCTTACACCTATAACTAAGTATGCACCATTTCCATCCCACTCATAAAGCATGGGCAGAAAATTTCTAATGTATTTGGAGGGCATGTTATTAAGGGAAATTTTCCCTTTTGTAAAACAAGTAAAAATTCAATTTTTCAAAACATCTCATCTTATTTTTTTCCCCCATGACATTCACTAGGTATCACATGAATTTGTTAGGAATAATTTTCTTCTAGTGCTTTATGTCACATAATGCCCGTGGAACAAGGCATTCCCAAAATAGGGTCCCCTCAACTCGACCTTGACCAAACATTTATTTTAGGTATAAATTGAAAAAAAGTTTGAACTTAAATTTCAAGCCTAACTTTGAAACATATGCCTAGCCTTATTTAAGGTAACCTTAAGAAGTAGGCATAAGATCCCTAGTGGGAAAAAACACATCTTTTAGAATCCTTAAATTTCGCACTAAAGAAAAGAAAAACCTTGTATATATTTTTAAAAAGCAAGGATGGGAATCCATCCAAGGCAAATCAAAATACAAGAACACAAGTCAAAAATGAACATAATCATCAAGACATCACTAATACACTAATAAAATAGAAAATTGTAAACCAAACCATTAATATTTCATTAATACACCATAAAATAAAAGATCATAAACTGAAAAGGTGTCATCTGTACAACAAATCGATTAACAAGTAACATAAAAGCCAATAAAAACCAATGGTTGGAACCATTGTAGGGAAGACAAAAGGGAAGGCCAAATAAAAGCTAAAAGATGCATAACTTGTAAGAATTAGAGAAGGGAGAACACTAGACCTTCTTGTGGTAGGAAGCTATCTCACCACATCCCCTCTAATGTCACTAACATACAAATCATGAGATCTAATACTAATAAGAGGTCTAGAATAAACATTTCCTGCCAATACAATCTTCTTCTTGATAGTAGAGGCTAAACCACATTGAAAAGCAATACTAACACATTGCCTGAAAAACTGAATGCAAAAATACAAGGACAAATGACCTTGTGATCATCTATTGTGGAAAAGAGGAACACATTTCTTGATGAAACTATTCACATTCCCAGGCATGTCGTGCATTTCCATGGCCCTTCATGAAGCCCTTTATGTTTGTGCATATTAACAATAACACTAAATTCCACAATTGTACATGTTGGTTAACTATTGACACTTGCAGCCATCGTTTTTTGTGTTGGGTCAGTAACCACCACATCAACAACAAAGATTTAGTTTTCATAAGTCATATAAAAATTAGTTTGTAATGAAACTTTTGATGTAAGGGTGTACCACTGCTTTCTCCATACAACATGCCCACACTTTCAAACAAGGGCATACATGATGTCTCTAATGGCATCATGTGTGGCTATCCATTGACCTCCAAATGGACACCATGTTAGATGCATGCCAGATGTGTTTAACCAATGTCCACACTCACAAATGAGAAAACTAAATGTTGAGGGTTGATTCAAATCGAGATGAAAATGCAACACTAAGATCAAAGTATAGTGTGTGATGTGGAATGATGAATAGATGGTTTAACAATCAAACATAGCCCCACCCCCTTGCTTGAACAAGAACGAATGTGGGTTTTGGATGTTGAGGAAATGGAATCACCTTCCAAAATAAACCTAAAAGATGTGTCATGATGGATGTCCATCAAAGATGCATGTAGGCTTGGGGTGTTGGTAACTAGTAAACTCTCAAAAGAAAGGTGCATATTTTGAGCTATGGGAGGAAGGTTATTATGAACTGTAAAAACGGATGACTAAAGTAGGTGTGGGCCCCTTTCAACCTAAAAAACATACTCCTCCAAAACGGGTCTATTGAAAATACGAAACTTAGAGCACGATTATGGAGCCACCAAAACCCAACTCCCTAAAAAAATAGATGGGGCAGAAACCTTCATAGATAAAAAACTTATACCATTAAAGGAAATTGGTAGTTGGGCATGACATTTTGTTAGGGGGCCCTAAAATAGACTCCCAAGACCCTAGACCCATAATGTCCCCACATATCTACATAACTTTCTTGTCGAAACTTGCCAAAAGAGATAGGAAGGAAAAAGGAGGTAGTGTCCAAGCAAAATAAGAAGGTTAATGAGCGACGCATGAAGACCAAATGCTTATTACAACATGTGCATTTCCCAAGAGAGGATGATCATTAATATGCACCATGTCCTAAGATAAAACCTCATCTAAAATATGTGTAACAAAGTTTTCAAAACCCATTGGCACACCCAAAATGCATAAGCCATTTGCGACCAAAGTGCAACCTTGAGGAATCTCTATGCTTGAAGAAATCCCCGATGGACTCCAAAGCTTTCACTTTGACACCTTGACCTTAAGCCTAACTAGGGCTAATTGGGTTGAAAGGTGGTCAAAAGCAGGGGCAATGGTCTTTAGGAGTGTTTGATAATGGGCCAAAGTAAATAAAATACCTTTTAAGGGGTCACCCTACTTTGTGCATGAAGAAGATTTAATAACAACGACCTTTTTTTCATGTTGCCCATGTTAGTAGTAAAAAGAAAAATGAGCACCATAAAACAATTTGGTAAAAAGGACAATGCTCACCAAAGGTCTTTAAAATCTCGTAGTTCTTTTAAAAAACAATTTGAAAAATGCTATCAAAGCATTTTCATCATCAACTTGCATCATGATTCAATCAAGGTATAGGTTGAGGAAGGCTTTGATGCTAAAAGGGATGGTTTCACCTTTAAGGTTCGATATTCCAAACTAATGTGGGGATAAATGATCTTAAAATGGCCTTTGAAGCTATAGGACAATGGAACAACTAATAAGTTGAAGAAAAACCTTGCTTGCAGCAATAGGACGAAGACCTTTAATGTCCTTTGCCATTACCAACAATTTGCTAGCCCCCAACATTAAGGCCACCAACCTAAAGATGCCACCACGGGCAATAGTAGTAATAACCAAGATTAATTCCAAAAACTTTGAAGATGGGTCTTCTAGTATGAAACATCCTAAAAAATGTTCTTACTATCTTAGAAAGGCCACCTGAAGACAAATGGGGAGTAATGGTTAAGGCCTATGCAAACAAAGTCCTATCTAGGACAAAAGTGTGTTCAAGCTAGTTGTAAAAAATAAGTGGAAGGACATAGTTTGAAAGAAGGGGGTGCAATTAACATAAAGTTGCAATAGTGTCCTCCAAAGGAATAGTTGGTGTCAAGGGTTAAAAAGTTTTAGTAGTTTGTTTGAATTTTCTAGTTTTACCCAAATTTAGACATTGGTGAAGACAAATGGTCGAAGAATCGTCCAATGAGCGGTGGGAATGAAAGGCATGTGAGACACAAAAGGACTTCTCTTGAAGAGAAGACTAGTTGCCCACCATGAACCTCTTAAGGTAGGTAGAAACCTTTCATTGATTGGTGAAAACACATTACGGTGTAAACAAAAAACTGTCATAGTTTGATAGTTTTCAATACATGTGGAATTTTGATATATCATGGTGGATGTTTGGAAAAAAACTGAAACTGAAAATTTCAATTAATGGTCATTTACATCCCAATATATTATTGTATCGTGAAATTGGAACACATATGAACAAATTATTTAATAATTGGAGTATGTTTTCACTTTGCAACAACCTTGTCACAAATGTTATAATTGTACAAAAGGATTATGAAAGACTAAATTTAATGGTATTTTATCCATGAAATTTTGCACATGTAAAAATACAACCATGAAGAAGAATTTTTTTTCTAAAATTCTCAATTTTTTTTCAAGTTGTGAAGTTCATATCAAATGTTTAAAAGAAATTTATTAGTACATTATGATGTTATAATGAAAATTTTGATTTTTTAAACTTGTAAAATGTTCTTCCATTGAAGATGTAGATGGGCTAAGTGTTGTTTTTACTATTTTAATTTTTTTGAAAAATATTTTCAAAATAAATAAAAATGGTAATTTGCTTTAAAATAGGGGTTTTAAATGAAGGTTTATAAAAGTATTGCTGTATTTTTAGACAATGATACAACTACCAATCAATTGTATATTAATGTGTTTAATAATTTAGTTTATGTTTGAAGTTCAAATTAATTATATGTGGTCTCTAAAAAAATTCAAAGTGAGTGAAATTTTACATGTTAGTACTTTTTATACTATTTGTAGTCCCAATTTTTCCTAAAATTATTTACACTATAATGTGTTTTCACCCTAACCTAAACAACCTCCTCAAGTATATCATAAACACAAATGTGATAACAAGAGAAATAAAAACCATGTTAATTTGTCCATTAAAATTCGAACAATTCAATCAAGGGATAAGTGAAAAGTTTGCTTGACCTCATCTTGAATGGTTTGAAGGATCTTATGAAACAATCGAAAGCACGCAAAATAAGTTGTAAACAACCCCAAAATGAAATGAAATTAAACTTGAAACAAACCCCAAAGGATAAAACCAAGGTATAACACAAGAAAAGAAGACATATGCAAAAAAGAAACAACATGGCTAGATTAAAAGATGAGGTTGGGCACTCTTAAAATGCCTCAAAAGACCACTTGACATGTAAAGGCTAGAATAATGTGGACACAAGGCATCTCAAATTGACAAAAAATGCAAAAAAGGAGTCATACCAATAAAAAGTTGCACCCAAACACTAAAATGTGAAAGCTCAAACAAACCCCAAAAAAA
>Ga0209208_10008959_pt1 | contig 13233 bp, 16 predicted proteins | sample S1TSphfallax_3_FD_187694 | JGI IMG/M metagenome (GOLD analysis project Ga0209208, IMG submission 187694) | Host-associated microbial communities from peat moss isolated from Minnesota, USA - S1T2_Fd - Sphagnum fallax MG (SPAdes) (version 2) | ecosystem: Host-associated > Plants > Peat moss >...
GCTTTCAGATGGGTGTTTCTTCTTTTTATTTGATTTGGCAGGCTTTCATAAAGATCTTTCTGCCTCTGGCAAAGCAAGAGAGGTTTCAATGTAATTGGGAAATCTATGAGATTGTCAACAACTTAACTAGTCCTTTGCACTAAAGAGATCCCAATTCTCAACAATGTAACTAGTTGCTTGCACTAAAGAGATCCCCATTCTCAACAATCACACATTTTGTAGAATGCATTTCCAAAGACCTAAAACAACAAGGCATCACAAACACTCAATTAGTTGTTAAGTTGAATAATGCCGTTGGATGAGGGGATTACCGGGATACAAGACCCCCATGTCTCACACCCGGGGGGCCTTATTCCAATAATCCCCTCTTCCTAGGGCTTTACCCTATACATAACACTCAATTGTTGATTCGAATATCACAACTTCAAAAGACTTAATGAACTCCAAGAATTTTACTAATTATTGAGCTCTAATTACAAGTTGCAATCATCAAATATATGCTACATCCAATATCTATGAAATTTACCTTATTGAATTTTGCATATTCCAATCACAACAAACATACGCCAGATCAAAGCCATGGAGAAAACTCAAGCTTTGAACTCACAACAACCTACTAAATCGCTCTTTGAACCTTTAGAACACACATCTCTGATAAATTTTTTAATGTGCCTATCTTCTTTATCTTGATTTGTTTGAAGTTATCATTTTTATTGTTCAACACACTGGAGAGAGTTCTGCTGATTTCAATCTATAGCAGTGAAGCACACAGAGGAAAGAAAAAAAAGAGATGCGGTTGAAGAATCAATACATTGGATTTTTTACATTGGTGTCACACATTGTTGTGTACAACTTGCTGCCTGCAGTGTGGGAACTTAGAAACACAATGCTTACCACAAAGTGTTGGCTTCTTTAGCAATGCCTGCAATGAGCCTGCCCACGTACCAAGTCTGCTTTCAAGTGTGGAGTTCACAGTGCTTGCTGCTTCAGCTTTTGTGCAGCACCTACTATGAAAGACCTGTCATGGTATGCTCACTCCAGCTCATTAACCCTGGTGGTGGACTAGCTTCTGTCTTCTGCCAGTGGTAAGTGCCTGCTCCCATTAGAGCAAGTGGTCCATCCTGAACATCTCCACAACAGAAATTCAATTGGGAATAATATCAACCTGGAACCCCACCCTGGATTACTCTCCACTCACCAATGAAGACTTGTTTACTAAAACCTATTACATCAATGCAATTGAAAAGAGAAAATCCAACAGCGATGTATAAGGTAACTAAACAAGTCTGATGCCACTTCCGGCCAAACCCAAAATAAATATGAGAAGAATGTGTGTGGTCATAACCTTGTGAGTGCCATCACAAAGTATCAGATCATCAACTTCATCATGAATGGCATGAGTGACTAGCTGCCATTTACTGCCCATTGATTTCATCAGCTCCCAATAGTGGCTGTAGATTTAAGTATGTAATTGTCTGTTCAGATCCTATGGAAAAAAGGTTAGACATGTCCTGATTTTCTGCCACATTCTAGAAGTGGTGAGAAGACTCAATCACAACATTGGTTAGTACTCAAGAGGTACCGTTAATTTTGAGATTAGGGTGGTGCAATCATCGATGCTACAATCCCTTCAGACAGTGTTTCTGGCAGATAATCTCATTTATCAGCCTTGCTTCTTCAAACCACACATTCTGTTGCAGTAGTTTATATCTGGGACTGGAAATGCGCAAAGGAGAAGAAAAAGAACCAGCCAGAATAGCCTTCCCAAGCCTCCTCAAAAGCCATGGAACTCTTTCGTGAAAAATGTTGAGCAGTGGTTAGATGCCCTGATCCTTCTCAACCTCCATTGGTTTCTGAAGGCTGAGCATGCTGCACTGTACATAGTAGCACAAGATTTGGACTCATCTGCCAGTATGCTCAAGCCTCATGCCCACCCCAAAGTTCCTTGCCAGTGCCATGGACCATCAATACTCTATGCAGACCATCTGTAAGCTCTTCACAGTACTCCATGTAATGAGTAGGCTCCATCCCCTTGTAGTGATCAGGAAGATTTAACAGAACCAGCTGTGCATCTTTTGATTGCTCCACGATTAAACCATTCAGTTTCTTTGGTGAGTAGCTCTGACTAAATGATTCCCATGTTCTTTTCATAGGTTCATGTTCTTCAGTGGTTGCCTTAATCCCTGCATGGGAACCTGGATAGACTTGGCTTGAGCCTCCTTCAGACCCCTCCATCTCAGTGTGCCTCTGGAAATGCAACCAACCGCTGTGTTATATTACCAGACTGTGCATGGGCAGAACCAACAACATATCCACTTGCACATGCTGTGGATTGATAGCATCCAGGGCAACCTCTAAGCTTCACAAGCTAATTCTCAAGCACAATTCTACTGTTAGCATCTACTTTTTGTACAAACATCAAGCCTTATCATCAAACCATTCTACATCCACAAACACATAACATGTAGTCATGCTGAAGAAGCACATGAATATTGCACAATTTTACAGATAAGAAGATCAGTAGCCAAAGAGTCCTTCAAGGATTAACATGTCAAAGTGACAAAGCTAAAATCCTCACCTCTGCCTTACCATCAACTTCTGGACCATTTTTTAAAAAGCCATCATCCACCAAAATTTCCAAGTTCCCACTTATCCCACTCTCCAGTTCATGGCCTTCTTCATCAGCCCATCGTGCTCTTTCCTTTCCAACTCTTCTGCCTTTTCTGTTTGCCACCTGTGTTGTTATTTGATCAGCACTGTTTGGGTGTGCAACTCCATCATCCTCTTGCCTTTCAAGCTGTTGGACTGTATCGGGAATTATAGCCCCAATTTCCTTGTCAGCATTCTCTTCCATAATACAATCAGTCTCACCACCCTCACTTTTGGCTTGTTTGTCGACAACTTTCTCCAACAATGATGGTGACATAGGAGAACTTTGCACACTAGGTGAAGTGTAGGCAGATGATCCTGACCATCCCTCATTGCAAACATTTAGTGTTGATTCATAATGTGGAGATTCAGTAAAGTTTTGACCATGTTTCAGCCTAGTCTCCATTGATTCCCTCTCCAAGTGAGGACCTGAACAATCAGCGCCCAATAAGTAAGTCCATCGGATGCACTGATACAATTGAGTGATCAAGATTTTGAACAAGCTAAGATTTTTCCTTCTTCTTCTGCCCATGAATCATGGATGCATTGACAATTATGCTCAAGCAGATTGATGCTCCCTTGAAAGCAAAAAAGTATCAATCTAGTGTACTAGCAACTCACAATCAAGACTGAGTACACCCAATGCTCCACAACGAGATAACTCTCTCTGTCTTGAGTGACTCCCAACTGCATCCAGTTCACTCAGCCGGAAATAAGGGGTGACATCCTCCATATTCTTTCCACCTTTCAGTATTTCACCCTCCCTTGACCTATCTTGGAGAGTTGGCTTCTCCTCATGATGCCTTTTGCTGGATGTCTGCCTGCTTATGTTCTGAGAACTGTGTCCTCTGTGTTCATGAGTCTTCCTGTGTGTGCAAAAGAAAACAGGCAGTCCCAGTAATGAGAGAGCACGTCCCAAGGAAACCCATGATGACACATGACACTCAACAAGAAGAGTCTGAAGGAACAAGTGAAAGAAACTTGACACAGTAAATCAAATGGCAGAGACCTCTGAAGATTCTAGTCATATGTACTGAGAGGAACACAGTTATTGGGACAAACAACACGAAATCAATTTCAACTGACCTGTAATTTGCAACTTCCCTTGCAAAAGCGCGGGCCTCTTCCATGCGGAGAGTGTAGTCAAATGTATAAGGTGCCAGATCAGCATCCTCTAGTTCCAACACTTGTACCTCTGCCTCTATCCGAACCTATCAGGATATCAACTGTGCAGGAATGAAAAAATAACTTTTTCCAGGTATAGCAGATTACAATAAAGCCAAGCTGCGAAATACTAGAGAATTTTTTGATACTCAAGGTTTGATTGTTCATCCTGCTGGTGAACGATGCAGGCAACAAATGAAGGGCTGTTAGACTCCCCCAAGTTGTTTACCTGCTCCAGGAGCTTTTCCAAATTCTTGCAGATGATTTCAGAGTTGTCAAACTTTTCTGCTACAGTGTGGACTCGCAGCTGGCATTTGCGCCAGACTTTGTGCTGCTGAAGAAGGTGAGCAAGGAGCACAAGCAGCCCTCCATCATGGACAATCCACCACACATCAATCAACCCTTCTTGTTGTTCTTCAGCACCTGGAAATTGGTGTAGGTTCATGCATAAGAGGACTGCCTTATCCACTGCTTTGCACTCCCCTAAAGTTTCAAGCAGGATCTGGAGATGACAGACCCCACACAGTTGCCTAGTCAGATCTACACCATACCTGCTTGAAGGTTAGGGATCAACTTTATACAGAAATATGGCAGTTGAAACTTTACATGAAATCAAAAAGATAAGGACACAAAACACAGGGTCAAAAACCCAGATTTGTTCTTGGAAGTCTATTACTGTTCCATTCAGTTGTGGATACTGTGGGTGAGGATTCAAGAAATAGAATCATGTCTCACCTCAGCACAATGTTTTTTTCCCTGCTCGCGCCATTTGTTAGGCCACCCCATGACCAGAGTGTTAGGCTCCAGGCTCCCAAGCCCAGATGCTTGGATAGCATAAGTTTTCCCTTCACGGAAACAGGGTGACACCAATACTCTACCAAAGCCAGTCACCTTTGCTTCATTCATGTGAGTCTCAAGCTCCGTCTGCACAATCATTGCAAAGTCACCCTCTACCAGATATCTGGTCCCATAACAGTATGCCAAGCATCCAATTTCACCAGATGTACATAGACCTCAGCAGTTGTGATGACACTATTCACTGTAGGAAAAAAACTTCACTTAAAAAAGGTCTCATATCAAAGTCAGGTGCACTAACATTTGGCATAAAATCCAAGAGATTCCATTACAATCTGTAGTCCAGAGGACTGATACAGCAATGGTTTTCACTCTGTAAAAGGTAGGACAAAGTCTCTGCCAGATGACTTTCTCCACACTCTGAGGTTTGTTAAGTCCATGACTCAATTATACAGGCATGAAGTGAGCAAGTTACTCTTTCAGCTGCTGCTTGTACAGCCATCTCCTCCAACTTCCCTCTTATTATCGCTGTGACCACACACAGCCCCTGTCCCTGTTCATATGTCGACAATTGGTACAGCACATATTGTCCACATCAGTTGTCCCATTAAATCCATCTATGCTGTCTTGCAGCTTCCTTTCATCAGCATATGACCCCAATTGTGGATACAAATGTGGCAAGTTTTCTAAACCTGGTAATTCCATCCACCAACACCACCCATGGCCATTTCTCACTAATTGGTAAGTTGGCATGGTTGTGCATAAGATGACATGCCTTCCTCCATGACTGAAAAGAAAAAAGTTTGTATTTTTATGACCAGGTGACCCTTGTGGCATCATTGACTCAATGTCCATGAATTCTGTCCCAACCTCAGGAATTTACGCGAGGTAGGAGAAATGGAGAAAACCTTTTTAAGCTGGGATGCAAAAGAGAGCAACTTGTGGCCTGCATGCTGTTCCTTGGTCCACAAAGAACAAGGCTTTGTAAAGCAAAGTAGCTGTGGACGCCAGTTTACAGTATACCGGGCCTCATCTCCAACTGAGAGGATGCCACGGACTGCAATCTGAAGCCGCAGTCCTCCCACTCCAGTTCCCCAGTTCACCTCTACCTGTTGGACAACCTCTCTATAGCTTCATGCTGCTCAGCAATTCTTACATCAACATCTTCTGATGTACAGGTAATTCAAATCAAGCAAGTGCATGCCAAAGATGTGAAACTGTGCAGCAGCTTATGCTTGGGAGTACAAGGAGTACAAACCTGATGTAAGTCAATGTATGCATAAATGAATATAAGCAATATAACTGCCACCACAGCCCAGTACCAGACAATGACAAAAGCTAGAGCCGCACAGAATACGAAACCAATAAGAGCAGCACTCCAGTGATAGTACTTCCATTTAGGCCTCCAACTGGACGTCCAGTTATGAAACAAACAGAACAGAGAGACTGCAATGAGATTCTAACATCAAGCATGGATGTCTGTGGACTGCTGGACTATCTAACTCCAAGAACAAAGGAGCCCAATTTTTCTCATTCTATTTCTGAATGAGCAATCCTTCACGAGCAAGTCACATAGGGTTGGACAATTGTCCCACTCAAGGTTGCATGTCTACAGAGGTTACCTGGGTGCATCGACAATAGAAAGGATGAAACAAGAGAGGTTAAGTGCAGAGTAGCAAGTGAGGAAGCAGATTGAGACAAGTGGTGCCACAGCATTCAAATTTCCAATCATGGCTGCCGCAACACCCAGAAATGTGGTGAGGACCAATGCATTCCAAGGCTCTCCATTCTTTGAAATCTTTGCAAAAAACCCTAGAAATGGGACTATTCCATCTGCAGCAATTGCCTACCACATTCAATCCACAAAACATGTACCACAGTCATATCTAGGTTAATGACTTAAGATGTGGATTCATACTTCACAGCTATATGAAGACATTAGTTTCATGTGGAACCTATGATATAACCATTTATGTTGAATAGACTCTGCAATACCTCAGTTGCCTTGATAAGGGACCTTTCATTCCTCCGCAGGACATCTCTAAACTCCTCTGACAACCCTCTACACCCGTAGGAGCCTCACAAATATGTGTATTCACATGGATTTAGAGAGTATGGTCCCAATGATCACAACTACTGATACCTGAAGTAGGCGAGGTGAGATGATTAGGCATTGCATTGCTTGTGCTGTTGAGGCAACAATGATCGCAAGTTGTGTGAGAATGGGTAGTGGATATGCAACTGTTTTTACTACCTCTCCTCCAGGTTCTTCCAGAAGAAATTGTCGGGTGGCGACAGCAGCCCAGAGGCCCATATAAGAAAGATATATAACAAAGCTGATCACCACAGCTCCAAGGGTTCCCTGAGGTATGGACTTTTCTGGTCGCCGCAGATTTGTTGCACGATCAGCCCCACTGCACATGCCACACACCAGGGTAACTCCATTTGGCCATGAAGGCCAACGATATAAATAGGGTATCACCACTCCACTGAATCATACACTGCTGTGGGGAACTTGAAGTTGTATGTACTTTAATGGCAAGCAGATATTTCAAGGGGCCTTCATAAGGGACTGGGAAAGCATGTCTCTAAGGACCTGTGCCTTGGGATATTAAAAGCATGTAGAATACATAGACTTGTTAGTGGTCTTGTAAATACATTTCCCCACTGCCTTTGATAAGAGGATCAATTTGCAAATGTAGGCCAGCTCACCAAGATTCCACCACTTTTGTACTGGACTCCGGGACTTCCATGAAACATGGTTCACTGGTGGTTGAGAACAATACTGGAAATGCATATAAAAGAACTTTGCAGTTTTCCTTGTATATTAACTCTTTGAGAACAAAGTACAAAACTTCCAAGTCTCCTACCTTAATATCCCAGTGAAGCATGGGAAGAAGAGTGACACTGCTGTGGAGAAAGACTTGTGTGGTTGATATGCAGGACCCCAATTGCTTTTGAATGTCTTCCATGAGAGCCCAGTAAGAGTCTTTGGGGCATTTCCATGAGGTGCCAAGAACAAGCCCAAGTATAGAGAGACCATGGCATAAATTGCAACAGCAAAAAATGCAAGCGCCAGCTTGGATACAAATTTTATTCCAAAAAACACCTGCAGGAAGATGTCACTGTGAATCATGTCTGAGAACTGCAGGACGTTAGAAGGCCAAGTATTCCTGCTCAAATAGCTCCAGATGGGCATAGTTATAGGTGGTTGAAAAATCTTTACTCAATGTAACTCAGGAGTTAGGATGTAGTCTTACCAGGGTACCAAGGAAGATAAAAATGATTGCCCCAATGGCTCGATTGGCTGATGGGAAGTGGAGGGATGGGAAGGTGAATTCGATCATCTCCACAGAACCAAGTACCTGACCAGGAGTAGCAACATAAGACCATTACCATGGCCCAGAAAAGGCCCCTTGCAATTACGACAAAATGAGTACTGCAACTGGGAATTCATGAATTGTGTGCTCCTACTTGGGTTCCCCAAGCACCAAAGCTTGCAAGCCCCTGGCACTTGGACATTCACATGCATGAATAAAAAAGAGCTACATGTTGATTATGCCAGTGCCAGACAAATTCTTTCTGAATTCTCTAAACTTGATACATGGTGGTGGAAACCACTAAGGACAGTCATCTCACCTCAAGGACTGAAAGCAGCAATACCCCAAGCCAGTATAAACATCCAACAGCTCCACCGAGCTTGGGGCCCAATGCCCTTGAGATAAGATAACTGCCACAAAGAAACACAAATCTCACCATGCCTGCAATGAAATAAATTACATGACTAAATAGGATTTGCATTCTTGTACCAACACTCAGTACCTTGATAATTGCTTATTAGGATGACGAGGTTGCAAAATCTATAATTCCTCTAAGTACATCCAATTCCAAAACACATTCGAGTTTGCAAGCTTGTCTTCTGGCAGAGTTTCCTCTTTTGGATGCAAGTCAGGGGCTACGTTTTCAAAGGGATGAAATGACTGATCTGCAACATTGTCATCATTAAGTGACTGTGAATTTTACAGAATTTCACACCCTCATTGACTCAGATATGATCTGATATTTTTTTGGTGTGGTGTAAGGTAATGACTTGACACACTAAAAACGGTGAGAAAATTTTTGCTCTACAAAAAAGTTTCACTTTGACGGGAAATGAAGATTCACTCACTAGGTACCTCCATGCTCAATTGGTCCATTGGTAGCAATTGCGCATAATGACATAGTAGTTAGAAGCGCAGAAAGGAAAGAGAGGATGACAACAAGGAAGGTTTGCCAGACCCCAGCATTTCCAACAATATAGTAGAACCTCAAAAATATGAGAACACCTGCAGACATTGATCATTGCTCACACAAGGTCAATATCACTCTTGCAAGCATGGGCAAAATGTTCCTATATATACCAAACTGCCTCCATAACAAAACTTGACAGGGTGAAAGCAATTCATAACTTGCAAGTAGATAGGCTTTGAAAGTATAGGAGGAACATCCAACTGTAGCTTCCAAGGGGCTATTCAAGGAGAATGTAGACCCTTCAAATGCAACCCACGAACTAAATGCCATCCTTCTAAAGTATCCCATGGTGTGCTCCCTACTCAACTGGTCAATGTGCACACATCCTCTCCCACCTTAGATCTCTCAATAGCATATCAGTCCTCTAAACATTCTGTGGGCATACTGGAAATGAGCAAGAAATGGAAGATAGCTGTCCAGTTACAGTGTCAGTATTATGTATTGCAAATACGAGATCAAGGGCAATGACATTAAGAACTTTGAAGTGTGAGATGACTCTGAAGCAAGTTGTCCAGATGGTGAAGACTGTTTACCCCACATATTCTCACAGGTTGGGATTAGCACTCCACTTAAGGTACCAAGACCCTGTCGATCACTCTCTTGTTTTCTTCGGAGTTTCTGCCATGGTTTATTACTGCACAGCCCCTCAAAGTACGGAGCACTTGGACCTTGCTTTCCACTGGCTCTGGAACCTTGTAGTGAATCAGACGATGAATTCCAAGTGCCAACACGTTCTGGGAAGCAGCGCAATCCATGTCTCTGCGGCTCATTCCTCTGTTGGCTTGACCTTGGATTAGCCATGATGTTCTTCTTCATGTGTGTATAAGACAAGCTGGATCTTGACAACAGTTATATGAAAAAGCAGAAGCACAAAGACCTTTTTCCTGCTCAAGGGATTACAAAGCTCAGAATGTTTGTGCTGTAACTCTGAGGGTGTCAAATCCCCTTAAGACAATGTGTGGGTATATTGGCAGTCTTGACATTCTGATTATTGCTCTGGAGCAGCAGCTGTGCGCTATATTGAATTGGACATTCAGTGTTTGCTCTACCATAAGGCACATATACAGAACATATAAATTGACTTCCCAGATTGTTCATGGAGTCCTTTGGGAGAAGAACTCAAGAAATGTCATGTCTCCAACATCACTATGACACTGAGAACCTGCAAAAACATGCAAAGCTTTGAGCTGACAAAAATCATGTGCTATCTTATACCTTCAATTTGTTCTATAGATTACAACTTCAAAACACAAGTGTTGCAAATTCTGCTGTCAAGGTGTACAACAACTGAGAGACAACCTTATGATTTGTGTGTGTGTGTGTGTATGTCTGGAGTCTGGACACATGACAAAACCCTAAATGATGAGTCTCTCTGATGGTCTTGTGAACTATATAAGAAACAAGTTGTCTCATGCAGTGTCTTGAGCATTGAATTGCAATCTTGAGTTCCCTATGTACATCTCAGCAAAATCCCAACTGACACAACAAGTGTCAAGATCTATTACACAGATCACCTAAAGCAGCATCGTTGGAAGAGGAGTCTAAAGTACTATCCGGTCGAAGTATTGTGAGGGCAAGTCGGGAAAAGAGGAAGGAACATGGATCCACAAAAAGGGCCTAAATTTCTAAACAGATTGCGAAGAGTGAAAGTCTGTGCAACGATTTGCAGAGCAACTAACTCTCATGTTTCAAGGATCGAAACTTCAAACAAAGTTTCCTGATGCAAAGTACAAACGAGGTGACAAGGTGGAGGCGGACCTTCTTTCAGAGCTTGACTTCAGTTTTTCAAAAATAGTTGTGCAGCGCACCAAAAGCCGTGACTCCGCGGATCTAACTAGTTTAGTAACATATTGGATTGTTGTTTATCGAGGATTTTCCTGCGCACAAATTACAGTAGAAAGTGAGAGAGAGTTCAGAGCATGTAACTCCGCCCGGCAGCAGTATACCGACTCCTGAGCACAAGATAAGACGTCAATCCTTGGCGAATAAACTACGTGCGCACGAGATGCAGCAGCACACACTGACGACGATGCAAAGCCAAAGAAAACAATAGAGCACAACAACAATTGCACCACAAAGAAGAGCATCTGCACACAGAGAGAGAGAGAGAGAGAGAGAGAGAGAGAGAGAGAGAGAGCTGACAAAATATCAAGCATGTACCTGCGCAAGGTCGAGAAGCGAAGCAAGAAACCACAGCACTGCCAACGACACAACGAAGTCCTGCGCGTGTGCGAAATCATGCATGAGCTTTCTGTTACAAACGTGAAACTTGTGCTACATAGTGATGATACTCACCATCTGGAAGAGAGAAATTTCAATTCAGAAGAACACACCAATTTTCTGCACAGACGATTGAAATCGAATGCAGTTGTCGCTCATGAATTGTCGCCACAAACATCCGGACATCGGAGGAAGGAGATTATAACAAACAAAAAACAAAAAAAAAACAAGTGATGACAAAACCGAAATTTTGTCGTCCTGGACAAGAATCACATGATGCTCGAGACATGCACATGGATCGGCAGTAATCTTGAGAAAAAAAAAACCAAATTATCTCAGGAAAAACTCTTCAGGAAAATTCTCAAAGAAAAGTTTCCACAAAATTATCTCAGAAATGTCATGCTATTGCAACAACGGAGTTCTAAGGGAAGGTTGACGGTCAAGCTCATACGTGACTGTTGCTGAATGGAAACAGCAAACTTACCTCCTGTGCATGCAACGGGATCAGGCCAGACAGAACACCGCAAAACAGGGCCGCTGCTGCGCATGCAGCACAGCACGCTCGTTGGCTGCTCCTCTCGTCGTCGTCGTCGTCGTCGTCAGTTGTTTCGCTGCTGCTTTGACAACAACCAAACAAAACCCAAGAAACAACAAATTCTCAACAACAATACTGCAACTGCTTTGTTTGTATTTATTGGCTCCCTTGCTTGGGCTCCTCCGCCCGGCTGCGCAGTACCAGTGATGATGATCAACTGATCAATAAAATGAGAAAAAGAAAAAAATTCAATTAATTGATTTTAACGTGGAAATTAAGTTCCATTTTGAATGAAAATATTGAATCACACATCGCATGCAAATTGAATTCAATTGAATTAAATTCAAAAAATTAATTAAATTCAGAAAGTTTAATTTAATTTAATTCAGAATTTTAATCTTAATTTAATTCCAAAAATATTTTTTAATTTTTTTGAATTAACGTAAGTTAAAATTCTCATTTAATTAAAAAATAATTTTCATTTAATTAAGAATTAAGAATTAATTTTTCATTTAATTAAAAATGTATTTTAATTTAATCCATAAATTTTAATTTAATTTAATTTAAAAAATATTGAATTTAATTATAATATTTTGAATTGAATTTTAATTCAATTGAAAAGAAATGGAATGCAAATTGGTGGAAAAGGTATTGAAAATATGCTTGTGAATATGGTGTATTTGGGGGGGAGAAAACAAACTTTAAAAGGACTTGTATTTGAAAAAAAAACATTATTGAATTTAATTCAACCATTGGATTAAAATTGAAAAAATAGGATGCAAATTGATAAAAAAAGATATTAAAAATTTATTCATGAATATGGTGTTGAACAAAAAACTTTAAAAAAAAAAAAAAAAACACCAATTTGATGGTGTTCAACTAATGACTTATGGAACTAAAATTTGGCTATGTCCTCTTGTGGATGATCGCCAAATTGAAATGGAAAACCCTATTTTGGACAATTCTCAAGCACCATGTCACCAATTAACACCAAGCCATTCATTTTTGGGATGATAGCTAATGATTCTACATTTTAAAAAAACTGAAAAATTAAAAACATGGGGATGGGATGAACTATATTATTGAATTTTTTTTTTAAATGATTATTTCCAGGATTTTTCATAGGTGTGAATTATTTTCAAGATGGTTTATTCATTTTTTCTTCCAAATTCAATAAATATTAAATACTTTATTCTGAACTTGGCCATTTTAATCGAAATGAAAATAAATTCCCCTAATGGGGCTGGATGTAATTGGTGATCAAGAGTTGAAGAATTGCAACAAAAAAGAAAATTAATTTGCTACCTAGTTGTTATAAATGGGGAACAATTATATTATCAAATGCATTATTTTAAAAAAAAAATATTTTGAGCTTGTGTCATTTTTTGTAAATATGTAAATGGCGACCTCCCATTGGCAGTGATTGTTTTTGGGTGATTTAAGAATGAAGGATTGTGGCAAAAAATGAAAAATCACCCCCAAAAATTCCTTGATCCATTCAAACCATCAAATCCAGCAATCTCATTGGCCAACAAAATAAAATCTTTGGCCCTATACACAACCCTATTCTGATGAACATT
>Ga0209208_10008960_pt1 | contig 13229 bp, 7 predicted proteins | sample S1TSphfallax_3_FD_187694 | JGI IMG/M metagenome (GOLD analysis project Ga0209208, IMG submission 187694) | Host-associated microbial communities from peat moss isolated from Minnesota, USA - S1T2_Fd - Sphagnum fallax MG (SPAdes) (version 2) | ecosystem: Host-associated > Plants > Peat moss >...
GATCACCAGTTATGTTTCAAGCTATGAATCGTATTACAAGGTGGCTAGTGCGTGAGACACCAAGTGAGGGTATTGTTGAGCGCACCATCCGCCGGTCTTTTCTTGGTTCGTCTGTTCACTACCTCTCTTGTACCCTGGATTGTGGCTGCATCATGTCCCAAAAGGATAAGCTTCAGGCAGTTGATCAAACTGAGTTTGGGAGTCTCTCCTTCCCTGTAGTACAATGGACAAGGACTTCAGACTATGTTTTGCATGAGTCATTCTTATTTTGCAATATAACGCACATTATTTCTGTTATTGTGCTGATTCTCTTGAGTTGGGTTGAGTTGGATGGACAGTATCTGCAGACATGGTTCATGCATTGCACCCAAACTATGCTGAGAGGCATGAGGATGACCATCAACCCAAGCTCCATGAGGGTCTGGTTATTAAGTACAATGCTAACCAGCGTTATGCCACTAATACGGTCACTGCTTTCCTTTTCAAAGAAGTGGCAAAAGTAGCAGGTGTCCCAACCCAGGTGATTTGCTAAGTCTTAATCACAAATTCAATTTCTCTGTCATCAAATGAGGTTTGGGATGTCATTGTGTATCTTTCTTCTGGCAGGAGGCAGTGGAAGTTGTTCATATGGCTAATTATGATATGCTGTCGGCTGCAGAATTTTGTAGTGCGCAATGACATGGGGTGTGGGCCTACAATTGGCCCCATACTTGCATCAGGGATTGGCATTCGCACAATGGATTGTATCGCTCGAATTCTCAACCCGGAGATGAGCACTTCTCGATCAAGGGGTGCTTGTCTCGTGAGCATTCGAATCGGAATCTTGCGCCGGCCGGGCAAAATCGGGCCCTTGCTGATGAAGTCTTGTCAATGTCTGGGATCGGGGAGGTAAAAGAACCGTTGCCATCGTCATTGTGAGTCGACATTCTGCCTCCAAGTTTGCCGATTTCTTGACAATCGCAACGCTCGGCCTCTCGGACTCTGCCAACAACTTGACGATACTCATTCAGCTTGGGATCGCTTTGCTCTTCTGAATTAGAGTAGAGATTCATCATCGCCACTATGGAATTGCATAGAAAACTCAAAGAAAATCGAAGCGGGAGCTATGGAGGTAGGACTCTCTCTAATACACTCATAGGAAACGGAGAGCCCACGCTAATAGAGCCGTTGCGCGGAGCGTCGTAGGGTGTGGAGAGGTCCAGAGTATACTATAAGGGGGAAGGTGGTGGCTTCCCCCAAGTCTAGGTCGTGGTGAGTCTTGTGTGTCCGTGTTGCCCGTGGCTCGTCCTAGCACCAAAGGTGCTCCAACTATGCACTAACCATTTTGTGTGGGTTGTGTGCAAGCCCGTGTGAGTGAATAAGCTTGTCGATTCTTCCTAGTCCCATTCCGGAGCTTCAACACGCCCCTCTACCCCTCAAAGTGTTGTGAGCTAGGGAACGCGTCCCGACTCCTCCCTCTTCCGCTGTCTTTCACTTGGACTCACATTTGAGTCCTTCAAGGAGTTGGGAGTGCGTGAGCTAGTGACTATTTAAGTTACAAACATCACTATGAGTTAGTATAACTAGGAGGACTTGAAGGTAGAAAAAGATCTTGATTCCTTTTCATTTTATAACTCTTGAAAAGGTTTTAATTTCTGAATTAAATTTACTTTGATTTTCTTGAAACTTTTCCTTTTGTTTTTAAAATGCAAGCTTTAGAATTTTTGTTTTTAATGCCTTAACAAGAAACCACAATGCTTATTATGTTTTCTATGTTTAGATTTGGAGCAACCTATTGATAATTTTAATAAACCAAAGTTATAAAATTGAATGAAAAAAAATAAAACTTAAAGGGACAGAAAACACCCTTAACATTTGATGACCATGCAATGGAACAAAATTGTAAGCAAAAAAATGCTTATCTTACTGGTTTTAATAATTTTTGTGTTTAATATTTTTAGGTTTGAATTTCTATTAAGCTTTAAAAGTTTTTAAAGATTATCTTTTATGTTCATACTTTTTGTTTTTCTTTACAAATCAATAACCACAAGTTGTTTTGGATTTGCATGTTGAGTTCTGATAATTTCCTTAGCAACTTGTTGACCAAAAGAAAATTTGAATTAATGATTTTTGTAAGATGTCAAAAGTAATCATAAGGGGCCTTTGAAGGCAATTAGAATTAAAAGCACCACAATAACTTGTTCATGAGGTGATTCAACCATAAGAACAACAACGTTCTTAAGCCAAGGGAGTACAACCAGTTGAAGCTCCCAACAATGAACCTCAACAACGTGTTAAACGGTAGAAGTACCTTTCCATCAAATACCCACAGAGTAGGAGGAAAGAAAAGAACCACAAGTACCTTCAACTAGTCGCTTTTTGACATCCCAATGGAGGTTGAATGCACAACCGAATGAACAAAACACTAAACATGTTCAACATGTTGATGAAGTAACCTCTGCATGACAAAAGTGGCAATCTATGACATTCGATTACTACATTCCTAGAACAACTATGCCCTTTCAATCAACACTGATCGTTGATGGTAGACGTGAAATTTAATTCCTATAAAATATTTCACATTATTATAACAACACATTTGCATTTCACTTGCATACATTCATTTTTTTTGCCTTAATTCTCAACATATTTAACATTACCATTTTTTCAAACATTAGATTCATGGTTATTTCATATAACCAAAATCTGGACTTCAAAATACATTGTAAAGAAAAATTCCAAAAATAAAATCAAAATTCATTTCATCATGTTCCAATACTACAAACAAAACACACAATAATATGAACATAAAATTCATTGTAGAAGTTTGTGCTTCCTTATATTATTGAAAAAAACATCAATTAAAATACAATAGAGTCCAATGTTTTGTTAAAAAAAATCTCAAAACAACAATTAAAATTTGTGACAACTCCAAACAAAATCTATAGTTTTTTCTCCCAATGCCTATAATTTTTCTATTTTTTTCCACACTACTCTATGTATATTCCTCTCTTGTTTTTTAGAACTTTAACCTTTTGAACTATCCCAAGTCACATCATCATGATAAAAAACAATAAGAATTCAAAATTCAAACTAACAAAGTTCCCTAATCAATCCCTATCCTAATTACCTTGTTTGTCCAAAATCATGTACTCATCCTACCCCCTTAACATTACCCCCTTTATACTTTGGATTTCATCCCCGAAATCTTGTAAAATAACTAAATCTGTCAATAGATGTAACTAATTCCTTCAACTCCGAGCACCCTAAGAAATTCAACGATTGAAAGGTAGTCAATTTGTCAATAAATGTAGGTAATTCCTTCAACTGCGAACACCCTGACAAATTCAAGGATTGAAGGGAAGTCAAATTGTCAATAAATGTAGGGAACTCCTTCAACTCCGAGCACCCTGACAAATTGAACCATTGAAGGGTAGTCAACTTGTCAATAGATGTAGGTAACTCCTTCAACTTCGAACACCCTGACAAATCCAACCCCTGAAGGGCAGTCAATTTGTCAATAGATGTAGGTAATGCCTTCAACTCCGAACACCCTGACAAATTCAACTTTTGAAGCCTAATCAATTTGTCAATAGATGTAGGTAACTCCTTCAATTACAAACACCCTGACAAATCCAAGTTTTCAAGTGTAGTCAATTTGTCAATAGATGTAGGTAACTCCTTCAACTCTAAGCACCCTGACAAATTCAACTTTTTAAGCCTAATCAATTTGTCAATAGATGTAGGTAACTCCTTTAATTGCAAACACCCTGACAAATTCAAGTTTTCAAACGTAATCAATTTGTCAATAGATGTAGGTAACTCCTTCAATTGCGAACACCCTGACAAATACAACCTCTGAAGGGCAGTCAATTTGTCAATAGATGTAGGTAACTCCGTCAACTGTGAGCACCCTGACAAATCCGACCCCCAAAGGGCAGTCAATTTGTCAATAGATGTAGGTAACTCCTTCAACTTCGAGCACCCTGACAAATCCAACCCGTGAAGGGCAGTTAATTTGTCAATAGATGTAGGTAACTCCTTCAATTGCGAACACCATGACAAATCCAAGTTTTCAAGCGTAGTCAATTTGTCAATAGATGTAGGTAACTCCTTTAATTACGAGCACCCTGACAAATACAACCCCCAAAGGGCAGTCAATTTGTCAATAGATGTAGGTAACTCCTTCAACTGTGAGCACCCTGATAAATTCAACCATTGAAGGGCAGTCAAATTGTCAATAGATGTAGGTAACTCCTTCAACTCTGAGCACCCTGACAAATTCAACGATTGAAGGGCAGTCAATTTATCAATAGATGTAGGTAATTCCTTCAATTGTGAACACCCTGACAAATCCAAGTTTTCAAGTATGGTCAATTTGTCAATAGATGTAGGTAATTCCTTCAACTCTGAGCACCCTGACAAATTCAACTTTTGAAGCCTAATCGATTTGTCAATAGATGTAGGTAACTCCTTCAATTGTGAACACCCTGACAAATTCAAGTTTTCAAGCATAGTTAATTGGTCAATAGATGTAGATAACTCCTTCAATTGCGAGCACCCTGACAAATACAACCCTTGAAGGGCAGTCAATTTGTTAATAGATGTAGGTAACTCCTTCAACTCCGAACACCCTGACAAATACAACTCCCGAAGGGTAGTCAATTTGTCAATAGATGTAGGTAACTCCTTCAACTCCGAGCACCCTGACAAATTCAATGATTGAAGGGCAATCAATTTGCCAATGGATGTAAGTAACTCCTTCAACTTTGAGCACCCTGACAAATTCAATGATTGAAGGGAAGTCAAATTGTCAATAGATGTAGGTAACTCCTTCAACTGCGAGCACCCTGATAAATCCAACCCCCAAAGGGCAGTCAATTTGTCAATAGATGTAGGTAACTCCTTTAATTGCGAGCACCCTGACAAATCCAACCCCCAAAGGGCAGTCAATTTGTCAATAGATGTAGGTAACTCCTTCAATTGCGAACACCCTGACAAATCCAACCCCCGAAGGGCAGTCAATTTGTTAATAGATGTAGGTAACTCCTTCAACTGCAAACATCCTGACAAATACAACCCTCGAAGGGTAGTTAATTTTTCAATAGATGTAGGTAACTCCTTCAATTGCGAGCACCTTGACAAATCCAACTTTTCAAGCCTAGTCAATTTGTCAATAGATGTAGGTAACTCTTTTAACTGTAAGCACCCTGACAAACCCAACTTTTCAAGCCTAGTCAATTTGTCAATAGATGTAGGTAATTCCTTCAATTGCGAGCATTGTGAAAAATCCAACTTTTCAAGCCTAGTCAATTTGTCAATAGATGTAGGTAACTCCTTCAATTGCGAGCACCCTGACAAATTCAACGATTGGAGGGCAATCAATTTGTTAATAGATGTGGGTAATTCTTTCAATTGTAAGCACCCTGACAAATCCAACTCTTGAAGCGCAATTAATTTGTTAATAAATGTAGGTAACTCTTGTAACTTTGAACATTGAGATAAATCCAAGTGTTGAAGAGTAATCAATTTTTCAATAGATGTAGGTAGTACTTTTAGGTTGATGCAGTTTGATAAATCAAGCACACGCAAGTTGGGACAATGACCAAAATTGAATGGTATTTCTTTAATATTGGCTTCTTGCCAATGTATCCATCGCAATTCATATACATGTTGGTCATGTAAGAAACCTTCCATAATGTTTGATGAAACTTGAGCCATGTTGAACAACCTTAATTTGGGGAGGTGTACATTTTTGAAAATCCCTAAAACCAAATTTTGATTTCCTTCCAATGATAAACCTTGTAGTCTTGAAGCCACCTATCACATGAAAAATTACAACATATGAGTTGATAGATATAACTTTTAAATTATGCAATAAATTTGATGTGTTTTTTTTAATATACTAATTTTAAATTACAAATTTAAAAAAAGATAATAATTTGACGTAGTGATGATAACCTCTTGTTCATGCAAAATTTGTAAATTTGTTTCAGGATCCCATATTCGATTCTTTTCCTTTTGTATTGCAAATTTTCGACCCATATCTCGCAATTGGTCATGCATAATTAAATTTCCATCTTTGTTGACCTTTACAAGAAATCTATCTTTTAAGTTTTGCAATTCAAGTGTTGAAGATTTAGAATCCCATATTCGAAGGGCTATAATTTCTTTCAAATCACCAAAATAACAAGCAATATCCAAAAACATATCCTTTTCTGGTTCGTCCAAATCTTTGTAGGAAATCTCCAAACTTTTCCAAAGTATATCCTCTTTACCCCCATCCAATTTTTTCCCTGTTCGTAACTTTTTCAAGGCTCCTTCCCAAATTTGCAATCTTGTTTGCATATCCAAGCTTTGCTTCTTGTGCAAAAAACTACCCATGACTTCAAGGCTTAAAGGAAGACCAACACATGCCTCCACAATCTCCTCAACAATGTTTTCAAAACCTTTTTCCACTTGTTTTGTATTGTGAAATGCATGCGATAGAAAAAGTTCCATTGCTTGTTTTTTGTCAAGAAATGGCACTTCAAATCTTCCATTTAGATTTAAGTGACCCTCCAAGACTCCCCAATTTCGACAAGTCACAATTACATTGCTTTTTCTATTTTTTCCTTGGAAAGCAAGAACTTTTGATAAATCATTGATAAGCTTTTCATCAACATCATCAATGACCACTAAAATTTTCTTGGAAATCATGGTTTCCTCAATACACTTAAGATCATCAGCATTCACAACTTCCATGTTATTTTTTTTTCGGCCACACAAATCTTGTAGGAGTTGTTTTTTCAAATTTTCAATATTTTTTGATTTCACGTCCTCCAAGAAACTAGATTTATCATATAGCTCATGGAACAAATGGTATATCTTTTTGCTCAAAGTTGTCTTTCCAATACCCCCCATTCCAACCAAACCAATGATAAATATCTTTTGTAACAATTTATATGTATCCTTTGCTTTTTCTTCTAAGCTCACTTCCCATGATGGTAGTGATGGAAGTTGTCGGGGATTCTGTTGTGATTCATGCAAATCTTATATCAGTATTTTGATTGAAAGAAATATATGCCATATAATAATTATTTTAAATACATTAAATAAAAAAATGTTTTGTTAAAAATATATAAATTATAAAAGTCCCATGCTATTACATCATATGTTTTGATGACAATTTAAAATCTTATCAACTTTATATATTTGAGGTAAACTAATTTTTTGTCACCTACATGTTTAATGTTAGAACAAAAGTGTTATGAACATAGCTTCCCATGGTTGTCATGGCATTATAAAGTTCATCACAACGTGACACGTCATTTTGAACATTGACACAACCTAACGTTACATCAAAATAGGGTCAACTTATGTCAACTTAGGGTTAACTTGAATCAAAACCTTGTTAAGGTTGTCAAAAGCAAGGGTTTAATTAGAAAAAATAAATTTATGACAAGTGAAACAATGACCAAAAATGGGAAATATTCAAGTGATTGAAAATGAGATTTAAGCAACCAAATTTTTTTGGTTATTTGTTTTTTTACTTCTTCTAGGTGACCAAAAGAAGTTTGGTCACCAAATCAATGATGAGGATCAACCTTGCCATTTATTGGATGATAAAAAATTAGTCAATGACAATTTTTAAAAAATCATTTAATCATTTAGTGATTAAAAGTTCAGTTGAGTGACCCAAAAAAAAAAAACATTTGGTTGTTGGGCAATTGAAATTCAATAAATAATGATAAAAGAATTTCAATCACTTGGTCAAAGAATAAAAAAATGAACGATCATAAAATTTCAATTACAAAATCAATGTTGTAGATTAATCCATTGACAATTGAACATTTTAAATAGATTATCTTTTTTTTCTAGTTGTTATTAATTGATTTTTGGTTGCTTCAATGATTTTTGGTTTCTAAAGAATTGGAAACCAATTTTTTGAAATAATGTTTTTCTTTTTTCATCAACCAATTTTGATTGTCTAATCAACAACGGGATTGATTTCCACCATTGATTTTATAATCAAGATTTTTCGATCCCAAAACAAAAATGACTAATTAATTTCAATTGCTCATCTAATTTTTTGATCATTTGATTCTTTTGGTATCAATTATCATTTCAATCATAATTTTTGGGGATGGGCATATCACCTTTTTTTGAAAAAACATTGGGCATTCGACTTGATAGGTGTGTCAAGATCTCATGTGGATATGACACTTGATGCAAAATCAAAGTGTCATGTGCATTATGACAACCTAAAAATTCCTTTAAGTTTCCTCTTCATATAATGACTAACTAAAAATTTTGCATTGAAGTTGATGTCTCACCTTTAAACAAGTCTTTAAACAATCCACCAATTTTGAATAACTTATGTGCTCCCTTGTAGGTGGCTTGCAAATAGTCAAATGGTTTGCGTCTTCAATTTTGTAATAATTGTTACCAGATAATCGTTGGGCTGATGCGTATGGAACAAGAATTTCCTGCACGTAGTTTAATGAGAATTGAAAATCAAATACAAGCTAGACATATTTTCATTGATTAAAAAAAAAAATTCAACATAATTTTTTTTCAATTAAAAAAAATGTTATGAAAAGCTTAAAACATAAAGACACACACACCAATTTCAAGCACATTTATTTGATCACATTCAATTCATATCACATTTTTACAAAAGGCTTGTGCAAAGATCCAAAAGATAAAATTGCAAATAAATTGAATTTCTACAAAAATATCAATTTTCATATTTATTGAAGGTCATTATATTGAAAAATTACCTCATATTTGTTAATGGGTTGTCCTTCAACAAAAGCATAAATGTTAAGATTTTCTTTGCCTCAATAAAATTCCATTGAAAGTTGTTCATGTTTGGATTTAAACATTGAACATTGTTAAGTAAGCTTTGTTGTGGTATTGAGTGGGTCTTGTTCAAAAAACCCGTTTCTTGGCATATTTGTGCAAAATATGTTGAATATGTTTTTGTCCCACCTTCATGTGGAGTACCATAAAAAATTACCCCAATAAGGTTATCATAAAAATCCTTGGATATTTCATTCATGGTTAAATCCATATCATTTGATGTTTTCTGATTCATGCATCTTTTGATTTCCACCACTAAACTTTTGATGATCAAGCCACCAAAGCTATGACCAACCAATACAATCGGAGCACACCAAAGGTTTTTGTAACTGTAGATACAAACAATATTTATAATTAGATTATGTTTCAATGTCATTCTTGTATTTAAACTCCATTTGTGGCATAATGTAAGGATATTCAAATTTCATAAAAGGTGTAAAATGAAATATAGTTAAATATGTGTTATCAATATTTTCTATTAAAATATTATCCCAAATTAGAAAAGATTTTTGTAACTTTGATAACTATTATAAATACATTAGTAATGAAAAATATTATGAAATTTGAAATCCATTGAAGTATGGAAGGTTATGTTAAACACATGTTTACATACAAAAAAATTTCAAATATTAGACTTGGGAAGGACATTGTTTCACCTTTGATTCACCACCAAACTTTGTACAAGGTTCTTCCCAATATCTGTTACATCATGATTGACCCCATAAATATTGGTATCATATGAAAGAAAAAGGATTTGGATATTTTCTCCCATGTCCTCAACCAACTACTCTTTTATCCAAAATGTAGGTTCCTCTCTATTGATGTGGGTAGTTGATGTCCATGTTTCTTTCCATGCCTTGGCAATGTCCTTTCTAGAAACAATGCCGTGAAAAAAAATGATGACCAATTTTGGGTGTGTTAAAATGGGATTCGGATACACAATATGAACTGGATTTATCTGCAATTGATAAGATGATCAATACAACACAATTTGTAAAACATATCAACTTTTCTTTCATAGCTTTCAACCTTGAAACAATTCATCCATTTAGATCAAAATAACATCCTACTTTCTAAATGAATTTTTTTTGTGGTAAAATCAAACTCACAATATTTTATACATATGATACATTTTCATGTTCATAAAAACTCATTGGCATAATTAAAAGCATCATAAGAAGAAATTTGGAAAGAGATAAATCTTGCAAACATCCTAAAAAATTCGAGGTCATAAAGGGTCCAAAATAATTACCTTTGGGTTTTCCAAATGAAACATTTCCATTCAAGAAATTTCATATTATTGAAAAAGGTTAACAAACTGAGTTCAACTTGAATCCAAACACAAGCGAAAAAAAAGACATCACTAAAAACTTAAAAAAATTGAAAATAATAATGAAAGATGGAAAATTAAAATTAAGAGCTAAATGACTCAAGGAAGAAGTTCACACATTCAATTGTTTTCAATATGATGTTAATAATGACCAAAACCATTTATGTATTGGATATATATTGAATTATTTTATTGTAACAAAAGGGAGAAGGAAAAGTCAAACCAAAGTAAGTGGAATTTGAAGGTGCAACAAGGTCATCAAAACTGACCTCTTGTATTTGGTCAGGTTCAAGTGATGTCAACCTATGCTCTTGAGCCAAAGAAGTATGCGTCTCAATAAAATTGGGCTGATCAACTATCAACGAACCACCACTCTGCCCTCCTTCCAATTCTGGTTCCATAGTTATTTCCGATTGATGATGAGATGGCTTGCCACTTGTTTTTGTCCTTGGTGAAGAAGGTTCTTGGGGAACATGTTTTACCATTATGTCACTGGCATCTTGGGTGCCTTGGAAGGGCATCTTGACTGGCCACTTCCAGGATGGCCACTTCCATAAGACTTGATCGACTTCTCTGGAACCTTGGGGCTCTATTGTCCAACAGCAGATCCACCTAAGCACAAAATGGCCGAAAATCCCAAACTAGAAGACAGAAGAAGACTCAAGGATCAGTGCGATCAGTACTAAAGCTCTCTCACATTTTCAATCACTACATGTTTATGTTAAATAACATCGGTACTAACTTACTTAGTACTAAGTAGATACCCACTACCTCCCCACCAATTTTATCAATTCCAGAAAGTGGGATATTCACCACTTGAGTGCCAAGTTTTTATCAGTGTTGGCCCCCTTGGGCAGTTATTTGATTTTGTTGATGAACTTATGTTCTGATTTCTTTAATTTTAGAAATCAAAGAACATCCTATTCTGGGTTTTTTAAACCCCTGAAAGAACTTGCAATTTTAATGAAACAACCAGTTAATTCCAGTAGTTTTGTAGAACGTTATTTGATCAGTTTTTAATTTTATTGAAAATCACAGATATATATCAGCTTTGAGTCTTTGATTGCTTGAGAACCATGGTTATATATCTGAACACGTTCTTTAATTTTTGAGAATCACAATTCTGAAATTGAAGACCTGAAACCAAGGGGGGTTTGGTGATACCCACCCAACACTGACTTCTACCAGCATTGGGATAGTTCTCATGTTTTGAAAGCTGGGATTGACAAGAATAAGATATATGTGTGCCCTTGATTGATGGCTCTCAAAATCAAAGAACTGGTGTTGACCCTTGATTGGAGGTTCTAAAAAATCACAGAACTGGTTTTGACCCTTCATTGGGGTTCTTTAAAAATCAAAGAACTTACTAAACTGTTTGGTTTGTTGCCAGTTCTTTTCATGAAAACCAACAGTTTTTTTTTATTAAAAAAAACCCTGGAACCAAAAGGGTCTGTGATGCTAGAAGTATTGAAGAACTAGAACCAAAGGTTCTGTGATTCTAAAAACTTTCAAGAACCCAGAACTGAAGGTTCTTGATTTCTAACAGTTAAAGAACCCAGAACTGAAGGTTCTCTAATTTCTAATAGTTTAAAAACCCAGAACACAATTCTTCACAAAATCAAAAGAACTGCCCAACAGTGGTTTCTACCAGTGTACAAGTTTCTTTACTCTTATGAAGAACATCTAATTCTAGCTCTAAAAAATAAAGTAAAACTGTCAGAAATAAATAGAATCAGGATTCTGGTTTGTAATGAAATTTGATTTTGGTTTTGAATATCAGATCCAATTCCGGTTTGGTTCTTAGTAGCCCGAACTGGAACTGAGGGGTGATTACTGGTTAAACTCCGAGTAACTCCCCTTGGTTCTTCAGAAACTTGTGTCTCTGTTCTGATCCCGGTTCTAGCTCCATACATAAATAGAACAGAGAACCCGATTCCACGTCCTATAATTAAGCGCCGGTTTCAGTTCTGAAAATCAGACCAGATTCCAGTTCGGTTCTTTCTAAGGGGAACTGGCGATTCCTACCGTGCAATGCTGGTTTCTACTTTCTACCAGACAGACAACACAGTAACAAGAACCTCACGAAAACGATGGAACTTACAGACGAAGCCACGAAGAAAGGGGGGACACAAAGGGCAGGAAACACCGAAATGAACCAAACAAGGAGCTCTTAGCGAGAGAAGACAGCACTAAAAGGCCATCAAAGGTTACCTCTCGTATTGGGTCAGGTTCAAGCAATATCAGCTGATGCTCTTGCTCCGAAGAGATGGGTGTCTCAATAAAACTCGGGTTATCAAGGATTGTCGAGGGATCATTGACGTTCTCCCGTCCTTTCGGTTCTTGTTCGACCATGGTTATCTCTGACTGATGAGATCTTTCGCCAATCCAGCTGATCCTGTTGAATGGGGGAGGCTCTGGTGGAATCTGTTTCCCCCAAGCGTCCTTGCAGCTAGAAGGCAAACTCTTCATGCCCAGCTCTTCATCCCTAGGGTCCGGTTCCATTTTCCAACAACTGCTGCAAAAAAAATAAAATCACAATGATATTGCTCTACAACATCACACCATACATAAGTTGCCTCTGGTCAACACAGTAGACGTCACGAAACGATTTCATGAACAGAAGCTTCTGCAAACAATCACGGGCAACAAATTTCATGGTGAGCACTGATTCTTGGCAACAATAGGAAGTGGACCGACCGAGTTTGGGGATTAAAAGGCATGCTGCTGGGAAACAGATACCTGGGAGAGTTTCGTTGGTTTTTCCTTTCGCTTCCTTGAACCAGCTTTCTCGACTAACGTTTACTTCTTGCTAACAGTAGGAAGTGGACAAACGTTGCCATTAAAGCAGGCTGAATTGCACATATAAAAAATTCGTGTAAAGTGAAAGCGATCATCAGCAACCCAGTCCAGAATACGATTTGGCATGTGCAAAACCGTTACACCGGCGAGCAGCTTGAGGGCAAGCCCAGATCTATAAACATGATGCACGGTGTGAGTGCAGTCTCCAATCTAGATTCTAACTTGACCGAAGAGGGAGGCAGATGTGTTTCCTCGTGTTGTGCAATGGTGCACGCGG
>Ga0209208_10008961_pt1 | contig 13228 bp, 14 predicted proteins | sample S1TSphfallax_3_FD_187694 | JGI IMG/M metagenome (GOLD analysis project Ga0209208, IMG submission 187694) | Host-associated microbial communities from peat moss isolated from Minnesota, USA - S1T2_Fd - Sphagnum fallax MG (SPAdes) (version 2) | ecosystem: Host-associated > Plants > Peat moss >...
CTCTTGCGCAGAACGCTCTTCATGGGAATGGCGCCACCCGCATGTGCCGTTTTGGACCGTTGCTCCCGACCTGAGCAACAGGTGGGGCTAACTGCGGCACTTAAGGCTTTCCGCTCGAGGCGGACTTGCACAATGTTGCCAGCAAGCAATGGCCCCTGGGGTTTACAAATTAGGGTCGAGAGGTAACCCGATCCGCATCGAACACCGCAGGCAGCGCCAAAATCAACCGAGACCAAAGTCCGGACAGGGGCCGCGTCAAAACTCGAGTTGCTGGCCCTTCTCCAAAGCCGACTCTACGCGCTCGCGCAGGATACGCAAGCGGCCGCCGACCTCGGATTCGAGATTGGTGTCACTCTTTCGCAAGCGAAGCAACTCGTTGGCCATGTTCAGCGCCGCGATCACCGCGATACGGTCGAGTCCCACGACTTTGCCGCTGTCGCGGATCTCGCGCATGCGCGCATTCAAGAACTCCGCGCTGTCGAGCAAATCCGAGCGCTCCTCGATCGGACAGGCGATTTGATACTCCTTTTCCAGTATCCGGACGCTCACTCGCGCTTGCTCGGTCATGCCTGCTCCATCGATTTCAGCCGCCCGATCATCGCCTCGACGCGGGCACGCACCTGCTCGTTCTTTTGCAGCAGACTGGCGCGTTCGGTAGTCAGCGTTTCCTGACGCTGACGCAAGGCTCTGTTTTCTTCTTTTATCTGGCCGACCGTCACGATCAGATCCTCGAGGCGCTTCTCGAGGCGCTTCAATTCCAATTCGACGGCGGATTTTGGCGCGGACTCGTTCATAGGACGCCCAATATAGAGCGCGCCCCATGGCAATGCAAAGGCGCAATGGAAAGGGCAGGAAGCGGCCCCGTTGCGCTATTATCCGCAAACCATGATGTCGGATATTCGTTTCAAGGATTTCGAGGACGTGCTGGCCGCCGCCGGCAGCCTGGCCGACGCCGCCGAGGCGCACGGCTCCTTGTGCGGCGCGCTTTGCTCGATGGCGCTTTATCGCATGCAGGACTGGGTCAATGAGATCCTGCCTGACGGAGCGTCCCTGTCGGATGAATCGTCCGCGATGCTCGAGCGCGTGTTCACGGCCACCGCGACCTCGTTCGGCGAACAAGGCATGGAATTCGAACCGCTGCTGCCGGACGATGCGCAGCCCTTGAACGGCCGGGCCAACGCCCTGGCGCTCTGGTGTACCGGCTTCTTGTACGGACTCGGCACCGGTCAGATTTCGGATCTGGAAGGACTTGCCGGCGACGTCGGCGAAATCGTGCGTGATTTCACCGAGATCTCGCGCGCAACCGGCGACGATGCGGACGCCGACGAATCGAACGAGCAAGCCTATGCGGAGCTCGTGGAGTTCATCCGCGTTGCGGCGCAGGTCGTTTTCGAAGAGCTGCTGCCGCTGCGCAGCCAGGTCTATCCGTCCGCACAGCGATTGCACTGAGACGAAAGTCGTGGACCGCAGGGAGTTCGGCCGCCGCCGTCGTCAGCTCATGCGTATGATCGGCAAGGAGGCTATCGCGATCCTGCCGGCGGCTCCGGTGCGCCTGCGCAACGCGAGTCTCGAATACGCCTATCGTCAGGACAGCCATTTCCTTTACATGACCGGATTCCCCGAGCCCGAGGCCGTCGCGGTGCTGGTGCCGGGGCGACCGCAGGGTGAGTACCTCTTGTTCGTACGCGAGCGCGACGCAGCCGAGGAAGCCGTGGACGGACCGCGCGCGGGCACCGAGGGCGCGGTCGCCTACTACGCGGCGGACGACGCTTTTCCGATCGACGACATCGATGACATCCTGCCCGGACTGCTCGAGTCCCGACCCCGCGTGTTCTATGCCATGGGCCTGCACGAAGAGTTCGACCCGCGGGTACTCGGCTGGGTCAACGGCTTGCGTGCGCATGCGCGTCAAGGCCGGCCGGCGGCACAGGAACTCGTCGCGCTGACGCCGCTGCTCGACGACATGCGGCTCTATAAGAGTCGCAGCGAACAGGCGAGCATGCGCCGCTCGGCCGCGATCGCGGTCGGCGCGCACCGGCGCGCGATGCACTTCGTCCGGCCCGGCCGCATGGAGTACGAAGTGGCGGCCGAAGTGATGCATGAATTCCACCGCCACAATGCCGAACTCGCCTATGCGCCGATCGTGGGGGGCGGCGCGAATGCCTGTGTCATGCATTACCGCGCCAACGACCAGGTGCTCAAGGATGGCGAGTTGCTGCTGCTCGACGCCGGCTGCGAACACGAGAGCTATGCGTCGGACATCACGCGCACGTTTCCCATCGGCGGCCGGTTCACCCCGGCGCAACGCGCCGTCTATGAGATCGTGCTCGAGGCGCAACTGCAGGCCATCGCCACGGTGCGCGTCGGTAACGATTGGAACGACCCGCATGCGACGGCGGTGCGGACGCTGACCCAGGGTCTCTGCAAGCTCGGCTTGCTCAAGGGGAAGCCGGCGCAACTGGTCAAGGACCGCGCCTACCTGGAGTTTTTCAAGCATCGTACCGGCCATTGGTTGGGGCTGGACGTGCACGATGTCGGCGACTACCAGGTCGGCGGTCAATGGCGGCTGCTCGAGGCGGGCATGGCGCTCACGGTGGAACCCGGGATTTATATCCGGCCGTCGGCGAAAGTGCCCAAGGAGTTCTGGAACATCGGCGTGCGCATCGAAGACGACGTGCTCGTGACGACCGGGGATCCCGAGGTACTCAGCGGGGCCCTCGAAAAGGAGCCGGACGCGATCGAACGTCTGGTGCAAGCCGCATGACCGAGTCCTACGACGTCGCGATCGTCGGCGGCGGCATGGTCGGCGCGACGCTCGCGGTGGCCCTCGCTCCGCTGGGTTTGCGCGTCGCGCTGATCGAAGCGACCGCGCACGATGCCGCGGATCAGCCGAGCTTCGACGAGCGCACCACGGCCTTGTCGAACGGCAGCCGGCGCATACTCGAAACCTTGGGTCTATGGCCCGCGGTCGCAGCGGCCGCGACACCGATCGCCAAGATTCACGTCTCCGATCAGGGGCATTTCGGTTTCGCGCGCATCGACGCCCGCGAACAAGGCCTCGCGGCGATGGGCTATGTGTTGTCGAACAGGGTCTTGGGGAGAGCCTTGTGGTCGCGCATCGCAGGCGAACCGGCGCTGCATGCGTACTGTCCGAGCGAAGTGCTGCGCGTCACGCCGGGGACGGACGCGGTCGACATCGCGTTGCGCGCCGAGGACGGCGGCGAACTCGCCCTGAGCGCGCGGCTCATCGTCGCAGCGGACGGCGCGCAATCGGCGGTGCGCAGTGCCTTCGGCATCGACAGTGAACGCCGCGACTATGGGCAGACCGCCTTGATCACGACCGTGCTGCCGCAAAAGTTCCACGATCACGTGGCCTACGAGCGATTCACGGGCAGCGGACCGCTGGCCTTGCTGCCCCTCGCCGATGGCCGCTGCACGCTCGTGCTGACCCTCGCTGCGGCCGACGTTGCCGCTGCGCTCGCCTGGTCGGACACAGACTTCCTGCGCGAACTGCAGCGCCGCTTCGGCTTTCGTCTCGGCCGATTCCTGCAGGTCGGGCGGCGCTTCACCTATCCTCTGACCCTGACCCGGGCGGCCGAGACCAGCGCCCATCGCTGCGTCGTCGTCGGCAATGCGGCGCAGGGACTGCATCCGGTCGCCGGCATGGGCTTCAATCTGGGACTGCGCGACGTTGCGTCGCTGGCCGAGTTGCTGGCCGAGCGGAGCGCGGCGCATATGGCCGGGGTGGATCCCGGTGCCCCCGATTTATTGGCGGCCTATGACGCATGGCGTGCCGCGGATCGACGCGCGATCATCGGTTTCACGGACGGTCTGGTCCGTGTGTTCTCGACGCCGCTGGGCTTCGTGCGTCAGTTGCGCAATTTCGCCCTGTTGGCCTTCGATCAATTGCCGCCGGCCAAGGCGGCCTTGTCGCGACTCAGCACGGGCGCGGGTGGTCGCATACCGAAGCTCGCGCGCGGCGTACCGCTCGTGGCCGACCCGGTGCCGCAGCCGTGAGCCGCGAGTTCGATATCCTGGTCGTCGGCGCGGGCATCGTCGGCACGGTCGCGGCGAGTTTGTTGGTCGCACACCGGATCTCGGCGCCGCCGCGTATCGCCGTGCTTGCCGATCGTCTGCCGCCCGTACCGGCCGCGGGGTCGGACTGGGACCTACGCGTGTTCGCCTTGAGCCGCGCCTCCGAGCGCATCCTTCGCGAGTGCGGTGTCTGGGACGCCATCCCGCGCAATCGAATCTTTGCCTACGAGCGCATGTGTGTCTGGGACGCCGCGGGCGCCGCCGGCGAACGCGGGTCGCTGTGCTTCGACAGCGCAGAAATCGGCGAGGCCAATCTCGGCTGCATCGTCGACGGTCGCGTGCTGCAGGCGCAAGCCTTGAGCGCGGCGCGCGCCGCGGGCATCGTGTTGATCGAGGCACCAGTCTCCGGCCTCGAAGTCACGGCTGCCGGAGTCCGGCTCGCGCTCGCGGATGGCCGTGAACTTGGGGGCCAGCTGCTGCTTGCTGCCGACGGCACCGATTCACCGACTCGCACGCTCGGCGGCATCACGACCGCGGGGCATGCTTATGCGCAGGACGCGCTGGTCGCCCACGTGCGCACGGCACAATCCCACCGCAATACGGCGTGGCAACGATTTCTGCCCACGGGCCCGCTCGCCTTCCTGCCGCTGCCCGACGGACGCTCGTCCATAGTCTGGAGCACGGAGCGCGGTGCCGCCGCGCGCCTGCGCGCGCTGGACCGAGAGCAGTTCGGGCGGGAGTTGACCGAGGCGAGCGGCGAGGTTCTCGGCGCCTGCGAACTCACGAGCGCGATCGGCTCGTTCCCGCTGCGGCTGCAATATGCGACGAGCTACGTGGCGCCGCGCATTGCCTTGCTCGGGGACGCGGCGCACGTCGTGCACCCGCTGGCCGGCCAGGGCTTGAATCTCGGCTTGTTGGACTGTGCATCTCTGGTCGAAGTCCTCGCGGACCGCGCGGATGGCGGACTCGGTGACCTGTCGGTGCTGCGGCGTTACGAACGTTGGCGCAAATCGGAAAATCTGCTGGCCGCGACGGCGTTCGATGGCCTGGAGCGACTGTTCTCGCAGAGCAGCCCGTTGGTCTCGGGTTTGCGTGTCCTAGGTCTCGGCGCCGTCGGCCGCTTTCCCTGGCTGCGCCGCGAATTGGCAAGGCGTGCGCTCGGCCTCGTCGGCGACGTGCCGCGGCTCAGAGTCGATCGACCTTAGCAGCGCAGATGAAATCGTTGCTCGACAGACCGCCGATCGCGTGGGTCGAGTAGCTCACGCGACAGCTGTCATAGCTCACCTCGAGATCCGGATGATGGTCCTCGACGTTGGCGATGTGCGCGACCGCGCCCACAAAACTCATCGTCCGATAGAAATCCTTGAACTTGAAGGTGCGCTGCAGGCTCTTGCCGTCCGGCGAGATGCTCCAGCCCTTGCGCAGCTTGGCGGCGAGCTTCCTCGCCTTGACGAGGCCGAGAGGCGGCACACCGCCTTCACAGGGCACGCATTTCTTTTCCGCGAGCTCGCTCATGCGGACTTCCGCGCGAACGTGCGTTCGATGTAGCGTTCGACCAGATCCTGGAATTCTTCGGCTATGCGGTCGCCCTTGAGGGTCACGGTCTTCGCGCCATCCTCGTACACCGGCGCGACCGGATGTTCGCCCGTACCGGGCAGGCTGATGCCGATGTTGGCGTGCTTGCTCTCGCCGGGTCCGTTGACGACGCAGCCCATGACGGCCACGGTCATTTCCTCGACCCCGGTGTGGCGCTTGCGCCATTCGGGCATGCGATGCCGGATATGCCCCTGGATCTTCTGGGCGAGTTCCTGGAAATAGGTGCTGGTCGTGCGGCCGCAGCCCGGACAGGCGATCACCATCGGCGTGAACGATCGCAGTCCCATGGTCTGCAGGATTTCCTGTGCGACGATGACTTCTTGAGTCCGATCGCCGCCGGGTTCCGGTGTCAGGGACACGCGGATCGTGTCGCCGATCCCGCGCTGCAGGAGCACGCCGATGCCGGCGGTCGAGGAGACGATGCCCTTGCTGCCCATGCCCGCTTCGGTCAGACCGAGGTGCAGCGGGTAATCGCAGCGGGCGGCGAGATTGTCGTAGACCGCGATCAAGTCCTGCACGCCGCTGACTTTGGCGCTGATCACGATCTTGTCGCCGGCCAGACCCAACTCCTCGGCACGCTTCGCGCTGTCCAAGGCTGAGACGACGATGGCCTCGCGCATCACATCGATCGCACCCCAAGGCTCGGCGCGCTTCGAGTTCTCGTCCATCATGCGGGTCAAGAGATCCTGGTCGAGACTGCCCCAATTGACGCCGATGCGCACCGGCTTGTCATAGCGACAGGCGACTTCGATCATCTCGGCGAATTGCGGGTCGCGCTTGCTGCCGCGCCCCACGTTGCCGGGATTGATCCGCAACTTGGCCAGGGCTTCGGCGCAGGCCGGATGGGCTTTGAGCAGCTTGTGCCCGTTGAAGTGGAAGTCGCCGACCAGCGGCACGCGGACGCCGCGCGCCTCCAGGCGCTCGCGGATATGCGGCACGGCGGCGGCCGATTCGTCGTTGTTCACGGTGACGCGGACGATCTCCGAGCCGGCGCGCGCGAGCGAGGCGATTTGCGCGACCGAGCCGTCGATGTCGGCGGTATCGGTGTTGGTCATCGATTGCACGACGACCGGCGCCGTGCCCCCGATCGTCACTGCACCGACCTTGACGCTGCGGGATTTTCTGCGGACGATCATAAGAAACGACTTCCAGGCGAAGGGACCGACGGCCATTCTAACGCGGCCGACGGGTCCGCGCCGGGATTGGGCATAATGCGCGCCCATGAACCCCCGAATCGTCTATTCGACCGGCATCGGCGCCTTGTGTCCGAATTGCCGCCGCGCAGCGCGCGACTGCGTGTGCCCGAAAGGCGCGCCGGGCGCGGTCGGTCCGGCCACGGTGCGGGTAGGGCGGCAGACGCAGGGACGGGCGGGCAAGGGGGTAACGATCGTGACCGGCCTGCCGCTGTCGGTCGCCGACCTCGAGACGCTCGCAACCAAACTCAAGAAACGCTGTGGTTCGGGCGGCACGGTGCGCAGCGGCGTGATCGAGATTCAGGGCGAACATCGCGACGTGCTCGTCGCCGAACTCGTGAAACTCGGCTGGCCGGCGAAGAAATCGGGCGGCTGAGCGCGGCCCGGCTGGATCAGGTATGATTGCGCCCATCGCGACAAGAGCTGTCCGGAGAGTGTTCTCGACATCGGGAACCGCCGAAGGCGCAACCGCCCGGAAACGCTCAGGCACATGAACGGCAGTCTCTCGCGATCTCTGGAGAGCGATCCCGCGCTAGCGCGGTGATCCACCGAAGGGGAGCAGCGTTGCGCACGAACGCTTGATCTCTCAGGTCACAAGGACAGAGGGGCGTTTGGAACATGGGTTCCGAGCCGCTCTTGTCTTTGTTTCGCAGCGAGGATGCGATGGGCCTGAAGACTCCACTCTACGATATACATGTCCGCGAAGGCGCCAAGCTCGTCGATTTCGGCGGCTGGGAGATGCCTTTGCATTACGGCTCGCAGTTGGACGAGCACCATGCCGTGCGCCGCGCCGCCGGCGTGTTCGATGTCTCGCACATGGGCGTGCTCGATTTGTCCGGACCGCGCACGCACGAATTCCTGCGCAGCTTGTTGGCCAACGATGTCGCCAAGTTGGCGGCTCCCGGCAAGGGTTTGTATTCCTGCATGCTGCGCGAGGACGGCGGCGTACTCGATGACCTGATCGTCTATCGGCGCGGCGAGACGTGGTATCGCCTGGTCGTCAATGCCGGCACGCGCGACAAGGATCGCGACTGGATCAGCGCGCGGGCGGCCGATTATGGCGTCGCCGTGGCCGAACGGCGCGACCTCGCGCTGCTCGCGGTGCAGGGCCCCACGGCTCGCAGCCTTGTTTCCGCGTTGCTGCCGGCGCCGCAGCGCGAGGCGCTGCTCGGCCTGCCGGTGTTCGGCGCCACGGATCTCGGCGACTGGTTCGTGGCGCGCACCGGTTATACGGGCGAGGATGGATTGGAGATCGCGGTGTCGGCCGACGCCGTCCACGCACTTTGGGACGCGCTGCGCACAGCCGGCGTAGTACCCGTGGGTCTCGGCGCACGCGACACCTTGCGGCTCGAAGCGGGCATGAGCCTCTACGGCAGCGAACTCGACGAAGCGCACGATCCCATCGCCTCCGGTCTCGCCTGGACCGTCGCCTTCGAGCCGGTGGAGCGCCGCTTCATCGGGCGCGATGCCGTCGAGCGGGTGCGCGCCAACGCGCCGACCCAACTCGTCGGACTGTTGCTCGAGGAGCGCGGCATCCTGCGCAGCCACCAGGCCGTGAGCACGGATCGCGGCCGCGGCGAGACCACCAGCGGCGGTTTCGGGCCCACGCTCGGCCGCTCGATTGCGCTGGCACGCGTACCGGCCGGGTCCGCGGCGCGCGTCAGCGTCGACATTCGCGGCAAACCCGTGGCGGCGCGCATCGTGAAGACGCCGTTCGTACGCCATGGCCGCGCCCTCATCCCTCTTTAAATACTAGCGGAGAAGCCCACGTGAGCGAGATTTTGCCCGAGGATTTGCACTACACCAAGAGCCACGAATGGGTGCGCAAGCTGCCCGGTGGCGAGGTCGAGGTCGGTATCACGGATCATGCTCAGGAGGCCCTGGGCGATCTCGTTTTCGTGGAAGTGCCCGAGGCTGGCCGGCGGGTCGCGGCCGGCGAGGCCTGCGCGGTCGTCGAATCGGTCAAGGCCGCGTCGGACATCTACAGCCCGGTGGACGGCGTCGTAGTCGCGAGCAACGCGGCGCTCGCGAGTACGCCGGAACTGCTCAACGAGGCACCCTATGGCGCAGGCTGGCTGATGCGCATTGCCGTCGACGGCGACGGTGCGCTGGCGGGGCTGCTCGATGCAGACGCCTATGCCGCGCTGCTGGCCGAAGAGTCGAAGTAGGAGAGCACGATGGCATTCATACCGCATACGACCGAGGACGTCGCCGAGATGTTGGCGGCGATCGGCGCGAGTCGCGTCGACGAACTGTTCGACGAGATCCCCGCCGCGCTGGTCGCGGCACCCCTGCAGGGCGTGCCGCCGGCGCTGTCCGAAATGCAAGTCGGCCGGCTCATGAGCGAGCGCGCGGCGCAGGATGGTCGTCCGCTGTGCTTCATCGGTGCCGGCGCCTATGAGCATCACATCCCGGCGCCGGTCTGGGCCATCGCGACCCGCGGTGAATTCTATTCCGCCTACACCCCTTATCAAGCCGAGGCGAGCCAAGGCACCTTGCAGGTGATCTACGAATACCAGTCGATGATGTGCGCCTTGACCGGCATGGAGGTCTCGAACGCATCGCTCTATGATGGCGCCTCCGCGCTCGCCGAGGCCTGTCTGACCGCGGTGCGCGCGCACCGCGCCTCGACCTCGCGCCGTATTCTCGTGCCGCGCACGATCAATCCCGTGTACTTGGCTGTAGCGCAGACCATCGCCGGCAATCAGAACGTCGTGTTCCAGCCCGTCGACTTCGACCGTGCCCAAGGTCGCACGCTGATCGACGCGCTGCGTCCCTACGAGGGTGAGGATTACGCTGCCGTGGTCGTGCAACAGCCGAATTATTTCGGCGTGCTCGAACAGGTCGATGCGCTCGTGGATTGGGCGCACGAGAATGACATGCTCGTGATCGCCGTGGTCAATCCCCTGTCCTTGGCCGTGCTCAAGCCGCCGGGCGAGTGGGGCTCGCCGGCCGCGGCGAAGCGCGGCGCGGACATCGTCTGCGGCGAAGGCCAGCCGCTCGGCGTGCCCCTGTCCTCCGGCGGCCCGTATTTCGGCTTCATGACGACCCGGATGCAATACGTCCGGCAGATGCCCGGTCGCATCGTCGGCCGCACCGTCGATGTAGACGGGCGCGAGGGCTTTACGCTGACGCTGCAGGCGCGCGAGCAGCACATCAGGCGCAGCAAGGCGAACTCGAACATCTGCACGAACCAAGGCCTCACGGTCACGGCCGCGACGATCTATCTAGCGCTGCTCGGCGCCGACGGCCTCGCCCGCGTGGCCGAGGCGAGCATGGCACGCACGCGCGAACTGGTCGCGGCGCTCACCGCCGTGCGCGGCGTGCGTGCGCTGTTCACAGGCGAGAATTTTCATGAAGCGGTGCTCGGCTTCGACCGGCCCGTGGCCCCCTTGCTCGCCGCGCTCGCGCAGCGCGGGATCCAAGGCGGCCTCGATCTCAGCGAACGCTTTCCGGAGCTTGGGCACGCTCTGCTCGTCTGTGCAACGGAGACCAAGACCGCCGAGGACATCGCCCGCTACGCCCGGGCCCTCGAAGAACTGCAAAATCCCGCCGCGCTGACCCGCGGCGCTGCTTGAGAGACAGCCACGCCATGCTCGAACGATCCCTGCGAGAACCGCTGATTTTCACGATCGGCCGGCGCGGCCGGCGCGCCCCGACGCAAAGTCCGGCCGCCTCCGCCGCCGCCACGGCCGCCGGACAGACGATTCCGGCGCACCTGCGTCGCGGCGTCCCGCCGGCGCTGCCGGAGGTATCGGAGCTGCAGGTCGTGCGGCACTTCACCCGGCTCTCGCAGCTGAACTTCTCCATCGATACGCACTTCTATCCGCTCGGCTCCTGCACGATGAAGTACAACCCGAAGGCGTGCAATGCCTATGCGATGCTGCCGGAGATCCTCGCGCGCCACCCGTATGCGCCGGAGTCCCATTCGCAGGGGCATCTCGCCTGCCTGTTCGAACTGCAGGAAATGCTCCAGGACATCACCGGCATGCAGGGTGTGAGCCTGACCCCGATGGCGGGCGCGCAAGGCGAGTTCGCCGGTGTGGCGATGATCCGTGCCTACCATCGCGCGCGCGGCGATTTGGCCCGCAATGAAATCATCGTGCCCGAGGCGGCCCATGGCACGAATCCCGCGACCGCGACGATGTGCGGCTGCGAGGTGCGCGAGATTCCCTGCGACAGCAACGGTGACGTCGACCTCGAAGCGCTGCGCGCGGTCGTTGGTCCCCATACCGCCGGGATCATGCTGACCAATCCGTCGACGCTCGGCGTATTCGAACGCAAGATCGAAGCGGTCGCAAAGATCGTGCACGAGGCCGGCGGCCTGCTCTATTACGACGGCGCGAACCTCAATGCCATCCTCGGCAAGGTGCGACCCGGCGACATGGGTTTCGACGTCATCCACATGAACCTGCACAAGACCTTCTCGACACCGCACGGTGGCGGCGGCCCCGGCTCCGGCGCCGTCGGAGTCGGTGCGCGCCTGCTGCCGTTCCTGCCGATTCCCATGGTCGCTTGCGAAGCCGGGCGGTATCGATGGCTGGACGAAAAGGACCGGCCGCAGTCGATCGGCAGATTATCCGGCTTCATGGGCAACGCGGGCGTGAATCTGCGTGCCTACGTATACATGCGCTTGCTCGGCCGCGATGGTATGGTGCGCGTCGCCGAATTTGCGGCGTTGAACGCGAATTATCTGCTGCGACGCTTGCTCGCGGCCGGTTTCGATGCAGCCTACCCGATGCGCCGCGCCAGCCACGAGTTCATCATCACCTTGAAGCGACAGAACCGCGACTTTCAAGTCACGGCCATGGACGTCGCCAAACGACTGCTGGACTACGGCTTTCACGCCCCGACGACGTATTTTCCGCTGCTCGTGCCCGAGTGCCTGTTGATCGAGCCGACCGAGACCGAGACCAAGGAGGACCTCGACCGCTTCTGCGAGGCCATGATCGCGATCCTCGGGGAAATGCGCGAGGAACCGCATAAACTGACCGGCGCACCGTTTACAATGCCGGTGCGGCGACTCGACGATGTACGCGCCGCCAAGCAACTCGACTTAAGGGTCAAGCCGGCGACTTCATCATAAGATCCCTCTCGCTCTCGATGAACGAACGACATAAACCTGCGGGCTTTGTGCGCCTCGTGCGCTCGTTCCGCTTCTCTTTTCAGGGCTTCGTGCATACCTGGCGTGGCGAGGCGGCATTTCGCCAGGAGTTGTCGCTGGCGGTGGGCGTGATTCCGCTCGGGCTGATCCTCGGACACTCGGGGGTCGAGCGGGCCATGCTGGTGGCGCCCATGCTGCTGATTCTCATCGTGGAGATGCTCAATAGCGCGGTCGAGGCGGTCGTGGACCGGGCGGGCTCCGAGCGCCATCCGCTCGCAGGCATGGCCAAAGACATGGGCTCGGCGGCCGTGATGCTTAGTTTCATCCTGCTTGGAACCGTGTGGCTGCTGGTCTTGTCCGATCACTCGCATTGAACGAAGTTTACCGAAGGAACCTGATGCCCCGTTGCGCCGCGCTCGTCTTGCTCGCCGTCCTCGCCGTTCACGCCGAATTTGTGTATGTACCCCCCGCCGCCGCTGCAGACGCGGTGGCTGTCACCGCGCCCGGCATTCCCGGGCAACCGGCCACCTGGGCGCAAACCCTGGAGCGGATCGCCACCGGCGTCGTGACCATACAGATCGACAGCACGCGCGCCTTCGACACCGAGTGGAATACGACCGCGCAGGCGACCGGCTTCGTCATCGATGCGAAGCGCGGGCTGATCCTGACCAACCGGCATGTCGTGACGCCCGGTCCCGTGATCGCGCAGGCGATCTTTCTGAATCGCGAGGAGGTGCAACTCTATCCGGTCTACCGGGACCCGGTGCACGACTTCGGAATTTATCATTATGACCCGGCGAAGCTGCGTTTCATCAAACCGGCGGAACTGCCCTTGTATCCCGCGGGCGCGGTGATCGGCCGCGAGATTCGCGTCGTCGGCAACGACGCGGGCGAGCAGTTGTCGATCCTCGCCGGCACGCTCGCGCGCCTCGATCGCGAAGCGCCGGAGTATGGCTATGGCAAGTACAACGACTTCAATACGTTTTACTTCCAGGCCGCCTCCAGCACCTCGGGAGGCTCCTCGGGCTCGCCGGTGATCGACATCGAGGGGCGCGTCGTCGCACTCAATGCGGGCGGTTCCACCGGGTCGGCATCGAGCTTCTATCTGCCCTTGACCGCCGTCGTGCGCGCGTTGAAATACATCGATGCGGGCAAGCCCGTGCCGCGCGGCACGCTCGAAACGGTCTTCAAGTACACGCCCTACGACGAACTCGAGCGGCTCGGGCTAGGCGCCGACACCGAGGCGCGCATGCGCCGCGAGTTCCCCAAGTTGACGGGCATGTTGGTCGTCGCGGAAGTG
>Ga0209208_10008962_pt1 | contig 13228 bp, 15 predicted proteins | sample S1TSphfallax_3_FD_187694 | JGI IMG/M metagenome (GOLD analysis project Ga0209208, IMG submission 187694) | Host-associated microbial communities from peat moss isolated from Minnesota, USA - S1T2_Fd - Sphagnum fallax MG (SPAdes) (version 2) | ecosystem: Host-associated > Plants > Peat moss >...
GGAAAAAAAAAAAAAAAAAACGCCTATATAGCGAAAATGCGGCTTCCCCCTACCTAAAAAAATAATTTTAAATTAAAAATAATAATTTTAGAGTTAAATTATTATTATTTTAATTGGAATGAAAACACTAGAAACTTGTAGAGGTTGTGGGAAAGAAAGGCTTGGAATCCTGTAGGTAGTAGTAGTAGGTAGTAAGAAGACTTCCTATTTACTTCCATTTCTTTCTTTGTCTCTTTACATCTTCTCTCTCTCTCTCTCTCTCTTTCTTTCTTTCTTTCTTTCTTTTCTTTTTCTTTTTTTTTTCCCCCCCCCAGTTTTCCGGCACTTTTCTTTTCTTTTCTTTTTCTTTTTCTTTTGTGGAGGAGTGCCTTTTTCCAGCCTTTTGGAATGATGCTCTTGTTTTGTTCTTCTCTTCTTGTATTGTAAAGCAGCGGCAGCAGCAACGACAACCGAACAGAGAGGCAAGGAAAGTTTAGATTTGTTGTTGTTGTTGACATTTTGGGAAGAAGGATCATCATCGTATTTGTAGACTTTTGTGTTTTGTTTTTTCCCCTCTCTCTCCCCTTCTTCCAATCTTGAATGGGTTTCTTTCAGGTGGTGTTGAAAAGCAAGGGGAAGGAAGAAGAGGAGGATTATCTGCTTGCAAGTCCCTTCTTCTTCTTCTTCTTCTTCATCTTCTTCTTCACTTTGGGTCATTTGGGTCGTTTGGGTCTGGCTGTTTTCTCTATCTCCTACTGAGCTGTGTATCCAGCTCTTTGGTGGATGGAAATGGTGGATACTCTTCTTCTCTAGAGCCATTTGTGGGTGGGTGGTGATACTACAATCTTGGTTCTTCGCTACCTTCAAAATCCGTCCCTCCCTCCGTCCCTCCCTTGGGCCTTTTACTCTCTTGGGACTTCTTCTTGCTCTTGCTCTCAGCTTTGCAGTTCTGGATTATTTGTGTTTTCTTCCTCTAAATGTAGGTCTTTTGCAAAAGGGCTTTTGGCCTTGGAGAGCAGAGAGCACCAACCAGACCTTCAGCAATTGCGATTGCTGTCGGTTTTCTGTTGTTCATTTTGTACATGCCAGATTCGTCCATGTCCAGGGATGTGAAATGAAAGTCCCATACATAGAGAGCTTTACTTTTTCTCAGTAGATAGATAAAGCTTTACTCTCTGAAGCTTTTCTAGAGAGAGAGAGAGGTTGCTGTGCTGATGATGCTTGGTTTGCTGCTCCTACCACATGTGTCCCCTTCTCCTCATCAGATGCTGTTGCTGCACTACTCTGTTTACAAGAGGAAAGCAAAATTGGATCCTGTCTACTAGTAGTAGTAGTCAGGAGGACCATGCAGACCACCACAAGCTGTGCTCCTCATCAAGGCCATCATCATCATCATCATCATCATCCCCAAACCACCACAAACACCAGTGCCTCAGGGGCTGCAGCTGAGGTTCCTGATCATGCACCACTCCCCTATTGCTGTGTGCACCACCATGGTTGGCGAGGAGTTAAGTAGGTCTAGAGTGGGAGTTGGGGATCTGGGTTCAGCCATGGCAAGCCTCCAGCAGCAGCAGCCACTAGTAGTTATGTCAGGAGGGCAGCAGCAGCATCAACAGCACCAACAACAACAGTGTGGTAGTGCAACCAACAGTTCACACAACGCAACATCAACACATGGTATTATTACAACCAATTTGCACCACAACAACAACACAACAACCCGAGCATCGGATGGTTTTGGTAAAATGGACAACCCTGCAGTGGATGAATTTCCAGCAGGCCTGCGAGTTCTTGTAGTGGATGATGATCCAATTTGTCTTATGATTCTGGACAGGATGCTAAGGCAGTGTTCGTATCAAGGTCTGTTTTTTCATGCCAGCACTTTGCTTTTTATGTGTTGGCTGGCCTGCATATTTTACATTAGGCTAAAATTTCCGATTTGTGATGGCTCTAGGAGCTCAGGGCCACATACATATCTACAAACCAAAATGAAGGTGTAGTAATGTCTCCATGATTGCAGCTGGTTTCTTCCTCTGTTACCTTTGTTTGGTGCTGTCAATTGTTCTACCCTATTTTTATTAGGCTTTGTTTTGTGCTCTTTTGTCATTGACAATGGCTGTTGAGAGTGGCTGATTCAACCATTATTTTGCAAAGAAAATTGTCTGAAAGTAGGTAAAACCAGTAACTGGTTAATTTGACTGTAATATAGTACTAGCCGGGCCAAATGTCTCCTTGAAGGGGTGTTCAAGTCCATGGTTGTGGAAGGAATTATTGAACATAGCAAAAAAGCTTTTGCAGTGCATCAGCAGCAGCAAATGACACTTGCAAAATGGAAACAGAAATGGTGAGAGGAGTTGGGGATGCAATTATGAACACATCTCTCTCTCTTTGTGTAATTTATTTGTTTCAGTTACAACATGTGGGAGGGCGACGAAGGCACTGGAGTTACTGAGGGAAGTCAAAGACAAGTTTGATCTTGTCATCAGTGATGTTTACATGCCAGATATGGATGGCTTTAAACTTCTGGAGCTTGTTGGACTTGAGATGGACCTTCCTGTCATCAGTAAGTTCCTATTATGATGCACTTGAAGTCTCTCTGCTAGTAGCACCCTGGACTTCTCACTCGCTCTATTGAGGAAGTCAATAATGCAAGTGAGTTGTAAGATACAACTGCCGTGCCATAGTTGTGTCCTGGAATATTTACAGTCTGTCTCAAAATAAATGCAGTGATGTCATCGGATGGAGAAACCAGTGCAGTCATGAAGGGGATCACTCATGGTGCATGCGACTACTTGCTGAAACCTGTAAGATTGGAGGAGCTTCGAAACATATGGCAGCATGTGGTGAGAAAGAAGCGGAACGAAGCAAAAGATGTAGAGCACTCTACAAGTCATGAAGATGCCGAAAGACACAAGCGTGGTGGGGCAGGAGATGATGCTGACTACACATCATCAGCCACTGACACCACTGATGGCAACTGTAAGTTGACAAAGAGGAAGAAGGAGTTCAAGGAGGAGGATGATGATAATGAGCAGGAAAACGATGACCCTTCCACACTAAAAAAGCCCCGCGTGGTTTGGTCAGTTGAACTTCATCAGCAGTTTGTTAGTGCTGTTAATCAACTTGGAATAGACAGTAAGCCACATCTTCTCCGACAAGCACCTTTCCTAATTTGGCATTAGTATATATATATATATCTATATGTTACTGGATTTTTGTTGTGAATAGAAGTTGATGTTTGCCAATTTTCATGAGCTGTTGGTGTTTATCAAAGTTGATGAATGAATGAATCATGATGCAGAGGCTGTACCAAAGAAAATTCTGGAGCTTATGAGTGTGCATGGCTTGACTCGTGAAAATGTTGCGAGCCACTTGCAGGTGTATATCATGACCTTGTTGCATTAATCATTTTATGTATGAGATTTTGCATCATTGTGTGCAATGTTTGTTTTCCATTTTCCATTGGGGCTGTAAACCCTTTTGAATTGCAGTGACAAGTTGTGGCCCCATACCCGAACTGCTGTTTAATATTGAGAGAATAATACTCCCAACATTTCCTTATTTCTCTGATCCAAATGTACCTTTTCTTTGTCACCCAACTGACAAGCTTGAAAATAAGGAATGCTTTGTTGGTCACATCCTTTTGTTGTTGTGGTGTGTGTATGTGCAGAAATATCGATTGTACCTGAGGAGACTGAGTGGTGTCACCAGTCAACAGAATGGTATGAATATGACCTTTGGAGGATCAGAAACATTTGGCAATTTGAGCTCACTTGATGGCATAAGTGATCTGAGGACGCTGGCAGCAAGTGGGCAGCTATCTCCGCAGACACTGGCAGCTTTGCATGCAAACATGATAAGCAGGGTAGGAATGCCAAATGGGATGGGTTTGCCAAGTAGTCTTGACCCTTCTGTCTTAGCTCACGCCTTGCAAAACGTGCCGTTGCCCAGACCACAGATGGATGGAGCTTTGTTAGCCAATCAGTCGGGCATGGCACAGAGTATACCAGGACCACCAGTCCTTGATGTGGACCCTCATCTTCAGCCCCATCACCTTTCGGCAATGGGGCAGCTCAGTCAGTTGGATGATATGCCAGGTCTCAGGGCTTTGCAACATCAGTTGGCTGGTGCATGTGCTAGTAACAGTAATGGGATTGGACTAAATAATCCTTTGGGAGGTTCAAGTGGAAATCTTGTGGCCAGCTCAAACAATGAATCACTAATGATGCAGCTCCTTCAGCAAAGGGTTCAGCAGCAGCAACAAGGGGGAGGTCTTTCTGTCAATGTGCCACAACCATCAGCAGTACTGGGAAGCCCTCGTCTTCTATCCACTGACATGAATCTTGGTCAGGCAGGGTCATTGACGAACATGGGAAGAGGGCCCGGTTCGTCATCACTGCGAATGCCAGGGGGAGCATCAGTACCACATAGTCTTGGTTCCTTATTTAGACCAACAGGTTCAGGTGTGCAGGCTTTAAATCCTGTTTGTTCGTCTGGTGGAAGCTTTAGTGGATCAACCACTGTGTTGTCTCCCAGAAGTGGAGGGGTTCCTGGTTGTCCTCCGGCAACAGATGACATGGCCAGATCACAACATTCAATGAGGACAAGCTTAAATCCTCTGGGACAAGCAACCCGTGGACATGAGCAAGTTTTGTCACAGAGTAGCAGGCCAACTTGGCTGGGTTCTCAAGGAGGAATGATTTCTGGAGAGCATGGACAATCAATTGAATCAGGGCTTAGTCAGTTTCCGTCACAAAGCCAGACCCATGCCAGTGGATTTGCAGGGAATGTACGGCAGCAGAGTCAGCCAGAGTACACAAGCCGGGGAATGAATTTTCCTGTAAGGTTAGGTTTGGATGTTAGGCCTTTGTTTGATGGTAGTAGTCAAAGCCACAGTGAACAACAGCCTACCACAGACATTGAACAAAAACTGCCAAAAGACGAGCGAGCTTCAGATAATGTGGTAATCACCAAGTTGGTTGATGGTGGCATGGTTTCACATGACCAATCAGAGGACCTTCTGAATTTTTTCTTCAAGCAGGTATGGGTTCTTTTATGACTCTAAAGAAGAAACCTTGGGAACTGTGTAGTAAGAACGCATTCAGAAAGTCTCTCCAAGCTAAATGCTCCCTTACCTCCCTCCCTCCAAACGAGGGGACACTAAAGTCTTTGATGTCATCACTGTGATTTGAATCCAAACTTAGAAGGCACTCTAAATCGACACAGTGGTCAAAGCTTTAATCTAAAATTGGTTGTAACATATTGGGATCTGTCTGAAACCTGAGGATTGCATAAGTGAAACAAGCTTCCCTGATTCAGCTGTGGTTCATTGTTTGATGTGCAACAGTCACATGAAGGGATGAGCTTTCCAGATAGCGAATTGGCAAGTGATGGCTACACAATGGATAATTTCTATGTGAAGTGATAGGTTCACTTAGCCTTGGACAAATGACAGATCCAACTGTTCAGTCAGGGGTGCCATTTCTTTCTCACATTTGGTGACATTTCAAAGGCAAAAAGAGACAGTAGTGACAAAAAAAGAGTAAGTAGCTCAGTGAGTTGGTGAGCTTCATAGAGAAGATGGGTGTGGAGGGGCTTTTACTTACTATGCAGTGCTTGTATGGGAGTGGGGCCCCAATGAGAAGCTGCCTTGGAAAAACATGGGCAGTGCACATTGTAGCATATGAGATCGGGACTGCTGCTGTTGATTTACTTGTGACATGCGACCTTTCCCCAGGTTTCTCAGGTTTGAGGACTTTGGGAGTCACAGTTGTATGGTGAAGTAGTATTTAGGGCATGTGGTTCCCGTCACAATAAAGAGAACAAAGGTCATGAACAGAAGGAGGTGTGCAATGCCTGGGAACCAGGCTGTGACAGTCCATTGCAGTTCTAAAAACAGTGATCCATCAGGCTTCATGGAGCTTAAAAAATCATCATTGAGCTTTTATCAAATGCAGCAAATGGGTCTTCTTCTAGGACAAAAAGTTCACCATACAAATTTTAAAAATATTTTGGACAAGATTTGCTCAGCCTCAGTCATGGCTGAGGCTCTTCAGTATTATAAACTTCGGCTATGTCACACAGGCCTTTTCACTATTGTGACTGGGATCCTTCATCTTCCCCAAAACCCTTTTCCTTCTCAGTTCCTCGCCTTTCTTGTATCGAAGGTCCCAAGTTCTGCTTTGCAATGAGAACCATTTGCTATTTAACATATGACAACATCATGATAATAATAATCATAATTTTAAATTTATAAAAATGAATGAATTTTTGAAAATATATATATTATTCTTTTTGACCATGTGGGAAACTGACCCTAGGCTAGGGTATCAATGGTTGGCATACCTTTTGCATATCATCTCTCTCTATATGAGTCTGCTGTTTGAAATGTCCCACTACAACCCACTAGATTGCTCATAAGAGCATGTCAAGTATAAGAGTTTCATATTTATCCCTACCCTTGTACTAATTCCTTCTAGGTTTTGATGTTTTAATAAATAGGGTGGAAATTGTTGGAAATTGACATTCATTTAGGAGAATTCCTCCCACCAGAAATTGAATTTGGAGAGATTGCTCCTGAAAGAGGCACTTGTGAACAGCCTTCATGAAGAAGGACCGCTCTGATACCATGTTGAAAATTGACAGTGGATCAATGAGAGAGTAGATGATAAAAACATTGATTTTACCATGAGAATGATGCAATCCTAAGGTTGGGTGAAGAGCTCCTGATAAAATCAATGTTTTTATCATCTCTATTCTCTCATTGATTCACTGTCAATTTCCAACAGAAATGAAGTCCTCTTACAAGATGTGCACAACTAGCTTACAATAGCATGCAATTATTCAGTTTGTCTACTTTTGCATTAACCAGAATGGGACAAGCAACTGGTATGGCAACCCATGTAATTAAAAGGACTTACTTAAAACCCAGTAGTGCATTTTTTACAAACCTTGTTGCACAGAGAAGTCTAGTTTGTCAGCTTTGAAGGATTTCCATGAATCTCTCCCATATCTCTGCATCATGTGATTCTGGCTTCACTGAAAGTAAGTTCAGTATGTCACTAAGATTTTATTTTGGCCTTGCTACCAAGGCAAGGATATTGTGTTCAGATTCATTCTAGAGTATAGTAGCTTACGGGATTTTGGCCCCTAGGTAAATAATAATAATAGGTTTTAGTCAAGTAAATCTAGACAAACTCCAGCTCCACAAATATGCAACGCAAACTTTTCTTCTATGACACATTGTTACATAAGTTTATTGAACACTCATGAGCCTTGAAATCAAAATGTGGTTTTAATCATGTAAACCTAAGCAATCATCCACTAATCCACTAACTTCTTAATTCATGAATGCACCCAAAACATAATTGGGCTTCTTCAAGATTGAGGTTCCATTTTCAAGAATAAAGACTCAAGGATTTCTCTTCACTAGCTTGTACAAACACAGTTTACATAGTAATTAGTTGCACAGGTGTGTCCCAAAATTCCTTTTTTTCATGTTTTTTGCAATGAGATTCTTTTATTGGGCCCTTCATTAAAAAATCTGAGACTTTGGACACTACCCTTGATAGAAGTTTTCACTCCCAACATAAAATTAGAAAAATCTCCCCTCTAAAGGCTCAAGTATATAGGTTCCAAGAGTAAAACTTTGTGCAAAGGTTAGATATATCGTTTGGGAACCAAGAGTTTTTTTTTCAATTTTGCAAGGTAGGTGCTTTGGTGAGCTTCCACAAAAAGTCTTAACCAAATTTGACCTACAAGTCAAAGAGGACATTAGAAAAAAAATAGGATTCTTGTTATGTGTTAATGACAAGCCAAAACTTGTTATCTAAATGTTTTTATTTCAAAATATGGTGATTTTGTAAGATTTTTTCACAAAAATCTTTTGTAGGATTTGTGAACTTTTATGGTTCTTCATTATGAAGAATTTGAGCAAAGTGAAAAGAGAGGATAGCAGATGAATAAGAAAAGATCAAATTATGTTTGGAGATTGGAAATGATTGAAAGCCATACAAAACAAAGGAGCATCAAACAATATATAAATCTTTTAGTAATGTCCCAGTTAAACTAAAACTATTTTAAGTGCTGAGTTGTTTGGATAAACATGATCCTAAACTTGATCCACCTACTACACAATAGTTGGATAATTAATGTGCGGTGTCACAATTCTAATCAATCCATGTTGGAAGTCCTAAATCAATAGCCACTATACTTTCATGATTTCATGTGATATTCAAGTGGACCACTTGACATTCAACAGTCCCACTCAAGGGTCCAAACTTGATATGTCATAAACCCAACCGCTTCATGCACTACCATGTTCTGATCCTAGCAAAGGCTTTGTAAGGATGTCTACACTCATGTTTGTCAAAGGACAATATTCAAACTTCATCTCACATGTGGCCACCATATGATGTACATAATGGTGATGTATGTGGGTTGCTTTCGACTTGACCAAGTGATGACAACATTGTTTAAAAGAAACGCAAAATCATCAATGGATTTTCTCATATTTAGATCGCCTGCCCAATTGGCATTGCAAAAACCAGAGAGGATCATTTCTTCTCCAAAATATTGAAGCCAATAATCCCAATAATCCCTTATGTGTTGAAGGTATCTAAAATTTTGTTTCATAGCCTACCAATGTGTTAATGTTAGATTCTACATGTATTTGCTCACAATCCCTACTGGTGTTACAAGGTTAGGTCTAGTGGTAATCATGGCGAACAACAAACTATCGACAACTTTTTTTTATGGCATTGCTTTCATTTGTTTGACCTCATGTTTTTGTTGTAGGTTGTTTCCCTTACATTAGTTTCACATTGACATTCAAAAGTGTTTTTACAGACTTTCAGGTTTCCATGCCAAAGCAACTAAGGATGTCTCCCACATATTTTAGTTGCCTAAGACTAATGGTCCTTCTAGATTTTTATCTAATTATTTGGATCCCAATGCAATATTCAATTTCATTTAAATCTTTCATCTTGAATTCATGGGAAAAAGCCTCCTTCACCTTATTGATGACTAGCATGTCTTTGACAAAGATTAGGAGGTCATCTACATATAAGGAAATAAAAGCTCCATTATGATTTTCCGTTGAAAGTGTGTAAACACTATGGTCTAATTGGCATCACCTAAAGCCAATGCTCTCAAAAAATATATTTATCCTCTCATTCCACATTTTTTTATGTTTGTTTATGGTTGTAAATGACCTTTTTGAGTTTGCATACTAGCCCTCTATGCTCACTCTTGTAAACTTATAAATATTCCATGAAAATGGTTTCATTCAACTTTCCATTCAAAAAAACATTTTTAATGTCCATTTGATGCACTTCTAGATCAAGTGTAGCAACATTGGCAAGCACGGTATGGATGGATGCAAACTTGGTTACTAATGCAAACATATTAAAAAAATCTATGCAAGGTGTTTAAGAGAATCCTTTTGCAATTAATCACGCACGATACTTGTCAATCTCCCCATTTGCCTTTTGCTTAATTTGGAATACCCATTTGCAACCAATAGCTTTTTGTCCTTGGGGAAGTTCGATGAATTCACATGTGTTGTTTTTCATCAACAACTTGTATTTTGCATTAGCTATTGTTTTCCACTTCTCAACATCTTCCTTCTACAAAGCTTCTATGAAGGAAATGGGTTCATCCATGGCTGCCACACATGCGTAATCCATGAGGTTATCAGGTGTTCCAACCATTCAAGTTAATTCCTTAGTGGGTAATCAAGAGTCAACAACTTGCTCATTTTCTACAAGTATTTGTGAATCAATGAAAAGTGGGTGTGATGTTGAATCTTCTAGAACTATAGGCATGTTCAACTACATGTCATTGGGGATTGAGAGAAGATTTCCCAAATTTTCATCTTAACCTTCGTTTTCAATGAACACATGTTTTGCCAGTTGTATTTCCATCATTAAAGCACAGGCTTTGTGTTTTTATTTACAATGTCGGTGTCATGATTCGGATGTAGTGCACCTTCATTGCACACAATGTCATAGCTAATAATGAGTTTCTGAATAACTACATCAAATAAATGATAGTTTTTAAAATCATGACCATAACCTACAAAAATGCATTTGCGACTTTTCAATTTTAGCTTGTTTTTTGTTTGATTAGGTTTGTGAACATAGGCCATACAACCAAATGTTTTTAGGTGCTAGATTTTAGGTCTCCTCTTGTTCTACTTTTCTTCAAGTGTCATTCTACTTATTGTTCTATGGGGACTTCTCACTTTCAAATACACAACTGTGTTAACAACTTCTACCCAAAATCTTGGTTTCAAGCTTTGTTGTTGTAACATGCATTGAGTTAATTCCACAATGGTACAATTGAGCCTTTTTACCACACCATTTTGCTATGGTTTATAAGGTGCAGAGGTTTAGTGGTGGATTCCATGTTCTTTCAAGAACTGTTGGAATTCTTTTGACACAAATTTTCCATCATTGTCATTATGCAACACTTTGATATTCTTCCTTGTTTGATTCTCTACAAAAAATTTGAATTTTTTGAATTAAAAAAAAACAATTTCTTTTGGTCTTAAAAAAAATAGCAAATTTTTTTTCACAAGAAATCATCTGTAAAGGACAAGAAATATTTCATTCCAACTAGTGAAAGAATTTTAGATCATCCCCATAAGTTGGAGTGGATGAAGCATGGGAGCTTAGTTGCCTATGAGCCTCCTTCCTTTGGAAATGCAATTTTGTGTTGTTTACCTTGCACACAATTTTTGCAAAAAAATAAAAAATGCCTTATTGTTAATGGATGGTCCTTCAATTAACTTCTTCTTCGATAAAACTTTTAAGTTATTGGCATTAATGTGTTTGAGTCTTTGATGCCAAAGGTCGATGCTATTGGTTTCTTGAGAAATGGTGATGTGATGAACGTTCTTTGTTGTACTTAGTTTGGTGTTGCAACATAATTTGTAAAGTTTGTTATCATTCACTCCTTCTCCTATTACCTTCCTTTGATTATTTCTTACTACAACTATGTTGTTAAATTCAAAAACATGATTTAAAGATGTTGTTTTATTAACATAAAATAGATTTTTGGTTATTCCAAGGACATGTAAAATGTCAGTGAGCACTCCCTTTATAGTGGTATCTCCCACTGTCATCATGATCTCTATATTTCCTTCCCAATGGTGTTTTGAATGGAATTGTTTCCCATGTAGATTTTTATCGGTAAGATGTTCTCATAAATTTTGAACTGATTTTTGCAATGCAATGTGTGAATATGCTCCAAAGTCCACATACCAAGCATTGGCCTCACAAGAAGTAGCCAATGCATAAACAAAAGCCTCACCATCCTGATTGCTATTCTTGTTAGGGTTTCTTGTTTCAATTTTTTTTTAGCATATTCATTTTTCCTCTTCTTACACTCTCTTGCCCAATGGCCCTTGCTATTTACAATAATTGTAGACATCTTCATTTTCATCTTTAAATCTTTGGGTAAATGACTTTTTAAATAACAATGCTACTTTAATACTAAACATAGTTTCCAACGACTTGTTTTTTTCCTTTTTCATTAGTTTTTCATTCAATGACCTTGTTACTACAACTTCCTAGGTTAGTTTCTTTGGATCAAAAAAATTTAGAGATTCCAAAAATGTGACCAAATATTCATAACTTTGAGGCAAACTCATTAAGAAGACCATCACCTTTACCTCCTTTGGAATAGTTATTTCAATAACATTTAGTTATTTTGTGATGGCATCCAACTTGCTCAAATGCTCCTCCATGGGATCTCTTGAGGCCATTTGTGAACTGAAGAACTTTTGAATCAGGAATAGCTTGTTGGGTAGGCCCTTGTCCACATGCCACGTTTAAAGAACATCCAAATGCCTTTTGTAGTGGACTCCTTCACATAATGAATAATTAGCCGTTTGACAAACTTTGAACAATTAAGTTCAATACACAATTTCCCTTTTTCTCGTAGGCAGCCAAAACAACAATTATTGTCACCTTTGGTTTTATCTCCTTCTTGTCAATGAAGCCCCAAAGGTTTCTTGCCTTCAACACACTTTCCATTTTGAATTTCCAAAACATGACATCTTTTCCGATGAACTTGTTGATATACCCAAATCGTGGGCCCATAACATGTGAACTTTTAAGGTCCTCCATTTTAAAGAACTTGAGTAGAGTGAAAAGAAAGGATAATGGATAAATAAAAAAAGATCAAACTATGTCTAGAGATTACAAATGATTGAAAGGCGTACCAAACAAAGGAACATCAAATAACATATAGATCTTCTAGTAATGTCTTAGTTAAAAAGAAGCTATTTTAAGTGCCAAGTTGTTTGGATAAACATGATTCTAAACTTGATTTAATTATTACACAATAGCTAGAAAATTATTGCATGGTGTGATAGTTTTAATCGATCCATGTTGGAATTCCTAAATCAACAACAACTATACTTTCGTGATTTCATGTGATATTCAAGTGGACCACTTGACATTCAACGAGATTTGCACTGCCATTTTTTTAATTTGCCAAGTGGTGAAATTTCATTGCCCAAATTTTTGTTGTTGTGAACAACTTGAAGAATATGTTGGGAACTTTTTGGGAATATGGTAAAAACATATAGGGAACACATCAAGAACACCAAAACCATCAATATCCAACCCCTTTCCCCTACCCCCAACTTTGTTCCCAATGGAATAAAAATTGAAAGATGTGCATGCTACATAATTTCATTAGTTTTGTAGAATGTGGAGTCCTACCTTTATGTGTCACCATTTTTTGTCTAGGCAAAAATACCCATTGATAAGATTATGGGTATTTTCTTACATATAAAGTTGTATGTGTTTCTCAAATTTGAAAACTGATAAGATGACCCAAACATCAATAGGTTTTTATGGAGATGCATCCTTACAAAACTTACAAGGAACAATTGAAGGACCCATTGGAGGAAAAATTATATATTTTCAGACATTTTAGAGGTCGATGGGATAATTCCAATAATTTTCATTAGAATCAACTTAGATAGTCCCTTACCTGACCTTAATTCCTTTCTTGCATTAGGATTTGTCTTAATGCCTTCGCATCCATGATTTCAACCATGTTCATCATTAAACACCTTAACTACCTAAACATGGCAAGTCACACACTTGGCTAATTATGGCATTCACCTTGTTTTGAAACCTTGGGTTAACCCCAAGTATTAACTAGGTGAAATTAAAACTTTTAGCGGATTTCTCAATTTGTTTAAAATTTCATCACTTGGGATTACCATTTCTTG
>Ga0209208_10008963_pt1 | contig 13228 bp, 9 predicted proteins | sample S1TSphfallax_3_FD_187694 | JGI IMG/M metagenome (GOLD analysis project Ga0209208, IMG submission 187694) | Host-associated microbial communities from peat moss isolated from Minnesota, USA - S1T2_Fd - Sphagnum fallax MG (SPAdes) (version 2) | ecosystem: Host-associated > Plants > Peat moss >...
TAGACCCCCAAGCAGTTTCAGAGTGGGTTTCTGCAAATCTTCATCCAAAAAGTATTGTACAGGTGCATTGTACAGTTGGTGTTGGGCATGCTCTTATAGATGGAAGATCCCTCTCACTCTCAAGGAGAATGCTTAATATTCCTCATCTTTTCTAAGAGGCATATTCGTGGATAGAAGGTGCCCTCAAATAGAATTTAAGGATAAATCTATTAGAGATATCTGCAAATTCAGCCTGTCTTTGGGCCTCCTTTCACCCCCTAACCCCTCATTTAGTGGTGTACTTAAAAGTAAGGAAATTTTATTAAATGTCAGGTTCGAGAGGAAGTATAGTAACTGTACACGTAGGAGCAGTGAAAATCTATGTAGCAGCTGAGGAGGCGCTCAGGAGAAAAGAAAGACAGGGTGAAACTCAGGAACCATCAAATTTGATGTTTTTCTGAGTTTCAACCCCCCTGGAATGCTAATGTACTTTTTTGTTTTTAATCTCATCCTGTGTATGACCAAACTCGGGGTACTTGTGCTGTTTTTTCCTGACTTTACGGATATCTCTATTGTGCTTCAAAGTTTGCCAACTGCTGCCACTCCAAAAGAATCAAACATGCTTTCTGTAGAGGCCCACCTGAGCTCCTCATAGATGATAGCATTTTGCAGAACCCAATCCCACTACAAATTGAGGAATATGTCTCCGGGTTTTCCATCTGCTCCTCTTGTGTGAATATGTATATAGTTAGGCAGTGCCACTGAATTGTGGATAACATTGTCCTTTTGAACCTTCATGAGGCAAAATGTGGCACCCCCTAAAAGACCCTACTCAAGCAGTGAAGTAGGGTTACACAGCCTTGCCTGCCCTGGATGGAACACAACCAGGGGAAAGAAAAGCTTGTTTCTTTGAGCAGGGGGCGGGTAAATCTTACAGTCCTAATGAAAGAAAATACCTCAAATCCTGAAAATGGCTAAAGATGGCATTTCAAGTTGGCGACATTGAATTTTCGCAATAGAAGCATTTGTGCTAATCTTCTCACTTGAAAAGTGTGGTACACCCTCACAGAAATTGCCTCTCCCATACATAATGACCTGCCAGAAATTTTGCAGTATAATATCTGGACGTAACTTTATAAAGCATATTTTTTCATACAGGAGCAGGGAGGGCATTTTGTTTTTCATAATGCCCCCCTTGGTTTCTCCACTGAATTTCTGGCAGGTCTTTACGTTGGACAAAGCCCTCAGTCAAGGGCATTACCAAATTGGCCCTGCACTCGGCTATCTATCACCTCATGCGCCCTTATTTTGGTAATGCCCTTCGCCAAGGGCTTTAAAGTTTACCCTACATGTAAAGCACTCTGCAAATTCGCTAGTGTAAATGGCAGGCTCATTAACTCAGGCAATGCAGGCCCCCCTGTACGAATATGAGGGGTTCTTCCATGTACATGAAGGGAGGGAAATTATGTTTTGTAATTTGCTTTTGTCCACGGAAAAGAACATGCCCTGCAGTCAATTTCATGTAGATCATCAATGTTGTACCTTGCTCTTAGAATGGTCAGGCTTTTATGTTAGATCATGAGGCCCTTGAGATAGGCGATTCCGGAAATTCAGGCCCACCTCTTTGCTCTTGAGCAAGGGCAACAAGCCATTATTTCAGGAATGCCCATCCCTGGTGGCTTACCTCCCATGATCTATCGTACTGGGTTGGTTGCTCTGGCCATCTAATGGGGACTCAAGAGTTTCTTCATGATTCTTATTCATTCCTGCCCATTCAATCCCAATTCACTCCCTTGTAGTTGCTAAAGAAACCAATGAATTTGCAACAAAGCCATGCATTGCCTTTCTCCTTCACTAGTAGATGTCGAGTTTACTCATTATGTAGTAATTTGCCTCTATCTTGAGGCTAGCCATCCTTATTAAGGAGGCCTCTTGTATGTGCTTCTTCAAGTTTGTTGCTCTCCATGTCAGATCCACTGGTGAGGGGCTTAGCACTCAGGTTGCTCTTTTACTGCCCTTATTTGTGCTTTTGGGTGTTGTCTCTTGGTTGCACATTTATTGATCCTCTTCTTCTTCTTTTTGTCCCTTTCCCTTTCCCCTTCTGAGTGGGTGCTTTTCCTTTAATAAAGTTTTGGCTGGGTTTCATCATCAATTTACAAATGAAGAAAAGAAAAACTCTGTAAGTAAAAATCGAGGACGGGAACCCATCCATCAAAAGTACAAGGCAAATGAGAACACAAGTAGACACAACCCAAAGAAAAATAAAGACAAACAAATAACAAAATTCACGTAAAGACCTTATGCAAAGAGGATTCATGGTTATGAAATGACAATGCAAAGTAATAATAAAAGACTTACGACAAAAAATAGATGTCATCTGACACAAATTGACTAATGATGAAGGTGCATTAACTATAATGTGCAAAAGAGATAGGAAACCCTGACCAAGTGAAGCAGCCTGCTGAAAAATTGCTATGACTTGCACATGCAAATGGAAGCAATGGCTAAAGCAACAAGTTGCCTCCACCTTCCAAGGGGGCCTTCCATGCAGAGATCTTTTCACAGAAGAAAACGGCTCCAAAACCAAGTGGCCTTTCTATTGATGTATCCAAACAAGGCATCATAAATGCACTGGCCCTGCCAATAGATACGATGCTGTACATCTACCTACGGCGTCCACACTCTGAACACCAAAAAATTCTGTTCCAATCTAAACAATCTAAACACTTTCACCAAAGAAACCGGTTCTAATAAGCTAAAACTTCCAAAAGTTGAATCAAATGCGATGGTCGCTGCCCCCAACAAATGCTCCCTTTTTCTAATCTGCTCATCAATATGTTCCAGACAAGTGGGTGAAGAAGATTCAAGGATGCAACAAATAGAGTTTCTACCATCTAGTGGCCCAGACTCCAGCTGCTGGTCAGTAAATCAGTCTACCATAAGATCTTTGCTTGAAGGTCATTAATAGCCATGAGAACACTGGAATCTGTTGCTACCCACTAGCTAAAGAAAGGTTTAATTGTCTGGATATGTCTAGTTGCATGAGAATGGCACATTATTACACTGCTTTGTTTGGACAAAGTTTTGAAGATGATTTGATGCTTTGTTTTATCCTATGAATGGATAAATTGTGCTGTTCAGACACTTGTGATGATGAGCCTCCTTTTATTAGAGCCCCATGGATGACGAATACAAAGGGAAGGATGGTCATTCATGCATTCATTCTCAATGCTGTTAATTATTGTGTACATGGTCAATGAATTTGCAATAATTATTCTTAAACTATGTTTTAGAATGCCTTTTAGATCCTAACATGATGAAACCCTGCCAATCCAAAATAAACCAAAGCACCCAAAAAAAGGGCGTAATACAAGGAACAACTTGCACAGTGCAGGCAAGCGCTTAGCAACCTGGAATCATGGGTTTCAGGGCCAGAGTGAACTAGCACCCACCAGTGCACCATGCAAGATGGATGGTGATTTCCATACTGTTTAGCTATGCATCAGCCATCCACATACCTAGTAGCCACCTTACCTACGTATAGGATAAGTCCTTACCTATGGTACTTACTCAGGTAAGTAGGTAGAGAGAGTGAGGGGAAAATAGGAGGGTTTGCAAGATAGGTTACCAAGGTTTCAACTTGAACCTTGGCAACTTGGTTGTGTTCATCGACAACTAAGTAACAAGTGGTTTCCAATGGGCCAAAGTGAACCAGCACCCACCACCGCATCAATTGCGAAATACTTATTACCTCAAATTTGATTATTCATATCTTATTGATAAATTATTCAAATGAAAAAATGAAAAAATATTCATAACTATTTTTTAATAATGTACACAAATTATTATACATATGTGAATTATTTCAAAAGAAAAAAATTGAATAATATTTCAATGACCATTCTTTGGAAAAAAAATCAAACACATGATTTGTAAATGGAAAAACCTTTGTGGGTAGTAAAACTACTTAAGGAAAAAATTAACTGAAATGTGTATTAAAAATTATTGTGATAATTGAAAAAGTTGCCTTGAACAATAAAAATCCGAAAAAAAGAGAATTGCAAAAATTCCTCAAAAAATAAAAAACAAACCCAAGCTTGAAAACTTCAACCAAAGTTGTCAAATTACACAATTCTTATGGTCATACCATATATGTTTGGTAAGCAATGAGAACATCTCCTTCACAAAAATCTTATTACATAAACAAATGGTGGAACTTGTTGAATCATTTTTTAATTTTCATGAAAAAATATGTTTTGAGGTGTTATTAAACAAAGATTTCAAATGTGTTTTCCTTTAAGTAGTTTGGATTTTTGTATGCTTCTTCATTATATATGTGTAAACCTTTGGAAAAAAAATGAAAAATGAATTTTCTTTTGTTTCATTTGAGCAAGATATGGTAAATCAATCATATCCAAATGTTTACATTTTTTGACACAAAGCAAAATGGTAGTTCAATGAAAAAGATAATGCACTCTCTCTTAGGGGACCAAGGTTCAAACCTTGCTACCAACAATTATGTATGTATGGAACATATGTTGACCATATATAGATTGTATTTTTTCACCATATATAGACCATATTTTGAGAAAATTATTAGCAATATATATTATTAATTTAAAATATTGTAAAAATATGGTGAATTAAGTGGGTGAATTCACTATGTTCATATCAGTTGGTCCCTAATCACCAGCGGACATAGTGAGTTCACTAAATTTTTTGTGTAGTGAAATTAGAATATTTTTAATTAAAGTTTTAATGTAATTATTCCTAATGAACTTGGCAATACCCGCTACTAGTGACTACAAACATAGGAAGGATGTCAAAACAAAGTTGAAGAGGAAGAAAAAAAAGGTGTGAAGCAAGGGAAAAGATTAGAAAAAATAGAAAAATTTGGTGTTCTGAAGACTTAAAGGTGAAAAAAAAACCAAACAAAACAACTAGTAGCTTCACAAATCAAAGATAACAAAAAATTCAAGAAAGAAATTTCAAGCAAAAACACAAAGTGGAGCCCAAGTAAGACTTGGGCCCCTTTATGTTCGTGGAGATGAAGGCTTAACCCAAAAATCATTGCACAATGCCACCTCGTGCCCTAATTCTTCTTTGGAAATTCTACCCTAACAATCTACAAACTGTAGCGTAAAATCCTGAAACCTAGCCTAAAACTATAGAGATAGACTTTAGTTACCACCCTAGACCCCTAGGACCAAGAGCTAAACTCAGGTATCCTTCATTACCCTTCTAGGGAATCAACTATTTGAATACTAATTTAGGCAAGTAAAATAGTTTGGTCGCCTTTTTTTCTGTGTATTGTGTTTTTATCGTGACTTTTCATTTCGTCCCCAGTTCTGTCGAAATTGGGGACTATTAGCCCAAGTTGGGGTCCTTTGCAGAGAACTCTAATATCTCACCATTTTTGTCCTTCTCTTCTGGTTAATTCTATTGATAAATGTCACAAAATGACACTTTTATCAAGACATCCAAAGTTTTTTAATGATTTTACTCATAAAGGTCCTTTTTCTTTTGTCTTTCAAATTGCTTGTGATAGGTTGTGCAAAAATAAACTTCCATTAAGATAGGTGTTTGGTTTTTTTTTTTTTGGATGTGATCATCTGGTAACCCTTGCAAATCGCTCCTTGTTCCACATTTATTAGTGCTCAAAAGTTTTTAACAAGGCAATGTGCATGTTTGTCATTTCTCAGCATCGAGACCAACAAAAAGCAAAAATTATTGATTTCAGAGTGATTTTCATTGCTAGAAATCAAATGTAAATTAATTGAGCAAGGTTCCATAAGAACTCTAAAGTTAATCCCACTTTTAATTAATAATATTGAGATGGGTGACTTTTCAAGAGATTTAATATATTTGAGCCAACACAATGCTTCACTAATTAAGATGCAATTCATAGTTTAGTTTGATCCCTTGGATTTCAAGCCTTGGATTTCAAGGGATCAAATGATCAGCCTCATGGTGTTAAAATGTTCTAATGGCATTCTCACCTACAAACCATCTTTCTCATCCCAAGTACACATTTGTATTAGATCCAAGGTATATTCCAATCCACCCTTCATCTATTGTTATTCAATGTGACATTACTTTGTTGTCTTGCTAGAAAAGTAAATCAAATGACATGTGAAAGCATGCCCCATAGCCATGGAAGAAGGCAAAATATGGTTTTTAGGGGGGAAGTTAGGCTTGGACAACCACGAGAGCATTTTGACTTTTGATCCCATCAAATGCATTTACACTGTTTTACTTTTTTCCCTCCTTGCTGTGAATGGCTCAATGTAGGGTTGAATTATGTCATCATACTATTGTTTTGACCTGTGCTTTATGTGAAACACACATGCATTGGTTTCCTCCACAAATTTTAATCATTTAACCCTCACACCAAGAGAGGGTTAAATGGGACAACAATATAGGTCTTATCCATAATGTGAATTGATCTAAAATGGAGAGACTTAGTGACAATATAGTTTTCATTTGGTCCCTCATTTTAAGCAATGTTCATCACCAGGTGTTACTGTAGACTTGTGATTCCATTTTCTTCAAACTTTTTGTGAATATTTCCTATTGGAACAACCTCCGAGAATTTAGCCTTTGTTGTTTGAGGGACCTCATCGGATGCAATTTCCCATTCCCAAGGGGCAGGGTGTGTTGTGATCTCATAGGGGCCCACTGACGAGGGCTGTTTCACATAAGGTCCCTTTACACCTATGTTACTTCCTCAGTTGTTATACCGAGAAAGGTGCTGTGGTCAGGGCATTACAGCCGATGACATCTCACTCCGCCCTTGCTTCCCAAATGTAATGCCCTCACCTTTCCCCTATACAAATCTGATCAAAGTCAAGCATGGATTACTCAATGCAACGGTGTGTTGACCTTGCAAAACTTTATTAATAAATACACCACAAATTCAAAAAATGTACAAAGGAAACAGAAAAACGACAAGGATCAATTTACAGGATGCTAACACAAACTAGATGTATCCCTTTGTCTCAACAATCAACTGCTTGTAATAGGCCACCCATGACCGATGGGGTGCATCTTGAAGGGGTGGAAGTCGAGAAATAGCTAGACCTACTACCCAACTTAAGATAGAGGATGCTTGGATCGTTTGCAATGCAACAGTAAACTGAAACTGTGCAAAATTTTTGTATACAAACAAATACTTCCTAATCAATCTATTTATTTGTGGGAAGCAATCATACTTTCACACTTTAGTATAGTGATAAGAAAAGATCCTCCTAACTTGCTAACAATTTTAGATCCCAACAGGGACCACCACATCTTGAAGGTGGCATCTGAGGCTTGCTGCAAATCAGTTTTTTTTTTAATTGGCGAAAAATTCAAAATCCAAATTTGGAACATGAAGTGATTTTGGGGGGTTTGCTAATCACCAGAAGTGAGAAAACCAAAAAAATTGCCAGATTTCTAAATTTGATTTCAGTGTGTAGCCAAAACTATAAAAGGATGAGTAAAGAATTGTACTGCATATCTGGTTCATAGCCAAATTTGGCTAAATCTTCCTAGGGACTATGGCCACATTTTTCTATATTGTCGTAATACCTATAGATGATCGCCACTTTGGCTACACACAGAAATTCCTAAAAAAAGATACAGCTGTGGTGGAAATAGGGTAAAAAGGATCTCTTGGCGTAGGGCTGGGTCTGTGTTCAGGGTTCAAAGCGTGTGTTGTGCACACCGTAGACCCCAACCCGGCCACTTTGTTTATCCGAATACTGTACGAGCCGGAGTACTGGATCGCACTACCTACACATCCCACCTTCACCTAATGCGCCTACCGCGAAGTCAGGAGACGAAGTCGCGGGGACGCGCAGGGCTGTAGACTATCGCTTGATGCACCTCCCGGAAAAGGCGGGGGTGGATCAGTCTTTGTTTTCTTTTTTCAATTTTTTGTGATGTAGCCAAAGTGGCCATGATCCAAAGGAAGATTTGGCCAAATTTGACTGCAAGACACATCTGAAAATAATTTTTTTTAAAACATCTATTTTTTTCGGCTACATACTCTGAAACCATGTATAGAACTCTCTGGCGGTTCCTTAAATTTTGATCGTATTATGGCTATTCAAAATCTCAGAAAAACACTCGATTTTAGCCCCTTTTTTATTTCTACTATAGCTTTCTGGCTATACAGTCAGGGAAAAGAGAAGGCTAGTTAGGCTGGATTGATTAGAAAACCTCATTAGCAGGAGCATCGTTTTTAGGAGCGGCAGCAGCTCTGCAATGATGAGCTCGCACCAAAGTACTTAACAGCTTTACATGGAGCACTCCAGGACTAAATAAAGCTCGTCCTAGTGGTTGAAACTTCACGGGCTCAGAGTCTCGTTTTGTACTAAACAGCATCTCCGCCGGTGCTCTGTAGGTATGTGGCCCTGCACTGGAATCTTGGAGAGGTAGAGCCAAACGAAAAGAAAACAAGAGAGAAAGAGGAGCTCTCGTAGAGTTGACGAGATCATAGGAACTAATTATTTGTAGGTGGCGCTAGCTGCTGCAAAAGCGCACTGCAACTTGCAAGCACAGTTGCAGGCCCCGTTGCTGCCAACAGTGAATGAGTGAGTGAGTGAGTGAGTGAGCCATTGATAAGTTCATTAATTTGTAAATGTCTCGAGAGCCTATTGAACGAACTATAACAAGTCCTGAAACCTTGATGCTCTTTCAGTACTTAGAAGAGCAGCTCCAGCGGTGCTCAGTATGTGACCTTGCAAAAATATTTTTCACATCCAAGTTTAGTTTTTTTTTTTTTTTTCTCCAACTTCCACCTTACACTTTTGTTTCGGACCGGAGTTGCACACATAGTTCCGGGCCCTAGTTCACAGAAGAGCGACCGACGGTCACTAAAGTTTTCGCAGCTCTAGGGGATCGCGTGTCGGGAGGTGCAAGGGAGTTGCAGTGGGAAAGTTTTGAAATTTTCTATTATGATCTCATAGATATGAGATATGTGTCTGAGAACTTGGGCTCCATTGTGTTGAAGTTCCAGGAGATTTGGGGGTCGATCTTTGCAAACACAGACTCTGTTTACAAGTGAAGAACCGTTATAGTCGACCGTTAACTAGGTCTGATCGTAGCAGCTTAGGGTATGTGTGATTCCAGAGGAGAAGAACTTAGAAGCTGTACGAGTGTAGCAACTAGTCCCCCAATCCTCGAGATCAGTTCAATCTTAATTTTGGAAAGATGCCAGACCAGTTTGAATCTCCATGCAGCAATCGGAGAAAGCAACTCCGTCAATTCGACCAGTGCTCATCGACTTTCAGCTGCCCAAGATGCGCCTCGAATATCAGGACATGCCAGTTTTACTCCGATACGAATTCCTCCGGTGGTGCTGTTCTTCACCAAATTGATCAAGGCACACTCTCCGAGGACACTTATAACTCGAGTCGGACTCGGAAACTAAGCCAAACCACAGTCGCCGGTGATAACATCGCATCAAAGTCCGAGATCATCGTCGAGTTTGATTGTGGGAAGATAGGTGAAGAAGATGCAGCTGCAGTGTCCAATACCACCAGCACGGGGAGATGTTCCGAGACAAACGGTCGAGTTCGCGTGGGGACTGCCTCTGCCGCCGAGCCGAAGGACGTCAATGAAATTCCCAGCAATACTAGTAACGAGTTTCACGAAGGTTGCACTCAGGCATTCCGCAAAGTTCCGAGTCAGAGGTCATCACTTTCCATGTCTCGTCGAAGGTCCAGAAGGGAGAGCCGGATGCAGCACAGGTATAAATAATTCTATCATTCACGTCGTTTCCCTCATGTCTTGTGGGTGACCTTCTGATATAGACGCGTATAGACGCTGCTGCATGGTTGCTGCGTTGGTTGTATAACATCTGTAGCAACAAGATGGTCTTATACTTCTTCGTCTTCGTTCCTGTTCTCAGGATGATGATGGCAACTAATCTCAAAACTTTCTACTCTTGTAGCAGGAGCTATTGGTCACATTTAAATGTTCCGGTGAAGATCGAACGGGATCCGTCAATGGAAAAAGCTGCTCCTTGTTCAAGAGTTGCAGCTCTAAGGTCTGGGAATGAAATCACCCGCAGTACTACAGCTTATAGGCGGACAAGCTCAAGGATCATAGAACTGGAACGTGATCATGGCTCCCAGACCAGTTCGTACAATGGCGTCCGAACTCGGAGAGGAGTGAAGGGGTTCCTGGTAGAGATTCGACCTCCAAAGTGGAAGAAAACCATCTGGTTGGGAACTTACAACACAGCCATAGAAGCTGCTGCAGCTCACGACGCAGGTGCTTTCTACACGGACAAACCCAAAAAGAAGTTCAATTTCCGCAATCATGGTGCAATGTTCTCTTTCCCTCCTCTTCCTCCTTATATAAGTGATCATCTTCGCAACAACTTCGACTCCTCCAGCTCGCCACAAGTTATGGAGGACTTCAAAGCTTTTGTTAAAAAGCAGGCAACATTGGCAGCGTCAAAGACAGTACAACTGAGAGCAGCTGTTAAAGATCATGCTGTACTCTCCCCTAGTGTACTGGCATTGCCAGCAGATTCCGAACTGGCGGAACCCATGAATGTCACTCGAGATACAGCACCTGAAGAATGTTCTTCTGCAGTCGAAATTGGGCCAAATTGTGAATTATCAGAATTCAGAGAAGTATCACCAGCTCTACCTGCACTGACAAGCACAGTACTGGAGATGGAACTGGAACTAAATTCAATAGGAGTTCATCCACAGTACCACCTACCTCTGGATGAGTATCTAATCTGGAACTTTCAAGACTCCTGGCCTCCAGGAATGTTTCAAGAATTTCCAACCTTCACCACCACCTCTCTTCTTCAACAAGAGGATTTGTAACAGAGTTACAACTGAAATATGAAACCCAAGTACCATTTCATATCCCTAGTGTCTCCTAATATTCTACTTTCCCTTTATTAGAACATAGTACTTGACATGACATAAGGATTTGGAGAACAATCCCCAACTTCCAATATTCTGTCAAAGGAGGACATGCTAAGGTCGACCCACCAAGTACATGGAAAACTTGCAGGAGGAGGAGGACATGGACTAGATTCAATGAGCATGATGGTTCCAAGTCAGAATCTGCAAGATAAGGAAGTGGTCAACAGCAGAAGATCAAGCAGAACTAGAGCTCCCATGTTTCTTCACAAGCTGGACTGCAGCCATTTTTAGGTTTCCATGTAACTAACTCTGTGCAGCAGTAAATCCCATGATATCATCTGCATAGCTAGCTTGGTTCAGTCTAGAATCAAGAGACCTGTGCATTTTCTAATGATTTCCATAACCAATAATTAGTCAAGCTGGTAATCATACACAAATGGGTCACTAGCTGTTGAGCTAAATGATGCAGATTAGTAAGTGGCAGAGATTTATGTAATTACTGCATGTGCACTATTCCAGCTCCTGCATATAGACAAGGAGTTTTATGGTTGGTTTACAGAGAGATTGGGGATTGCAACTGTGCACAGAAGACTTGCAATCCATTAAATTATGGCCCAAAGTTTATTGGCAGGGAGGAGGCTGGATCAAGGCTCCTAAATATTTGCAGCTTCGACATCACTAGCCAATACATTTGGGACATGATCTAAAGATCAAGGCTCCTAGTTCGTTTGGAATTCTCTACTAAATTTGCATTTGGACATGATCTAAAAGCCATGATCCTAGAAGTAAATTTAACTTGTTTTGTAGAATTTTCTTGGGAGAGTATGCTTACAAGTATTTTAGCTTCTTATGTACACATGTTGTGACAATTTTCTTATTCCCGGTTTTTGGGCTAATAAAGCTATGAAATTGGTTCAGTACTTTTGATCCAAAGGGTCTGGCCATATGTGGCTAATTAAGCTATTAGCATAGTTGAGGTATTTTGAGTTTATAGCTCATTGTGTGTGTATATATATACACACACACCCAGGTTTAGCTACTTGTTTAGGATTCATGTGGATCATAGTTTGGATTGTATATCCTGAGAGCATTGAATACTGATTAATTGACATGTATCTGATGAATATATATTTGAATATAGACTTCTTCTGTTGACATCAATCCTTGATCATATGAATCAACTGCTATCTCCAGCTTCTCTTTGGATTGTGAACTGTTGCAGGCGGGGTTTCAGTTTGCAATGCCCAGCTCGATGGCCTTCTGAGTGGGCCTTTCCACTCTTCATAGGAGTGCTTTATTTGAAGCACTTAAGAAAATTTAAGATCCTGTTTTGCTTGCCAAATTTCCACATTTAAAGGCAATACATGGAACCCCATTATGGCCATTCAAAGATCAGCACTTAAAACTAATTAGTTGGAGAGTAATTGTTCGATTGCATCTATGCTAAGTGGGTTTGATGATTGCAAGTTCTGTGTTTTTCAAGGAAATTTTTTCCAATTCTGATAGAAGTTCTTTTTAAATGTGTTTGTTTCATAATAGCCTTACTACAACAGAATCTGCCTTGTTTCATTACAATTTGCATAGTCCTAATCTAATTTTGCAAGCTTTAGATTGAACTTGCTGGGGATTATTTTTGAGTTAAAAGAGCTTTGGTTTTATTGGAAGAGCTTGAGAAAGAAAAGAAAATTATTAATCATCCCAAAACCCCAATTTTTTTTCACAATGAGTCACTTTGATTTTGCTCATTACGTTTAAGAAAATCAAACACTTTAGACATTTCCAAATGAATTTTTCATTTAAAGATAAAGGTAGGTTCTTGCGTATATTCCCTATAGGGTCCAATTGTACTGAAAGGAGCCCCTCACATTACTATATCCAAGAATTCCAAGTTCTTTTGAAGTCATCTTGACCTTTCTTTTTTTTTTTAAGTTTTTAGGCAACCTATTATTAGACATGCTTAAAGTTGACCAAATACATCAGATATTTTGTTATAATCATTGTTAAATAAATATGAATTTTTTTAAATGTCTTGAAAAATATCATAATTTCAAATCATACCAAAATATGCTAATATTTAAAGCTTAGTTTTTTGCAGTATAACTTTGTTTTATGTGTCATATACATTACACCTTCATTTACATTTATGTTTGAATTTTGGGCAAACTTTTTTTTTTGTGCATTTTACAATGCTTTCATCTTTTATTAAAACCAACACTTGAAATTAAATTATATGAATTCTTATTCTGAATTTCATAACAACCATATTAATCATTTAGCACAACTTCCCATGATCACTCTGATTTTCACGTGGTAATGAATAAATAAATGGACAAAATTTGACACTTTTCAATCAAATATATCATCTAACATGGTTT
>Ga0209208_10008964_pt1 | contig 13227 bp, 12 predicted proteins | sample S1TSphfallax_3_FD_187694 | JGI IMG/M metagenome (GOLD analysis project Ga0209208, IMG submission 187694) | Host-associated microbial communities from peat moss isolated from Minnesota, USA - S1T2_Fd - Sphagnum fallax MG (SPAdes) (version 2) | ecosystem: Host-associated > Plants > Peat moss >...
TTTATTTTTTTTGGGTTTCCAACAATTAAAAACTTAGTTACATAATTTTATTTTATTTTTGGTGTTTTTTTTTTGGTTGTTGTTGTTGTTTCCAACAATAATAAAATTGGTTGCATGAGTAACATTGTTTTTTTGCAACAATAATAAAAAGATTTTTTTGTGTTGTATCTTTTATTTTTATAATTTATTTTTGCTGCTGCTGTGCTGTTGCTGTGGTGCTTGCTGTTGTTGCTGTTGCTGTTGTTTGTTGCAGCTGCTGCTGCTGGTGTCTTGTGTTGTCTTCTTCTTCTTCTTCTCTTCTGTTCTCTTCCTCTTCCTCCTCCTCCTCATCACCATCATCATCAGGAGCTTGAGCTTGCTTACAAACACTTGGAATTTTGATTTTGATTTTTTGGGATTTTTTTGGATTTTTTTTTTCCTGGGGAGTTTGTTTCTTTGGTTTGGTTGTTGTTGTTGTTGTTGTTGTTGTTGTTTTTTGGGTTGTGTTTTTGCTCTTGCATTTGACAGTCTTGGAGATCAGCCATTTTTAGAACAACTCTTGTTGTTCTTCTTCTTCCTCCTTCCTGCTTCTTCTTCTACTGCAGTCTTTTGCTTTTTTTAGTTGTTGTGGTGTTGTTGTTGTTGTTTGTTTGTTTGTTTGTTTGTTTGTGGGTGGGTTTTGTCTTTTCTGGCAGTGGTGTTTGAAGCTGCTGATCTAGGCTGATCTGCAGCTTGATGGCAGTGGGAATGTGGTGGTGGACATGGGAGAGCAAGCAACAAGCAGGATGAGATTACAGATCCAAGTTTGAGAAATGGATGGAGAGTCTAGAAGAATGCTACTGCCCCTGCTGCTGCTGCTGCTTTGTTGTCTTCTTTCATGAGAACTATGAAGATCATCACTCTGTTTTCTCCACAATGCTTCTCCACATTGCCAAGCTCAATTAGTACCACCAGCACCAGCACAAGCAGCAGTAGTTTCAGCAGCAGCCGAACCAGTAGCGGGAGTTTTTGTTGTTGTAGCTTTCAAGTGTTCTTCTCTTTTGTTGCAAAAGTTGCGGTTTTGTTGTGGCATCATCAGAAGCATCATGAGAGTTATGGTGCAGTAGTAATAGTAGTAGAAGTAGTAGATTCCAGTTTTCATCAGCAGCTGCTGTTGTTGCTGTTGCTGCTGCAGCAGCATTGGAGAGCTACGGTAGAAGAGATGATGCACAGCGGTGGTGGATGAAACCCAGATTTGCAAAAGAAGAAGATTGACGAATACCCAAGATCCCCCAGCCGCCGCCCCCCCCAAAAAAAAAAAAACAGAGTGTTGCAGCAGTGATCTCTTCTGCTCCGGAAGCAAACTTTGAAGTCGAGCGGAAGTTGGGGAGTTGAGGTGATGGCAGGAGGAGGAGGCGGGAAGAAGATGAGGATGAGGTTCAGCAAGCTCTATACATTTGGGGGATGTTTCAAGGGGACGCAGTCGTTGAGGAGCAGCGATCAGGAGCAGCTTCTTGGCGGCAAAGGATTCTCGAGAGTGGTGTTCTGCAACCAAACAGAGAGACATGCAGTGAAGCCTTACAAGTACAGGGACAACTACGTCTCCACTACCAAGTACAATGTGCTCACCTTCCTCCCCAAGGCTTTGTTCGAGCAGTTCCGACGCGTTGCCAATCTCTACTTCCTCTTGGCTGCTGCTCTGGCTCTCACTCCCGTCTCGCCCTACTCCGCTGCCAGTCTCATCGCCCCTCTCGTCTTCGTGGTCGGCGTCAGTATGTGTAAAGAAGCTTTGGAAGATTGGCGTCGTTTCCGTCAGGTAGGCAAAGCACCCAAACACCCACCTTCTCTCCCTCCGCCGCCGCCGCTGCCGACACCCGTCGCACTTCTTCCATCCCTTGCTTGCAAAATGCTGCCAAATGTGGTTTCTTCTTCTTCTTCTTCCTGCAAAGGATGGATCCCATTCCTCCACACCCATTGCACGTCTTCCATCCCTTGCTTGCAGAAATGCTGCCAAATGTGGTTCCTTCTTCTTCCTGCTAAGGATGGGATCAAAGAAAGATAGTTCTTCTTGGCCCATTTCTCCATACCCATTGCACTTCTCCCATGGCTTGCTTGCAAAAATGCTGCCAAATGTGGTTCCTTCATCATCATCATCATCACCACCATCTTCTTCTTTCTCTTCTTCCTGCAAAGGATGGGTCAAAGAAAGATTGTTCTTGTTCTTGTGAGAGAGAGAGAGAGAGATTTGTTTTTTCTGAACTCTGGCTCAATTTGTTGCTGTTCTGTCTGTGGGCAGGACAATGAGATCAACTCCCGGAAAGTGAAGGTCCATGTGAAGGAAGGGCAGTTTGAGAGCAAGTCATGGAAGAAGCTGAGTGTGGGGGACATAGTTAGGGTTGAGAAGGACAATTTCTTTCCTGCAGATCTGGTGTTGCTCTCTTCCAGCTATCCAGATGGCGTCTGTTATGTTGAGACCATGAACTTGGATGGCGAGACGAATCTGAAGCTGAAGAGAGCCTTGGAACGCACAGCTGTAGTGGATGAAGAAGCAGAATTTGGAAGCTTCCATGCACACATCAAGTGCGAAGATCCGAACCCAAATCTGTATACTTTTGTTGGGAATTTTGAGTATGGAGAAGAGATTTTGTCGCTGGGACCTGAACAAGTGCTGCTGCGAGATTCGAAGCTTCGCAACACTACCCATGTGTTTGGGGTTGTGATTTTCACAGGCCATGAAACCAAAGTGATGCAGAATGCAACAGATCCACCTTCAAAGCGCAGTCGAATTGAGCGTAAGATGGATAGCATCATCTACTTCCTCTTTGCTGTTTTGGTATTGATTTCTGTGATTGGATCGATTGCATTTGGAGTGCGGACCAAGCTCTACTCTCCTTCTTGGTGGTACTTACGCCCAGATCAAACCAGCATTTACTATGATCCCAAGAGACCAGGACTTGCAGGTCTTTTGCACTTGATCACTGCTCTCATTCTCTATGGCTACCTCATCCCTATCTCACTCTATGTCTCCATAGAGCTCGTCAAGGTTTTGCAAGCTCGCTTCATCAACAATGACCTTGAAATGTATGACCCCGAGACTGACAAACCAGCTCATGCTCGCACCTCAAACCTGAATGAAGAGCTCGGACAAGTTGACACCATTCTCTCAGACAAAACTGGAACTCTTACTTGCAACCAGATGGAGTTCATCAAGTGCTCCATTGCAGGTCTGGCTTATGGCCGTAGTGTCACAGAGGTGGAGAGAGCCACTGCTAGGAGACTGGGAAAGGATCATCCTCATATGCTGCAGGATGATGACAGTGTGATGACGCCGGTGGATCCTGGCTCTCCTCCAGATTCTGTTGTAGCAGGGAGTGTTGGTGGGTCTGGAATTGAATTGGCTACCATTGGACATCATCATCATCCTCCTGCTCCGAAACCACCACCGCATGTCAAGGGTTTCAACTTGAAAGACGAGCGGTTGATGAATGGGCAGTGGATACATGAGCCAAATGTGGAGTGCATTCGTCTCTTCTTCCAGATCCTTGCAGTTTGTCATACTGCCATCCCTGAAGTGGATGAGGTGACAGGGAAGGTTACTTATGAAGCTGAATCTCCAGATGAAGCTGCCTTTGTTGTTGCTGCCAGAGAATTTGGGTTTGAGTTTGTGAAGCGCACACAAACCAGCGTGTTTGTAAAAGAACCTGCTGTGGGACCTTCCTCCGGAGTAGAGCGGACGTTAAGGTAAGAGAAGACAAGAGAAGCTTAAACCCCTAAATGCACGATCATCTATTAAATGTGTGCTTGAAAGGATATGTCTTCAAGGTGGTGCAGAAGGTGGAGGCACCCCCTAACTGCTACCTTCTCTATCTATCATCCTCTTGTTGCTTCTACAGGTAGGGGTGAAACTAAAAGGAATTCAATGAAGCTCAAATGATGTGCTCACTCTGTCCATCTGTCTGTCTGTCGCCTTTTGTATGTGTGTGTACATTGGCAGAGAGTATAAAATTCTGAATCTGTTGGAGTTCAATAGCACTCGGAAACGGATGTCGGTTGTTGTGAGAGATGAAGCAGGCCGAATCCTTGTCATGTGCAAGGGTGCTGATAGGTAAGAATCAAACACTGGTTGTAAAGCCTGATCAGGTTGGTTGATTTGAACAGATTTTATTCCTTGTGAAACAGAAGATTTTGAAAACATCAAGTGCCTGAAAATGAATTTTTTTTTTTTGCAGCATAATCTACGACAGGTTAGGGAAGGAAGGTAAAGGCTTCTGGGAAGCAACAAAGGAACATCTTGCCAAGTACGGTGATGCAGGATTGAGGACACTGGCAATAGCTTACAGGCAATTGGAGGAGTCAGAATATACAGATTGGAACCAAGTGTTTGTCAAAGCAAAGACCACAATTGGTGCCAACCGTGATGAATTGCTGGAGCAAGCTGCTGAGCGTATCGAACAGGATCTTTTTCTTCTCGGTGCTACTGCCGTGGAGGATAAACTACAGAAAGGCGTAAGCAGTTTTTCTTAACTCTTGAATTGGAAATTGTTTCAAATAAATTTTTCTAGTGTTTTTTTCTTAAAAGAATCTATCTTGCAAGTGAAGGAAATGCAGAAATTTTGTGCACAAAAATAGGCAGGATTCTGTAACAAGAAATTGAATTTTGTGGGTGTGTTTAATCTTGTAACCACTGTTTTTTTTTTTGGGTGAATTTTTGACCCAAAAAAATCTGGTGGGAAGTGTGCAAAGGGTCTTTCTGGAAAAAATTGAACAAAAGTTGCCATATTTTGAGGGAAAAACCATTGAGTTTTTTGGCTGTATTTTTATCTTTGTCAGGTTCCTGAGACAATTGATAGACTTGCAAAAGCAGGTCTAAAGTTGTGGGTACTCACTGGGGACAAGCAAGAAACAGCTATCAACATTGGGTGAGTGTATTATTGAACTATTTTTACATTCTCACCTGTTTGTCTTTTGTACATAACTATCAACTTTTGAGAAGTGTTTTTCCTTAATCATGCCTTAAAATTGTTGAGGCGCATGGGTTATGAATGTGTGTTTTGGACCCACTTGTGGTTTGTGTTACGGTGATCAAGTCATAGATAAAGCCTTATGATGGGTCTCATGGTGGATGGCAATTGAAAACTACATGTTCTTGCTCCCTTTGTCTTTGTACAATGTGCAACTTTTTTTAGGTGTTTGATTATTACGCTGTTTCAAATTTTGGGGTTAATGAACTAATATGGGTCTTCTTCCCCATGTGCCTTTTTTTTCCATTTTCTGTTTTTCTCCCCTGTTTGCAGGTTTGCTTGCAGTTTATTACGGCAAGGAATGCAACAACTCATTATTAGTTTGGATTCTGCGGATGTGAAGGCTGCAGAAGACAGTGGGGACAAAGTGCAAATATCAAAGGTAAGCAAATGCTGTACAACACATGGTAATTCTTTTTGAATTTCATTTGCTGGATTTTATATTATTTTATTTATTAACTACATGATGATGGCAATTCTATATTGATGATATTTTCATTTACTTTTTTTTTCCCAAGGTATCGAGGGCAAGTGTAGAGGAACAAATAGCAAGTGCACTGCGTCAAATAGCACAGGATGCAGACAGTGATGCGTCACATGCATTGATCATTGATGGCAAGTCATTGATGTATGCACTTGAAGATGGAATGAAGAAACAGCTTCTGGATCTGGCAGTGCAATGTGCATCTGTTATTTGTTGTCGTGTTTCCCCAAAGCAAAAGGCACAGGTAAGGTTACAACCAGTTCTCTTCATTTTTCTGCCAACCCAAGCTTTTATTTCCCCACACAAAATGTTTTTAAATACTTGTTTTGCTAAATAAGTTTTATTGCTGATTGCACAAACACACCCACTTTTGGGGGTTTGTTTTGCAGATAACAAAGCTGGTTAAAGAGGGAACAGGCAAAACAACTCTCGGTATTGGAGATGGTGCCAACGATGTTGGCATGATACAAGAAGCAGATATTGGAGTTGGTATTAGCGGTGTTGAAGGCATGCAGGTATTTACTACTAAGTTTTCTTCTGGAATTTTTTCAAGATTTTCTGCTGGTCTTGATGAAATTCCCACTACAGTAGTAGTGCTCATGACCTGGAAGTCTGATCTCTCTCTCTCTACTTTTGATTTGTAATTCCTTGCTGATCTTTCGGGTGTTTTTGGATGTGGCATGGAAACTAATAGGCAGTCATGGCCAGTGACTTTTCGATCTCACAATTTCGCTTCTTGGAGCGTTTGCTCATTGTACATGGACATTGGTGCTATAAACGCATTGCACTAATGGTACTAGAATCTCTAACTATTGACTTTTTTACACTCAAAAGTGCCTACTAGATTCTATTTTACATCTTCTAATTCTGTTTTTTCTCTGTTTGCTAATCCTTGGATTTTCTTTTAGGAAAGAGGATATTTCCTATTTGCTTTGTCTTGTCTCCCTCTGTCAATCTCTAAGTACTTCCATTGTTCTCAATTCTGAAGAGGAATCATCTCTTTTACATAGCTTGTGATTTAACCAGTAACACTAACGTGATACCATGTTTTTTCCCATGGTATCAGATTTGCTATTTCTTCTACAAAAACATCACTTTTGGGCTTACGTTATTCTACTTTGAAGCCTTAACAAGCTTCTCAGGGCAAACAGCATACAATGACTGGTATATGTCATTGTTCAATGTCTTTTTTACATCTTTGCCTGTGATAGCACTTGGTGTGTTTGAGCAAGATGTCTCCTCTCGAGTCTGCTTACAGGTTTGGTTTTTTCTGCCTTTTTCTCCTTTTGATTTTGGTATCTTGCTTTTCAGTACACACATGCAAGCTGAAGCTTCCAGTCACAGGATCTAAACCTCAAACCTCCTACTGCTGCTGCTATCATGAAACCCATTTCCCTGTGGACCCCAAAATGCTTGGGTTGTTTTTTCAAACCCAGAAACACTCTGAATTTTGTATGTTTGGACTTTATGGTGGTGTGCAGTTTCCTGCGGTATATCAACAAGGGCCACAAAATATGTTTTTCAGGTGGGGTCGAATTCTAGGCTGGATGATTAATGGAGTGTACAGCTCCCTAGTGGTATTCTTCCTTGTCATGGGCTCTCTTGGACTTGCAGCATTCCAAAAGAATGGGCAAGGAGCAGGATTGGAGGAGGTGGGTGCAGTGATGTATACCTGCATTGTGTGGGTTGTCAATGTCCAAGTGGCATTTGCACTCAGCTACTTCACAGTGATCCAACATGCGGTGATTTGGGGTAGTGTGGCTTTGTGGTATCTCTTCCTTGTGATTTATGGATACATCAACCCAGTTTACTCCACAACGGCGTACAAGGTCTTCATTGAAACTCTCGCCCCAGCTCCAATGTTCTGGCTCGTTACAATCCTTGTTGCTGTAGCTTGTGTTTTGCCCTACACTGTTTATCAAGCATACCAACGCATGTTTCACCCTATGGACCACCATGTCATCCAAGAAATCCACTACATGCAAAAGCACATTACAGATCCCAAGATGTACAAGAGGGAGAAACGGAAAGCAGTGCAGAAAACAAAAATTGGGTTCAGTGCGAGGGTGGATGCCAACCTCAGTATGCAGCGTGCTAAAAACCGTTACTATGATCCCACATACACTGCTGATGTGAAGTCTCTAAGAGATCCCCCAGCATCCAATGTGGATTTGTTTGAAAGCCCACTTTTCAGTTCGTTTAAACGAACAGTATAGTAAGCTTACAATCTCACTCCATTGTTGTCTTCTTTCTGATCTGATTTGTGGCTGTTGGTGATACAGCCTAAAACTCAAAACTCTGTGTACCATAGAAACCAACTTGTGTATTTATAAAGCCTGCATATTGATTCTTCCACCACCAATATCATAAGGTCCCACCTGAATGAGCATATATGACATCACAATCTGGTATCAGATTGTAACCATCCAGAAGATACCCTTCCTCTGCCACACACTAGTAGCATCAGATGTAGTCAAGAGGCCAATCACCTTTCTCCCCAAATCAGGTTACCTGAGCTGTTAGGTCGCAATCTGTATGTGAATCAAAGATCAGGGACAAAGGTGTCTGGATGCTGTAATTGGCAATCCACCTAGAATCTTATAATAGTTTTGCTTAAAAAGCATGTCTACAAGGATCAGATTGTACTATTCTGCTGTAGTGGTTGTTTGTTTTGCTGACAGTGTCCTCATATGATTCCACTGCCAAAATCTCTTTTTTCCATGTTTTGAAATCAACTATCTTCTCTGATTCACTCAGACAAAAAGCATTGGGCACACCTTGTACAGGCTGTCATGGAAGCTTTTTAATCAAACAGCAAAATCAAGTGCTAATCATCTGATCAACTTTCTGGGCATGGTCCATTGCATCTGAAGATATATCACAATAAAGATTAGGTGGAACATTCCACCTAATCTCATTACAGATTCCATGCTCAATATTTCAGGATGTATACTTGACAAATGAATTGTAAAAGTTTATATAACCTCTTTGTAGCCTACATGTAACATAACCATAATTGCAAGTCTGCAACAAACCAGCTCAGCTCTTGAAAAGTTCCTCTCCCAGCCTACCAAACACAAAGAGAAAGCGCTGGGCCTTTCTGCGACAGAGAACTCCTTACTTCATGTTCTTCTGCAGCTGTATAATAAATCCCATTGCAATTAATCTGGAAGTTGATCACCTAACCTACCGTTACCTTCCTTTGATGCAGAGCAAGTACTATACTGCATGAAGTTGAGTGGCAAGCTGTTAGCCAAATCATCAGGAAATGGTCAGGTTAATGACAGCAGGTTTTTTGCATAATTGATTCAAATTCAGTAGCATACCTATCTGCAACTGGAACTTCACAGATCCAACTGTTGCTACAAGTTGCTACACCATCCTGCAAATACTTTGAAACCAAAAACTTCCATTCACATCAGTGAATGACACGCATCTCCTCGACCTGTCATATGAAAGAAGGCATGCATGAAGGAGTGACTAATACCTCTGCCAGAGAAGAGTGATCTACCATACTGGTTCTTATCAGGAGCAACAGCTCAGGAGATTTAACCAAAACAAAGTGTTTAGTTCAAGGTACTACACACTTAAAAAAAGCTCTGCACAAATATTGCTTTATCTGATGCAAGTCCAACCAGAATTTGCAACCTCTGCACCAGGTTGCACAATTGGTTCAAACAGGATCCTTGAAACCATCACAAGCAACAAATTAAATGCTTCAGAGTAACTGTACCATACAGATAGTCACCTGATGAATTGCATCCATGAGATTACTGTACCCAACTGACATGACAACAATCAATGATCATGCTTTTTGAAACCTCCAGTTGTGGGATCTATTCTTCAGTAAATGTCATGGGTTGCAATATGATGAAGGCTGGGAAAACTGTAATATCAGTTCATCTGATAAAGAGCAAAGATACTACTGTAGGTAGCACGCCTAATAGCCAGTAATTAGTCAATTGGTTGCAAGAAAGCAACCTTAACCATTTGATTGGCTGCTTGAAGATTTTTTTATGAGCAGTGAACTGAACCATAGATTCCAAGCTCTCTAAGCACAGGATGATCTCCATGCAAAAGCTACTAAACTACACTATTACTGATTACCAACAGTGGGTCCACCAATTTTGCGGTTGTCATCCCAACCACGGACCCATGGCTGCCCCGGTTGTGCCCTTGTTTCTGGAGATGCAAATGCATGCAAATTCCCCGATATTTGCTCCTTTACCGCCAGAAAGGCCTGCACACAAACAACACCAGAGACTTGTTTGCATGTTTGACAAGGACTTCAACACATGCATTCCAGGACAATACTAGCATTTCAGGATCACCCTCTGAAGCTTCATGAAGAACTCCAAGACATGCTCAATCCTTGAGAGTTGTGACTCAACTTCTTTAGTCCCATGAGAATTGCATTCCAACTTTCAACATTTCCTAATTGCAACTTTCTGGCAATAAAAGGGTAAGAATCAGCTTGATCATAGACAAGCTCCTTGCATATCAATTCATCAAGACATGCCCATGACCATCTTGCAAAAGAATTTTAAAACCTATTCCTTCTACATTTCCCTCTGCTTTTTCTAATTGCTCCCTACCTGACTCACAAAATCAAAATAATCCAGGAAGCCAATTGCCAATTCTTTTCATTCAAACCAATTAAAATAATTAGCTGAAAAAGGACAAGTTACTCACAGTATTAGCCACTAAATCAGAAGGTGGTTCTGCCTGCCCAGTCAACCATTGCCACAAATCAGGGTTTTCCTGTAACAACAAAACATTCAACAGTTCCCTTCAGAATAGAGTGACATCACATCTGTGCTGTGTGGTTTCAATTGAAGTTTCTAGACTTCAATTTTGACCCCAATTCTCCACTAACACTGAATCAGCTATAAATCAATAGCCATCTATCTCTACTAACTTAACAAAAATCACTCGTTCAGTCAATTCAATAAGATTGCAATAAGAAAATGCAAAGTCACAACATGCTACCTGCTCAAGCAAATCAACAAGATCTTGCAGCCGCTTCTCATTCAGATGTGCTGCATTATTTTCAGCCCATTTACCAAGTAGCAAATCGAGTTCCAGGTAACCCCGCTGCCGGCTCCTGTATAGAATTCTGCAGAGGTAGCCAACAGTTTGAGAGGATACATGATCAGTCAGTACTTCCAATTGATTGAGGAAGTTGATAACACACCAAAGGTACAAGATAGTTTTATCTCTTTTTCACACAGCTCTCTAACATAGGGAGAGAGGCCACCAATGGCAAAACATTGTCAACAGTTAAAACAGAGACTTTGTAACAGACTTCTTCAATATGTGAAACTTCTTGCAGCAAATATAAAGAGTCACAAAAACCTGTTAATGATGCGGCGCTTGGATTCTTCATCACTGGAATCCTCCTCCCAACTGTTTGAAACACCATCTCCACTTGCCTTGTTGCAGAAACTGGCTGTCCTCAAAGAATTAGCAACACGGCATGCCTGATCCCTGCAACAATCAGCCATTCCTGATCCTTCAATTGAACCACATGCACTGATGCATGCTGCTCTCACCGAAACCCTAATAAATCCTGTTCCATGATTGCAACCTTCAAGAGCTACTGAGTTTCTTCTCAGAGACACACTAATTGTTGGTTAGGTAGTCACCAGCTCTAAGCATTCACCTTCTGGATTTTTCTTTGAGTGATGGTTCCGAACCAAGCTAGGCGTGTTTTCATCCTCAAGAATCCGCAAAAGTCGCAGAAGGGTTTCGAATCAAGAAGAATTGAGGGGGGGGCGGGAGTAAGGTAGGAAGGGAAATCAGACTAGTACTCACTGGCGTAAACGCTCGGCAGATCGCTGCTGCATCGAATGATAAAAAACAGAGGAGGAGGAGCTTCCCGCTGAAGATCCATACCGGGCGACAGAGGCAGCAGCAACCCTAGAGAAAAGAAACCTGCTTACAGATCTGGTGCTCATGATTCCAAATACCAAGAGAGCTTAATTCTCCTTGCAATTCGAACAAGAATTTCTTCCCAGATTTACAGAAGAAGGAAAAAAACAACAACAACAACAACAACAACAACAAGGATGCAACAGGAGGAAGCTAGTGCGTCTAGAAAACTCCGGATTCCACGAAATTCCAAGCACCAAAGCGCAACCCATACACGACAACGAGAAACGCTTCACTGGAAATTAGGGTTTGAAGCTCACAAGCACTGGACCCATTTCGAGATGCCACACATGTCAACGAGATCCCAAACGGGACACCCTATTCATACTATAATCCCATTACAAGTTTTGGCCTCTGTCGCGTTCATACTGTGCATTGCCACGTGTGGACCCGGTAAAAATCTCCTGGATATCTTTCGGGTCGGGTTCCAAGCCAGGTACATCGTACCCAGCAAAAGTTGGGTTCGGGTCCAGGTAGGTTATACCCGGCCCTGTATGTGCAGGGTAGATCAGGGTAAATGATTTACCCGCACAACCCTATGGTGCTGGTAAATTATGGGTATGGGTTAACCAATAATAATTTTCTGCTCAAATTATTTTAGGATAAATTTCAATCTTAGGCCTTCAATTTAGAAAAGAATGCATTAAAAAATGCAATTGATGTCAAATTTTTTCAATGAATAAATAATGTTTACATCTATGTTTCGCCATGTTTATTAGATGAATTTGATAATATTATAAATAATATATCTTTTTTGAAAGTAACATAATTCAATTGTTGGGGCTTAAAAAAAAAGGATTTATTTTGGGGCCATTTGGTTGATTTTTATTTTCACTAAGCTTAAGATTTATAATTTGAAATGTGGGTCACATTTGCAAGAAAATAATCGTTCCAAAAAAACATGTGAAATAGTTCATAAAAGTTTATTCAATCATTTTTTGCATTTCTGGGTTTGAACTAAAGTATATGCACACCAATGTACACATGAGAAAAATCATCACCACCACATGAATTATCTTAGTTTAAAATATTCAAATTTTTTCACTTAATTTGTCTTGTGTAATTGTTATTTGTAAAAAATAATGTAAAAACAAATCTTTATTTTATTTTATTTTATTGGAACCCCAACCATGATTGAACCCCCATAAGCATTTGGAATTAAATCAAAACCAAGGGAACCTTTCATGTAAGGATTTTTTTTATAAAATTAATTAATATTTCCCATGAAAATTTGGCTCTCATTTCTATTTTAGGTTAGTTCACATGTTGGAGTTATTTCTTGATTCAAAAATGTGAGTTGAAATCATAATAGAGGACAATTAACATAATTTCAAATGATCTCCTTTTCCTAAGACCTTTACATTTATTTTTTTTGCAATAATAATATTTTTGGGAGGCCCTTAAATTTGAAATATATGAGTAATATTTTACAAAATGTCTTGCTTATAATGAATTAAACTCATTACCTGTTATGGACCGGCTACAAACAAATGGAGAATTACAAGACAGACAAGTTTTATTGATCCATCAACTGGTGTTGATCTGCTGAAGAGTTGTTCCCCAGACTATCTCCTTTTATAACCCTGAATCATACTAGTCCCAAAATATCCTAGGTCATGATATTGCCAAAAGTATCCCAACATATCCTAGGCCATGATATTGCCAAAAGTATCCCAAAATATCCTAGGCCATGACATTATCCTCTCCTCAAGCGACATCTTCCAGATGGAGCCGGTTTGTTAGGATATCGTTGGTGAAACCGATTAACTAAGTCTTGGGCATGAACTAGGTTTCCAACAGGCTCCCAAGTAGCTTCAGAAGGAGGATAACCTC